>Ga0307511_10004953_pt1 | contig 13584 bp, 9 predicted proteins | sample 13_EM_MG_FD_200266 | JGI IMG/M metagenome (GOLD analysis project Ga0307511, IMG submission 200266) | Populus trichocarpa ectomycorrhiza microbial communities from riparian zone in the Pacific Northwest, United States - 13_EM | ecosystem: Host-associated > Plants > Roots > Unclassified | place...
CCTATTTTTTTTTTTTTAAGATATTAATTAAAATGACTTGTGATTCACATATTTATTTCTGATTCCGTGTGCAGCATTACTACGCGTACATGTAACAAGTAGGAATAGATTAACAAAGAAGTGTTGTTTATTTTTAATATAACACGAGAGGAATCCAATCTTAAAATTAATACTTATTTGAGATGTCAAATTAAATACGCATGTGAATTAATTAATAATGATAAATAATATTAGAATCATTATTACATGCATGATGTCAGATTGAAATTGATAGAACTTGATTTAATCGAGATTCGATTAAAGAGGTGTTAAACCACTTCTCTCTGTCTAGGAATCTCAGTTAATTGATCAATAATTCAAAAGGAAAGGAAACAAAAAGGATCCACCAGACATGTTACCGATTTGCAGAACTGCTGCGGCGAATGTGCCACCGCAGACACAGCAAGTGAAGGTAAATTTGCGGACACAAACCCTGCCAAAGCCGAAAATGCCTCAGCCGCCATATCAAGCGCGGGAAGCGTCGCAGAAAGTGGCGGTTGCGGTGGCGCAACGGATACCGCACTCGGTGCATAGGATTTCGGCAATGCAGCGCGGGTGAGTTTTGATTTTGTGTTTTGGTTTTAGTCGTTGCAGAGCAATGTAATTCTAAAAATTCGATGTGCTCAAATTGTAATTATTCAGCTTTTTCTTCTTCTTCTTCTTTTTTGTATGAAAGATGAGATGTTCCTCCTACTCCATTCTCTACCTTGATTTTTATGTTAAGAGCTTTTAGGCCTTTTGTCACCGCACCAGCACTCACTCACAATGCTCAATGGCTCCATTCACACCAATTCTCTCTTTGATGTCTTCATCTTTGTTGTAGGTGGTGTCATTGGATGCCATTGCAATAGCTTTCATTTTTATCTTTGCATCCATTGTCTTCATCAAAAGCATAGAAGATTTTCTATTTATAAGTCTTAACACAATCTTCGCTCTCAGCTTCATCATGAACACTTTCTTTGATTGCACTTCTTATCTCATCTCATTTCAGTACTCCTTGTATACATGAGTACCTCTGCACAATTTCAATGTGCTTCTGTGCAATTTATGTGCATCAGGTTTTCATCATTAGAAAAATCATTAAGCCATCATATTCTTAAACATCAAAACATATATAAAAACATTGATTTGATTTATTTTTAATATAAAAATATTTTGAAAAACAGTTATAAATACAAAAACAAGTAATGTAAACCCTTGTTAAAATAAATAATTTTCTATATTTATTAGTTTTCTACACCAATATTAATTTCTGCAAAGACCCCGAAATCACAAGTCTCTTCGGCCAATCCTTGTGAAATGCTGCAGCATAACTAGATCGTAGAGTCTGAAGGAACGAAGTAGAGTGTTTTTTTTTTTTTTTAGTAGACATCAACTCCTTCAAGTCTATTCTGACCATGTCTGTTCAATTGAGCCAACTTAATGTGTTGTTGTTACGTGTTAACGTAGCCTTTTCTGATTATATCTGGCTCCTGTCACTGGCACACATAATACAAATTCCTCAAAAATATTGAACTTCCTGGCAACTTCCTTTTATTGTTTCTGGGGAGCTTCCTTCAAGCTTCCTTTTCTTCCCATTGTTGATCCAAACAACAATAAGATCCTGACTTGTTTGGATGTATAGCGCAGTTAATTTTAAAAATATATAAAAAAATATTATTTTGATGTTATTTTTAATATTTTTTAATCATTTTAATGTGTTAATATAAAAATAAAAAAAATATTTTGATATATTTTTAAATAAAATATATTATTAAAAACACGTTGCATCACAAAATCTCAATATTAGACACGGGTAAACACATGGACTTAATTGATTTTATTGTTTGTAGATAATTTATTTGCGTGAATAGATTTAAGCCATGTTTGGAAGTGCAATAATTTTCATTTTTTGAGCGCATTTTACTTAGAAAAAACAAAGTTTATATTTTTATTGTATTTTTTAATGATTTTGATTTTAATTATTAATATCAAAACTAAAAAATTTATTTTAATATATTTTCATTTAAAATAATATTTTTAAAAAATATTAATTACCCGATATCAGATACTCACGTAGTCAAAGCATAACATAATGAAAATAAAAATGACAACCATTTTCTGCACCCACCCATATTTTATAACATAATCATCTACCTAAACTAGTATGATTAGCCATAATTAAACACGACCCTCCTCCATTACCAACTCACAGATCATATAAAAAATAAGTTAAAGAAGGGACGTCAGTTTCTCAACAAGGACTGGTACTACCAATCCTTTCAATGCTCCTATTAATGGCGCTGTTTCCAGCATCACATCTCTTATTACACGGGACCCACATCTCGCACGTGCAAAGCCCAAAGCTCCACTCGTGTGGACTCAGCTCCCCTTGTTTAAGAACATACCCGCCAAAACAACAAGAAGAAACTGCCTATAAGTACCAGACCCAAGCCCGGATTGTGAGAAAAGCAAAGAGTGAGGTCAAGATGGAAAAGGAAGAAGCTGGTCTTGTTGTTGATGCTGAGAAGCTGAGATTTGAATTCCTTCAAGTCTTGCGTGGCAGAAGAACTGCTGAAGGTTAGAAATCTAAATCCTATTCTTTTCTTTTCTTATTTGGTTTGTTTTTTATACTATTTTATCAGGTTGATTGAGTAATGTTATGGACACTCGTGGGTTAATAACAAATGTACAAGACAGTCATTAGATGTTGCTGTTATTGTGGGTCTCATTTGTAGACATGCATTCGTTCCCTTTGAAACATGAGAGAATCCAGATCAATTGTTGTTTAGATACTCTTTACATCTCACTGTTATTTTGAGTTTCATCCACTCCCATGTGTACGAATTATGGTTGTTTTCAAGGAGATTGTCCTTAGCAGTGCTTGTTTGTTTGGTCTAGAATTTTGATTTGTTTGATTGCTTAATTTTGAAATGATGTTTGGTTTTCAGTTCCGTTGACTGTGGAACCTGCAAACCCAGTGAAGCATCCCCTGTTTCAAGAGACTCCACGGCCAACATTCAGTGAGGTTAGATTGGGATCTATTACTCTTTTCTTTTTTTTTACATTTTTTTGTGAATTTCGCATCTCGATAAAGAAAGAAGTTTAGAGTTTCTTGATGGGTTGTTGGTTATTTTGATGATAGGCAATGGAGTCTTGTCCGAAAGTAGAGATCAAAAATTTCAATAGTCTACTCAAAGAGGAGAATCTTTATTTGACTACTGAGGTGAATTTCGCTTGTATTACTATGAAATGTTGTTTTTATAATGTTAAGCTTGCAGTATATTGGGTAATTTATTTAGCTTTTGAAATGGGTTCGGTGTGGATTTTGAGCTTGGGAGAAGTTTATTATTATTGTGTTGGTGATTATTGATAGGCAGGGGAGCAAGGGCGTTTGCCTGTCCTGATTCTGAGTATGAAAGGGAGTGAAGAAAGAAGGCCAGCTATTGTATTTCTGCATAGCACACATAAGAATAAAGAGTGGTTACGACCATTGCTCGAGGTGGTTAATCAAATTGTTTTTTTTCTGTCCTTCAGTGTTTATTGGTTTCATCTTATAGAGAAGACCATGATTGTTGTATTTTTTGTTTTGCTTGTTTCAGGCATATGCTTCGCGGGGATATGTTGCAATTGCGATTGACTCTCGCTACCATGGGGAACGAGCCAGCAATTTGACTACCTATAGAGATGTGAGTACTAGATTGCGCTAATGGTTTTAGTTGGTCCCAGTATTTTATTTTTACCATATCTCTATGGAAAGAAAATTACAATTTATACAAAAAAAATTCATTATTAGCTGGCCCATGGAATGCCAGTCTCAAATTCTAAACTTTTAGACATGTGCACTGTCCTAGTTTTTTCAAGTCAAAGCATTTGCCCAAATCTTGTAGCTTATGGCTGTATGATGAGCTGTCTTCAAGTTTTGACTAACTGTTTCTCAGTTAAACATTTATCTTTAACCTGTTATGCTATTCAAATGCAGGCTCTAATATCATCATGGAAAAACAGTGATACAATGCCATTCATATTTGACACGGTACCTCCTCTGCTTATTCTTATTTTATTCACATAGTTAAATCTGAACAGTCATCTGCTTTTAGGAGAGTTGATGATCAAAGTCATGGTTAACAGAATGATTGTAGTTTGGTTTTCCATTCATTGAGACTATAGAGAAATTTGGCCTGAGGTTTTTAAATCTATTGTTGTGGAAATCAATGAGATCATTGTGGTTTGATGCTCAGATGACTTTATTTGGTTAACAGGCCACTCAAAGTTTTGACCATTGCAGGTCTGGGACTTGATAAAACTGGCTGATTATCTTACTCAGAGGGAGGATATAGATCCTACAAGGATAGGAATTACTGGAGAATCGTTGGGAGGTTGGTCAAGTGAAATCTCCTAATTTAAGGTCATGTTGGCTGTTTTATGAACAACTTGTGTAATTACCATGCGTTGCAGGAATGCATGCTTGGTTTGGTGCTGCTGTTGACACCCGATATTCAGTGGTGGTCCCAATAATTGGTGTGCAGGTGTGTCTAGTAAAATTATGTAACTTGGTTAAGGGTTGAAAATAAATATTGAATAACTAGCTGAAATTCCTATGCGATGTGATTGTAGGGGTTTTGTTGGGCCATAGACCATGATAAGTGGCAAGCTCGAGTTGACAGTATAAAGCCTGTATTTGAAGGTATATCACATTGATAAATGGAAAGTAACTGATCCATATTCCAGCAGCATGATTTAATTGTGATTTGCCCTTGTTATCCTATGTTTTATTATAGTTTTGGGTCTTGTTAAGTTTATTCTGAAACAGTATTGCTTGTGAAACTTGTTGAACTTTAAAGATTTTATCTTTTCCCTTTTTCCAATGTTTAGTTGGTGGATGATTAGTTTATAAGAAAATTGGTTGATGACACTATGTTCTATGGAATCACAACATAAATGGAATGTTATGACTGGCACATGGAAATTGGTTGTAGCATTGAGCAGTGAGCTTCTTCTGGCATAAATCTTGCGTAACTGGAAGCTTGTGGCTGTTACTACTCTGGTTCACATAGTTTTTTTGGTTGCAGAAGCGCGGAAAGATCTAGGCAAGAGTGCAATTGATAAAGAAGTGGTGGAGAAGGTTAGTTGCATTTTTTACTTTCTACATGTCTGATTTTTTTACTAAAGACATAATATTTATGACAGTGCCAGTAACCTAAAATGGATTTTCAGCCTTAGAGTGTGTGGTTGCGGTTGCTTTTTAAAGTGCTTTTCATTCATAAATGTATCAAAATAATGTTTTATTTTTTAAAAATCATTTTTGACATCAGCACATCAAAATGATTTGAAAACACCAAAAAAAAATATTAATTTGAAGTAAAGAAAAAAATAAAAAAAATTCAAATTTTTTCAAAAGCGCTTTTGAAACGCAAAAACAAACAGGGCCACTGTGGATTTCATTCTTTTGTTCTGATCTTTTGGTGATTTACTCCAAATTAACCTTCACTTATGCTGTTTAGTACTAACATGCAAGAGTGCATTCTTTACATGAAGTAAATCACATCCAATCTCCTCATAGTGATTCTCTTTTTTTACTTTTTACCAAGTTGGATTGTTCCTTATGGATTCCCTTTCCTGACCAGGTCTGGAATAGGATTGCACCTGGTCTGGCTTCTTGCTTTGATTCGCCATATACAGTTCCAGCCGTTGCACCAAGACCTATGCTGATTGTTAATGGTATAATTATTTCTTTCACTTCAACAACCAAATGGCACACTCCAATTAAAAGTTTGTTTGGAGCCATGATGAACAATAGCTAATCAGATATATTTGAAAGCATTGGAAGTCAGGTTCTCCACTCATCCAGTTCGTTGAACTGAACTCTCATTGAATATGTTAGCTGTATGTATGTCATGGCTGAAATGGTTGAGTATTTAGGTGTTCTGGATTGATCTGGATTTATAACATTATATGCATCAACATAATTGTTCTGGAGATTAGTTTTACTCTGAATCTGAATGTTTATTTTAATTGAAATATTGTTTGTATTTGGGGAACTGTAGGTGCAGAAGATCCTCGATGCTCACTCGCAGGTTTGGAAGTTCCCAAATCAAGAGCAATTAAGGCTTATGGAGAAGCACACTCTCTAGATAAATTTAAGGTACAAACTTGAATTGTCTCTTTAGTATCAAATTATCAGTATATATTACTATCTTCAATTGTTTCTAGAGCTTTCTTTTTCTCTACACGGTTCAAATTTGACTTTGTAAATGAATTTACCATATGAAAAATTACCATGAAGAATGTCATAATTTACGTTGTTTCCTTTCCTCTCTATCCATCTCTCACTCTGCGGATATGCAGTATATACTCCGCATGTGGCCCTGTTTTCCCTACTGGACCTGTCTGTCCCTTTCTGTTTATCACTCTACTTCAGTCATCATAGGGATAGTAATTAAATGAAACTGCATTCTGATCATGCATGCATTTATTTCATATGGTTCTCTGTGCTGTTGTGTCCCTTATGACATTACTTCCATAACATGCAGCTGGTTGCTGAACCTGGAATTGGACATCGAATGACGCCATTCATGGTAAAAGAAGCAAGTGATTGGTTTGACAAGTACCTTAAGCAACAAGCTGCTTAGTTCATCTTGACGGCAGCATTGTATCAGTATGTTTTCTTCTGTATTGTTATTTGCACTAAAATCAAGCAGCAGCTCTAAAAACAATTTGAACAAGTTATATGAGGATACACTCAGTTCTTGTATTGTAGTTCGTTACCTTCAAAAGAAAAAATCTCTAAAATTTAGACGACTGATGCTTTTTATAACAAATCCATTTTATTAGTCCCCTCATTGAAGCACGAGTCAATCTGATCGCAAGTCTCCTGAACGTCACACACTGCCATGCTCCCATTGACCTTTGAAAACTCGTACCATGGAAAGGATTATACCAGAGATTTTGGTTTCACAGCCAAAAAAAAAAACTTGCATATAAACCTGGTATGAATTGGGAGAAGCAAGAAGTTATTCGCTGGAAAATAAAGTGGTTATCTGAAACACTATGATCAGAATTCAATTTTGAAATCCAGACAAAGCCACTTTCTTACCATTGGAATGGATTTACATATGAATTTGAAACCTTTTTGCATGAATTCGTGGGGACTGAATTACTTGTTCAGTGATGGGCTTGGAACCTTTTCTCATTGCATGCAAGATGCTTAATTTGGTTTTAACAGTCAAGATACCAATGCGCCACTGTTTCCGTGTTAAAAATCAGTATTATAAGACCCGACCCATATCAGCCAGGAACCTGGGTACTCGTTGATCTGGATCCAGAGTGTGTTCCGGCCAGGTCAATGAAAAAACTTTGTTTTTGTTTCTTACTAAAACAATGCTATCTTGGGCTTTAAAAAAATATTAAAACTTGAGTTGATTTCTCGATCCGTAAATCAGCTCAACTTGAACAGTCAAGATTTTAATTTGTTAATGTTTTTGTATTGAAATCAGTGTTATAAAACTGGTTCAAGAGGTTGGGGACCTGGTGATATGCCAGCCTGCAACTTGACAGGTTGAAAAATCTAGTTTTTTTTTTTTTAAATGATATAATTTTAAAAAATATTAAAAATTTAGATTGGTTTATTGATTCACGAGTCAACTCGACCTGATTTGTAATTTAGGTTTTGAATTGATTCGATACCAGTTATTTTTAACAAATAAATTGTTGAGATAATTTACAAATATATAAACATACAAATTCTTAATTAGGAATGATCAAGCCCCATAGCATGCCCTAGTTCATGCAATCCAACTGTCAGAAAGTCAATGGCTCCTGGGGCTGCCCCAAATACCAGTTTAGATTGGTATTGAAAAACACTCTCCCTCCCATCTGTTGGCGAAGCTGCAAAAGCTTGTTTACCTTTATCGATACCTCCTTGGCCATTTTTAAGGAAGTCAATCGTGATGTCTGCAACACTAAGATTACTCTCAACAAAATTAAATGTAAAAGGTAAATGATCACCCCATGGTTTAAAACAATATTTTGCAAGAGGATTAAGCACTTCTCTTCTGATACCAGGTCGATGTCCCCAGTTAAGTACTCTCTTAGTTTTTGGCCCTTGGGTGATCCTGGAAAGAATGCGCAATCAATGTTGTAGCTACCTGCAGACTTCATTCAAGTCTTGCCATCAACAATACCCGGCACCTTGCATCGCGGCTTCATCATCAGCGACATTGTTTCTGCATCCAACACCCCAGTGGGCTTCAAGTTGAAATTGATTTGGTAGGTTTTGAGGGCTCTTTCTACGGTTTCATCAAAATAATCATCATCTACTTCATCATTATTTAAACCTCTGTGGTTTAGGTATCCAAAATGATGGAGTAATTTCTTGAGTTGGTCGACACCTTCTACTTTGTCACCTTTCTTGGATCCTTGTAGATGCCTGATAAACTGAAAGGGCAATTCGTTTTGCATATTTGGGTGTGTCCAAGCGGTCTGAGATGAAGAAGAGAGGAAGAGGAAGCAAAACAACTAGTTTCTTTATTAGAAGTATATTTTTTTTCAAAATTTTTAGTTATCAAAACAACTAACGTCATTTTATTCTTATTTTTTATAATTATTAATTAAAAAATACTATTAAAATTTAAATTATAACCCGAGTTTAAAATTAAATTGTATAGCAGTTGGTCCGATGTGACCGGATTAACCTAGTCAGCTTAAAAGTAACCTTGTTGATTGGTAGAATACAATTGAGAAAAAAAAGATGAAATTGACAGGAAAAAAAATTTCTCAACCCGAATTCTTGTCTAGCCTGAATTTAAAATTAAACTATGTGAAAGTTTTTCTGACTTAATCGGTCTAAAGATAACTCAAATGATTGTTAATAAAAATTTGAGGATGAGATTGAGATTGAGAAAAGAAAAAAGATGAAATTAAAAGAAGAAAAAAAGAGGGAAATAGAAAAAAAAAATGGGGCTGAATTGGAAATAAAATAAAGAGAAGTTTCATTGTTTATATAGAAGGGTAATTAGCTATTTTTAATTAAACTTTAACTTTATTAATTAAGTTTTATCGACTAAATGGCTTAAAATATAATTCATTTATGTATTTTTATTTTTTTAGTTTAACGTGGGTGTCCGGGCCAGCTTGCGTGTACCTCGACTAATCCCACGGGCTCTGAAGTTAACAACCATGTAAATCTCCAGTGGCCATCATATGAGCAACCACAGGGCTCAAACCTGAGACCACAGAGGGAGCAAACCTCTTGGTCCCAAGCTTTTACCACTGGGCCACCACCTAGATGGTTTCATTTATGTATTATTATTATTATTAGTAGTAGTAGTTAGAAAGACGGGTAAACGCTCACAAAACAAAAAACACACTAATTACATGAATTTAATTTATTTCATTATTTCAATATAATTTATTTGGTGTACTCTATAGCTTATCAAATTGCCCATTTATCTTTTCATTGCCACTAAACTATTTATTTTTTAGTTTTTTCTAATATAAATACTAATTTTTTTGTAACATGGATAATTAAAACAACCACACACATATACACTGTAAAAATACCATCGAGATCAATTAATATACCAATTTTAGCATAGCAACTACATTTAATTAATATCAATACAAATTAAAATATGTTAGACAAATTTTAAAAAAAAATTGAAAAATTGACTCTATACAAATTATGTATCAAATAATCTAAGCCATCATGAACTCAATGAAAAATAAATCCCTTTTTTAAATAAAGAAAATAAATCCATCTTATTTTAAGGTTCCAATTCGAAAACCAAATTCTTTTATTGGATGAGGTTTGAACTGCTTGATTGCCCCCTGCAGAGTGGTTAAGGCTCCCAGAGTATTTTTCTAGGCTTTGTAACAGGTCTGTGTCTCTTGCTTTGTTGAAATATTGGCTGAGGATGTCTCTATTTGCTCTTCCACCTGTAAGGGACTTGCAAATTCTCTGTTATGGCTGCCACAAACATGAGAACGTAGCCTTTTTTACTTCAGATCTGTTTCCAATTCTGACTGGTCACTTGTTTGCGATAAACAATAAACTTGAGTGCCTTTTATATATCCTTGATCTCATTTTCTTTTCTTCTGGCTTTTTCATCAGCAGTCAGCAGATGATTATTCGGTTACACTGCTCAGAGAGCTAGTAACATGTTGACGCAAGCAACCCCGTGTGTGTTCTTTATGATTGTACATTTTCTTTCTTCAGAAACAAATTCTCTGCATATTCTTCTCCTTTTCCAGTATTTTCTAGTGAAGTTGCATTGATTCTTACAGTTTTAATGTCCTGTCCAGGTCTGGAAATGGATAGCTCCTGGTCTGGCTTCTTGCTTTGATTCACCATACACAATTCCATCCATGGCACCACGTCCTCTCTGCTGATCATCAATGGTATAGTTTTAAGGCCCGTGAGAATGTTGTTAGAACTATACATATCAGAACTAGTTTTCAGGGAATACATGCATGCATTAGTTGCTGCCCATTCTTTTTATGTAATAATAAACTCAGACAATGCCAATCGAAGTGTTCATAGTGTTAAATTATTCTTTGGTGGCAGAAAATATTGGGATTATTCTGATATGTGTTTAATGAAGTATCCATAAATATCATATATGTGTATTTTTCATAATATCTTTAAATATCTAAAGTAACCTTTTATTTTTCATTAGTTATGTATTATGTATCAAGGAATATTGGGTTAAGTATTATATTAGATATAATTAAGACGTATACGTGAGGGATTTGAAATATTCGTATTTCATGGTGGAAGAATTGGTGAATTAAATTGTAATTAATGGAATCCCTTAAGTCTAGTTTTCCGTTCGGTAGCTATAAATAACAATTGATGTGTAAAATATAGAATGATAATCTTTGATTATGATGATGTTCTCCAAACCTAGAGTGCTAGGGAAATTATTTTTTCCGTGTTCGGATAATAGATTATCATGTGTTCATATTAATCTTTTATTTTTCATAACTGAAAATTTCAAGGGTTGGTGGCAAAGACTGGATTTCTTGCCAAACAATTTTTTTTTTGGGATTTTTTGGACCCTTCAATGATTAAGTTAATAACTTTATTATGAGAGGTTGCAATAAATGAGCATTAAATTCTAAAAACAATAAAATTTGTTCTTAATTTATGTATGATAAATGTTGAGAATAAGTTGTAAGAGAATGGAGACCTTGAATTTTTCATTTTCTTACTTGAGGGGTTGTAGGTTTTTTCTTCTTCATTTCTAAGTGGGAGAAAGACCCTTATAATCAACCTTCGTATTAATTGTAAATGTCTCCTTTTATGACATTAATATTGATGGGAGTATCACATGTTTATAGAAAACGATCCTACATCAATCTGTATATGGTATTAATGTTGATGGGATCATTTTTACAATCAATATTAGTATTGATTGGCGAATAGACTACTCTTATAGGACTTTTTATACAGCTAGGGTGTAGGGAGATGATGACCTTAGATTCTTACATTGGATGCTTGTATCCGAAGGAATCCTTGGCCCAAAAAGGCACTAATCTTGACACTTTGCCAAACTCATAAGCGTTTGGGTCTGGCGCGTAGCTAAGCTCAGGGGGGTTGGGTCTAGTATCAAACTCATAAGCATTTGGACCTGGCGTGTAGCCAAACTCAAGAGGGGTTGAGTCTGGCGTGTAACCGAACCCAAAGAAAGGCTGGGTTTGGCATCTTGTCAGACCCACGGGTGTTGGGTCTGGAGCTCAAAGGGGGTTAGGACTCGCATCTCGCCAGACTCATAGATGTTTGGGTCTGACACGTAGCCGAATCCAAGAGAGGTTGAGTGTGGTATCTTATCGAATCTAAAAATACTTGAGCTCAGCACGTAGCTGAACCTAGAAGAATTAAATCTAGTATCTTGTGAGACCCTCTTACCATGTCCTCGACATTCGCTAAACTTCTATAACAAAATCTTTTTTAATTTGGTCCTTTCTAGTCCTAGTCATGGGCTGTATAAGGGGAAAAAAAGGTTTTTAGTATGAATACAATGATACATCAAATTACATTTCATTTATTTTGTTGGGTTATAAATGTTTTTCTCTTTTCTGCTAATTTCCAGCCATGGATTGGTGGCAGAAAACATTGGGCTATGATTTATAACCTTTATATTGATACGAAGTTGAGGTGAACTAATGCCAATGCATTTATAATTATAAGACATGCCCAGCTTAGTGCACACCATACAAAGCTTCAATTCCATGAACATCATCGTCTTGCAGAACCCTAGTTTCATTCATGCCAGTATATGGCCACATGACAGCACCCTTAATTGAGGAATGAGCAAGCCCCAAAGCATGTCCCAATTCATGCAATCCAACCGTCAGAAAGTCATAGGCCCCTGGGGTTGCACCAAACGACCAGTTTAGATCGGCATTGAAAAACACTCTCCCATCTGTTGGTGGATATGCAAAAGCTTCTTTACCTCCGTCCATACCTCTTTGGCCATTTTTAAGGAAGCCAATCGTGATGTCTGCAATTCTAAGATTCCTCTCAACAAATTTAAATGTAAAAGGTAAACGATCACCCCATGGTTTAAAACAATATTTTGCAAGAGGATTAAGCACATCTTTTCTGGTACCAGGTCGATATCCCCAGTTAAGTACTTTCGTGGTTTCTGGCCACTTAGGTGATCCTGGAAACAATGCATAATCAATGTTGTAGCTCCCTGCAGACTTCATTCGAGTCTTGCCATCAACAATATCCGGCACCCCGCATCGCGGCTTCATCATCAACGACACTGTTTCTGCATCCAACACCCCGGTGGGCTTCAAGTTGAAATTGATTTGGTAGGTTTTGAGGGCTCTTTCTATGGTTTCATCAAAATAATCATCATCTACTTCATCATTATTTAAACCTCCATGGGTTAGGTATCCAAAATGATGGAGGAATTTCTTGAGTTGGTCGACACCTTCTACTTTGTCACCTTTCTTGGATCCTTGCAGATGCCTGATGAACTCAAAGGGCGATTCGTTTTGCACATTTGGGTGTGTCCAAGCGGTATGAGATAGGGAAGAGAGGAAGAAGAAGCAAGTAAAGGCAAGGGCATAAAAGATTTTGGATGCCATGACTAGCTGGTCAGAGGTGAAATTGATAATACTGGTATATAGGCTTCCTTTATATATACTAATTTAATCACAGATAATCTATCATCATAATAATATTATTATTATTATAGAAATAAATATTACGAATAAAGAGAGTTTTCTTTTGATTTTATGTGAAAAAAATCAGAAGGAAGACAAATGCAAAATACAATGGTTGTTGGTCCTCGTCAAGTCTATTATATTGACTAATTACATTGGGTCATATATAGTAATTCAAACAAAGAAACTCTCGTGGTATCTTAAGCGAAGAATCGAAAGGGCAAAATAAATGCAAGGCAAGAAATTTTTTTTTACCTTTTTAGGTCTAATCTGTATTTTAAAAGTAGATTTGTTTCTCATGATTCAAATCCTAAGAAAAGGTGCAAAAAAATTTTAAAGAAAAATTAAATAGTCATGTATGCTTGTTTAAGACACTAAAAAAAGCTCTAT
>Ga0307511_10004954_pt1 | contig 13584 bp, 6 predicted proteins | sample 13_EM_MG_FD_200266 | JGI IMG/M metagenome (GOLD analysis project Ga0307511, IMG submission 200266) | Populus trichocarpa ectomycorrhiza microbial communities from riparian zone in the Pacific Northwest, United States - 13_EM | ecosystem: Host-associated > Plants > Roots > Unclassified | place...
CCTAGACTAGTTCATAAAAAAAAAACCCCTTGACAGCGGATACATCACAATGTTTCGGGGCCGGCTCCAGCAATTCTCTACACTCGGTAATCCCAGTTCCCAATGCAGTTGCATGTGGGTAAAAGGAAGAGTAGCCAAAGCTGCGGGGATCACTTGTTACTGGCTACCGGACTCGCGTTTAACATAACCCCCCAGCAACTTCATAAATTCGTTAACAATAAATGGTGAGGGGTTTCTAGCTACATTTGGCAGCTGTGACTGCGCCCTCCGGCAGGCCTCATAATCACAGAGATCGACTGATCAGAGAACATACCCATGTTGACTTCACGCGGATCAGGAAAGACAAAGAGTGGAGATGCATCCTTACTTGTAGATACGGTTAGTCTGGTTAAGATAAGGTCGAAATACGCCCATAAATTTGTTTCTTTTACCCAACCAGACTTCTCACTACTATGGAACTACTGTACATATATGATTGGCTAGGTTGGCACGACCGCTCCTGTGGGGTGATTGGCGCGGAACACTAGCCCACATCCATACTATGGATGTATGTATGGAGTTAGCTGCATTTGCGGACAGCCGACTGGTTCAGCACCAACTCATTTGGTTGGTTAATTCAGTCGTCTAACATTGCCAGGTTGTATACAGACTGAACGATTCGCAATTTGTCTATGTTATCGCTCAGCTGAATGGCTATCGGTCCTTAATACTAGTTCGCAGCATGCAGCTAGTGCTAAGCAATTGCTACCTGGGATTGGAAGCCAGAAAACAAGGTACCTTGACACAACTGCTGGGTTGTTGGCGAGACGCTCACGAGCAAGGGTACTCGAGTACCACTGCTCTGTAGCCTCGAAGATAGGTAACTACTGTAGCAATATAGGTATGCGAAAGGTGCAATTGACCTAGTGTTAGTTGGATATACGGTAGGTTGTGATCTTGTCAGTAGGTTGATGCAATAGGAGATTGATCATGAAGCGTTCAGCTGAACAATTCAGCAATACCGCAGGAACTAAGAACCCCTGGCTTACTATACAAAATCCATTGTAGACAGGGGTGCTTATTTCTCAGTTCTTGCGGTACCGATACGCAGATTTGGGTCAACAGTTCTGGCATCATTAATGATTGACCAATCGTCGTGGTTGCTGATCCTGTACGTATACGTCAGATCTCTGCGCTATCCGTCAAGGTTGTTTCGTATACATGGCTGCAGCTGTCGTAAGCGACGTCTGGGGCCCCGCGGCTGCGCCATGTGGATGCAGATCGGTTAAAATTTGACCTTCTGCATCGCGTTCTTCTCCGATTTGCTAGATGTGGTCATTCTGACTGCCAGCCTTGTCCATTTGCAAGCGAGCGGCCAAAGTATGTGCAGGATGCATATGAACGTAGTATGGACGCATCTCTGTTCTGGATCGGGTGTTCTTGGAATGATCGAGGGTTTCTCAACTATCATGTTATTCGCCAATTGCAATTCAGAGTCCGTATCAGTCTCCTGTATACTAGTGCTGGGCTGGTCACTGGGCTGCTCCACGGCGCCGCCTACTGACTCGCGGTGGTTTCTGCTGACTGCTTGAGTCTACTACCCTGCGCCATTCGCAGTAGCCGCCACCCATGAGCAGCCTCCGAGCCGTGATGCATTGATTGCGATGTTTCGACCGCTTTATTTCTCAAATACTGGCTACATATAAAGCAGAGCATGGCTGTCCAGGCGGATTGCAAGAGCAAGCTAGGCTGTCCGTGCTATTTAGTAGATGCGACATCACTCACCCACCAACCTCCAGTATCCAAGCCATTTGTGAGATATCAAGGAGTGTAAGTACGAACATATCCCGAGCCCGTCTCGATCGTGGACTGTGGGCTTACTCGCCTACGCATGCGTACAGCTGCCACTGATTACAAGCGACACCAATATAAGCAGTTTCAGGGAATACCCTCTGGCATTCCAAAACCCGCACCATGGAGTGGCAAAACAGCAACCTCATTATGCGCACCCTCGCCCCTGGGGCCAATGTAGCCGGGAAAATCACCGACGCCACAGGCGTTAGCGATAGATTGAAAACCGCCGGAGCCGCGGCGGACCAGGTGCAACATCTTGCAACCAAACATGTCATCGACCCTGTCCTCGGCGACGTGGCGAAATCTACAATTGAATGGGCCTTAGAGCATCTCAAGGAGGCTCGTAGTTCGCTGAAGCCGACATTTTCCGAACCTCCGGGAGGACAGCGCATTAACGGGATAAGACCCTCGCATGTTTCCCCTTCCGGGAGAAGCACAGATCCGGGGACAAGGCCATTGAGAATGTTCAATCTCCGTACTGGTAATCTGGAGGACACAGGGGGTAGGACGAACAAGTACGCAATTCTGTCTCATGGCTGGAATGGGAAAGAGATTGAGATTTCGGATTTCAAAGATGTCAGGAAGAAGTGGCTGAAGAACAGGATGCCGCCTACGTTTTCGACGGAAGGTTTGGAGCTAGATCAGGATACCGAGCTCCCCCGCGATGTAGACCTAATCCTCCGGTATTATAATGCCGAAGTTACTCGACTCCGGACAGCGAAAGCTGGCAGTACCACAATATCCCTATCCCAACAAGAGGCTACGGCAATCCAGAAGCGAGCCTCAGCGCACAAGATCTGGTACTCGTTCCAACGTGCACGGGAATTATTCAGGAAGGAACTGGGCTACACGCATATTTCGGAACTAGATGAGTACATGAAAACCAAAGGCGATTTATTTCTCTGGAATGACACATGCTGCATCGACAAGACCGCTCTGACCGAGGCGGCGAACTCCATCGCGTCTATGGGCGAATGGTATATCAATGCAGAGTTTTGCATTGTACATCTATGCCACGACCCCTTGTGGCTCAATCCCGCGCCCGACACCGTCAAGAACGACAAAAAACAGCCTGAGTACACATGGACCGCGGATTTCCGCTCAAACGAGAATGAGCCCTTAACAATAACTAGAAGCACAAACTACGAATGGCTTGACGATCTCCTGCCCAGACGTGGTGACGATTATAATTACAAGCAGCCGTACTGGACAAAAAGAGGTTGGACCCTGCAGGAACTTTGTCTTAGCAGAAGAGCGTATTACTTCAACAACAAATGGGGACAACTGGTAGCCAACCCCGCGTCGGGGGACAATGGTGAGAGGGAGCGCCGGATTATTGCGAGCGTGAGTGGAGTGCCCCAAAGCGAGGTATGCCGTGGAGCAGGAAACAGTGCCGTGTCAGCCTTCGAGCTCCTAGGCTTCGCAAGTCACCGACAATGCACGGTTCCAGTTGACAGGATTTACTCCACTATGGGGATGCTTGGGGTCAAGTTTCTCACCTTCAATGCTGAAGGGCCGTGCATGGCTCTCAACAGGCTCCTCGACCATGTTGTTAGCTTAAGTCGAGATGTCTCTGTTTTCAACTGGAGTGGTGTGAACTGCGGGAGCACAATCCCCGGGCGCTCCCTGTACCCTGCCAGTCTAGAGCCTTTCAAGGAGCGCTCGCAAACAGCCCAGATCAATCATGCGATCCAAATACAACATTTGCAAAAGCAGACATTACAGTCGTTGAACTCCTCGACGACAATCGAGGAGCTTATGGCCCTGGACCCGAGCCAAGGCAGCATGTTCAATCCTGCCCCGTCAGCAGGTAATGTATCACGCAAACCACACTTGATCGACTGGTCACTCGAGAGATTTGCCTGGTTTGTCTCCAGTGTCGAATACAGCTCCCTACCTATAGACGCCATAAATAAGATCCTCAACGCCATTTCCAACATGGAATTTGACCGACGCTTCTCATACGAATATGTCCTCCTCCGTAGACTGTTACGATTTGTTCAGAGAGACAACCAGAGAGGTGATGAGCAGGGCAGGGCGATAGAGGCCTTGAAGGGAACACTGACAGAAACAAGGGACACTGAGCCCTCCGACCCTCCACCACCATACCCACCACCACTACCAAACACCGTCGAGAACCCGACACTGCCGATAGAAGAACCAATGAAGCCTCAAAACCAGGGGATATCCAACTTGCTTCCAAACCAAGGCATTTCAGGCTTCGGGATGAAGAAGTTCGGCCTCGGAAAAACGAAGGGAAAGGCCCCCGTACCAGAGGCGCCGGTGGTGGAAAAACCGGTGGCGGAAAAGCCGAAATCCAGATTTTCTAGCCTGCTAAGTAGGGACTCCGTTAGCGCACCAGAGGAGGGCAAGTCCAACATCAGTAACCAAGACCAAGGAAAGGAGGGTGAGGTACAAGACTCGACTCAGGCCATGGATCCCAACTGGTACACAATCGTGGACAATATTGTTGACTATATCACCTCGAGCTCTAGGCTGTTATCACAGACTAACGACCTATATTCGCGACATAGGCTGTTCTATATTGGCAAAATTCTGGATGCTCTCTTCCTCCACTCCCGTAAAGGTAGTCCTAAAGTGGAGATCAGGGCGGTGTATGACTCCCCGCTACAGCGTCCGGCGGCAAAATATCTCCCTCAAATCATCGCCAACCGGGCCCTATGCTTCGTTGTTGAGAGCGAGAACCCTACCAACGTGACAGATGTCCTAAATATGCTCCAAGTACTCACCTATATCGGACATACTCGTTTTGAAGAACTCTCACCCAGCCATATTGGAGATCTACTAGACCTCCTTAATAGGACCCGGTTTCGCGTTTGCCCATCCTACGCCGAGATCCAGAAGATACATGAAAAACATGACTCGCCTCTCTGTGGAGATCCTGATCCGAAACGATGGCTTTTCAACAATGACTGTGACGAGGACGACGAGGATGTAGAGACCCGAAAGGACGAACTTCCCGGTCCTATGATCTCACCCAATCCCCTTATTGTGAGTACATCTGGCATTGAAGGTCTGTTTGACATTCAGCGAGTGGTAGTGGATATCTTGAACGCGGCACCGGTAGAACCGGATGAAGTGGATTTTCGTAACTACAATAACCCAGACATAGAGGGCCTCTCGGTATCTTCCGCCGGAAAATACGAATATGACGCAGGCACCTACACAGGGGTAACGGGTACTTGCCTCTATCACAGTCTGCAGACGAAGATCAGCGAGGGAAGGGGTGATGCGAGGTACACTGGGAACTGTCTGATTAGTACAGGGCTTAGCCAAACCACCGTTGGGTTCTCATCCACAGCCAGGCTACTGATGAAACAACTCGAACTCCGCGATGTCATAAGTCAGACTGAGCTGAAAGAACACTCGGCACAGAATCGTAATGTTCAAGAGATGTTACGATTCGTCAAGGAAAGAGACATTGAGCTCGTTGCCGGGGAATGGGTGCTAGCACGATTCGCGGGGGTGCCTGGGGCGCATTGGTTCCTTTGTCTCCTCGAACTCGGCGATACTCATCCATACTACGGATGGAGGATCCCGACGGACCTTATTGACTTCTCACAGAGCACCTATGAACCACGCTTGGTTGAGTTGTGGCACGGCTATATGAAGGAAAAGTCGAAGTTACTATGTAAATGGATTGAGCAGCGCCTACGACAACGCAAAGTTGCCCTAGACAAGAAGGGTGCGAAGCGTGACCGAGACGATAATGACGTGAAGCTGTGGGAACTGGGTGTCGGTGGTACGATGGATGTGATGACTGGGCGGTCCACAGTCGTGGGTGCGATGACCGAAGGGGCGCACAAAATCGGGAGGATGGTGGAGGCAGACGTGACGCATCTGATGATCAAAAAGGATGAGTATGACTTAAAACAGGAGGAGTATCAAGGCAGGCTTGATTTAAGATCTAAGGCACTGAATGCTGCAGGCATCGAGAAAGATGAACATGCGGCGGTCTTGAGTTTGGATGATAATTCTGTGTTGCCAACGATGTATTTTCCATCCATGCGAGTTCATATGTTCTGAGGTGTGGGTTGGAAATGGAATGGTGAGTTTTTGACATGGGATGATAAGTACGAGGGCATATTTGCTTACAAGACTGTAGGAGTGCCATAGTGCGGGAAGGACGGTATCTTGTACGGGGGGTTTGTGGGAGGATAGTTTCCGGTGGAGATTGGTAGGAAGGGTGGAAGTTTGTCTGCTATATTTTACGATGTCTTTAAAAATTCCGTTGGGACTGGAGGGCAGGTTGTGGATGTATATAAGTATGACTCTTCTGATGCGATGGATAAGCTCATTTCTTCCCGTTTTCCAACTCTTCACAAAAATTGCAACCTTCTTCCGTCTTCGCTAAATTAAAATATAATCCGGGGACCGAGCATCTAGAATACCAGACGCCGTCTGGTATATATATGCATACACGCCCACGTGCTTGCAATTGACATCTGAGAAAATCATAAGAATTGAAGACTCGTTCAAGCTGAGAGTCCCTTCCGGGAACTTGGTACTCCAATTGTATTAAGCGAATGACTTATTGATGCGCAATCCTTTTAATTTTGAGAGATACAGGTTTATGTAGTCCCCACAGTAACCTATTCCCCTGGCCAATAATATTCCAGAGCCAAAAGACCTACATTTGAGTCGCAGCTGCCCCGCAAGTTCTGTATTTCCTTTGTTGGATTGTAAGGTTTTCTCCTGTATACGTTTTTGTAATCCGCTGCAGACAAGACTGTAGCGTAAAGTTATCGTAGCAAAAGTAATCTCAATAGGTCCACCTCAAAACCTATGTACTATTTCCATTTTGTGATTTCCAGTATGGTGTTTATAATTTTGTAATAGAGTAAATCACAGGGAAACCTCAAACGGGTTTTAGGAACCCAAACCGTTTCTCAACCATTGCTGGGCTAAATGGGCTCAAATTTTAGGGATATAAAATACATGTATGGTATTTCCTTCGGCGAAGTAGGCAGGGGCGTATGTGACTTGCTACTGAAGCTATGTTATGAAAATATATAGTGAGATAGAGAATGTTGTTTTGGGGTAATATATGTAGAGAACAGTGTTTGGAGGGCTGCTGGTGGCTCAGATTCTTGCTTTCGATTGGAATTGGCGGCCTAAGTACTCCTGCACCACCACTTTACACAAATAATGCATGGATCTTAACAATGACAGAGCCACCCCTTGCTCCGGCTAACCAGAGCTCGCCACCGGCATCGGTATGTAGGGCATCTTTGTGTGAAGCTACTACTGCCTATAGAAAGGTTTTGGGGGGGGGGGCATCGGTCATCCCCTCTACAACGGGGTAAATCTTTAATCACCCGACTCTTAATCACAAACACAACACTATTTGTAAATGCAAGGCTACCAATTGCTTCTATTGATATCCCTTCAGCAATGCGGATCTACCCCTGTTACCCTCAACAATGCCAAGCACGGTGACTTCGGAAGAACTCTTCCTTGTCTCACGTGAGTCGGATAAAGCTCCCTCGGATTAAACTAAAGCACCAACCTCTTCAATGGATTATCTTGCTAATCTGCTTGTTTAGTCTACGCAACATTCAGCATACCGCAGGCGAATTGTAACTCAGGTATCGCAACTAAGGGTAGAAGGGATACAGATACAATGCGCTACTTTTCAAATGCTGCTGCTACGTGGCTGCAGCCAGGAAATCCGGCGTACATATGGGATATATGGAAGCCTCTCTGTTTGGGAACTACTACAGCAAAATGCGGAGATTGTGGTGCATTAGCCTGCTAAACGGATTACAGGCAGTGCAATAAGGTCACTACACTGTTCACAGGATGCTGTAAAGAAGATGATGTAGTTTTTGTAAGTATTACGAGGTTATTAACCGGAGGAATCTTGGGAAAGAGAGAAGAGTAGAGATATATTTCGCTAAGGCTATATAGAGATCGCTATAGTGTCAACGCTATGGTTCTACTGCCTTATCCTTTTGTTCGATAGGAAATTCCGCCTCTTTTATTTCCAAACGCTGAATTCCCAATTGCCTCCATTTAGACATTCTGTCTCATATCCCAATTGCCTCCATTCGTCAACTTGCATATCCCGTGATCCTTTCCTGGTTTCATGCACGTGAGAGTATATTCCAACAGTTTTTAAACGCTTGGAAGAGTCTCCAGAGTATCTACAATATCTTTTGTCATCAACTGATAGTATTGGAAAAATAATTTGAGGCAATACGCAGCAATACAGCTCCGCTTTGGCATTTACATCTCGAAAATATACAGTTAATGCCAGTACACATTGTGCAACAGGAGAATTCAATACGTTCAAATCCATGGGTAGCTTTATCGGCTTCAAGGTCCATTACAATCGACAGGATACGAATCGGTATGTTTGCACAACTGTATTGTTATGATCCAGACCTTGCTACTATTGTTCGGGCTGTACAACATGCTGCTTTGTTAGACATATTATACTTACAAATGAAATAATGACAGTGGAGCTTTTTATAAGTGATTACATGACTGCTATGGAACGTTTGGGGAGCTTTACGGTTTATGCTAACTCGCAATTGCATCTACTCACTGAGAAAAGCACTGACAAGCGCTAAGAAAATCTTCCAGGCAAAGAGGTTATCATTTTCATTCCAGATGAATATGCGGTGGCAGGAGCACGAGATAATGTACTTGCAGGGTGGAACGGACTTGCATTCAGTATACCTAGCCCTAGCAATACCGCATATATGCCACTACATTGCGTATACTCTTCCCACGGGGTGAACTAGCGTGTCACATATAGAGCTACAGCACTACCTTGCTGCGTCTCACGCCCTAGCCACCTCAAGTCTCGATATTACAGCTAGTAACTACGTATGTAGCTACCAGCGTGGTACCTCGATATAAGAAACTTCCTAGAATCAGCATGGAATTTCTTATAATGGGAGATTTCTTATAATTGATAACAATAAAAGTAGAGAAGGTCCGAGCGAGGCGTTGTCTGAAAAAACCTGTGATGCTACGGCGAGATGCCCCGTAGGTTTTCAATATCCCGCATTTCTCCATATAGGCGAGCCTCCAGCTGCTCGCTTTCTGTGAATTAAGATGGGGGTTTTGAAGACCAAAGAGATATAGGGCTCTAAGTCTTTTAAGTGCAGTCTTATCGGATATAATAGATACAATACATCTGGAGTGTCATCTGGATTAGAAGCTGGCTCATAGGTATCTATGATGCGTACAGGATGCGCGCCGGAGTGGTCAACGTAGGTGGTGCAGATACTGTTTCACGCATTTTCTGAGGGCATTTTGAATTAAAGCATGCTGTACACTTTGGTACAAGGAATATATAGCGGGGACATACTTGAACGGGATAATTGACCGTCCTTAACCCCTTTTGGGAGTATATCCTTATTCCCAAATTGGAATCGGCATACCTTTTCGGGTGTGATGTTCCCCAAGGGGGCACACCTTGTATGCCAAGCTGTGGAGATTCAGAGGGTATCCTGTGTTTTGCCCGAATGGGGATGCCTATGGTATCCCATAACGTACATATATTTGTGATGGTTGAAATTTCTAAGTATTGGACGTTCAGGGTAACAAATTAGGCTCCATGCTATGTGGGGGCTGGTGAAGATTCCGGTGATGGTGCATTACCCATGTTCTCGTTGGGTACATGCATCCATAATCTGTTGGAAATATAGCATGCGGGCAACGTTGTTCAGTATGTACATCTCGGCTGTACGTGAAATTGTTTCCTCCTGCAAATGTCGCCGCGGCGGAGTGGGGAATGCAAACAAGTAAAGACAGAAAATAGGGGATCAAGAAGAACAGAGATGAGAGCGAATAGTTTAAATTGAGTGATTCCCAGTCCTCCACCGTAGACCCGTACCAGTGTACCAGAGTTGGTCATGTGCTAGTCAGCGCATGTTAGGTGAGCGCTCGAGCCTTGCCACACAACGTCGCTAGACTGTGCTGCCCCCCCCACAGCGACGGGCATATCAGGGCGCCTCATTCATTTCCCCAATCGTCTTGTACTTCGAGGAGATAGGATTCCCTGGAAACCAATTGGAAGTCTCCTCTTTGTGCTTTCTTGGCTGGCAGCTCCTGATCTTCCTGCTTGGCTTTGGGATTGAGGGGTGTATCTGGGGATGCAGGGTAGATCCAGGACCTGTAACTCCTGATATAATGACCCCTCCTACTACATTTAATGCGTCTTCCCTTTTTGCGTTTAACAATAGTTTCTTGAGGAATGCGTTTATGTTGCGTTCGATGATTCAGGGTAATTGCTTGATTTCTTGCGCTCTTAGATATAAAGGGAGATGAATTGACTGGTATAAATAGGGAAAAACTACAATCTTAAGACCGAATAAAAATAAGAAAGAAGCAGAAAAGATACAATGGAGTCAAAAGGAAACCGAAGAACATCCCCTACTATAGAGGAATCCATATTCGAGAGTGATGATTAAAAGAAAAAAGAAAAAGAGAACTCATGAGCAGACAAGCGCAAAAGCATAGCTGCACAAACGGAGAAAAATAAGTGAGAAATAAGAGAAACAGAAAGAAACTCGTTAATTCCACCATATAATTCCGACCCCATCCCTCATAGAAACCCCATCACGGGACTTCATCTTATCAAACCTTATCCCCCTCCCTCTCTCCTATCAACGGCATGTACCAATGGAACTGAAAAACACTCCTGCACCACCACTTTACACAAATAATGCATTGATCTTTGCAATGACAGAGCCACCCCTGGCTCCGGCTAACCAGAGCTCACCACCCGCATCCGTTCTGACTACACCAATCTTCTTTAGAACCTCGACCTCAACCTCCGATGAATCCGTGTTCACAATCCCCTTCTCATCGTGTAATTTGCACCTCATATTCCTTTTCTTGATAACCTCGCATACTACCCAGTTGTTGGAATACCCCAACTCAAAGGTGGCAATGGTATATAGCTGATTCTCGGCGGTGTCGATGGGTATGTGGGAGAGATACGGGCTATATAAATCAAAAGCTCTTTCATTCACGATTATCTGGTAGTTTCCACTTATTGTACGCAAACGAACATGAGAGACTCCCCAGATGTCAGACAGAAAAACGGATGTCTCGTCGCCGAGCCCCTCAAGCTGCCAATCTACCAGTTCTAGGCGCCTGTGATCCCCTGGCCACGAGGTGGGAGTATAGTCATGATCAGGCCTGCAGTCAGGCCACTCCAATAGCTGGCTCCAGGTTGGAATCCATTGCTGGCTGGTTGCCCGATATGGAAAGTCGAACAGCAGTTCAATCTTTCGCCCCAATGGAAGCACATCAAAACATTGGGCCCAGGCATCGTCAGCACTTACTTTGGCATTGTACGTCGGTAATTCTGTTATACGGAGAAGATATAGCAGTCCAGCAACTTGGTCGGTAGCCTGTGTTGCACAACGCTTGGCCATTTCCCTAGCAAGGTGATATACGCTGCAGCCGCCAGGGCTATCTACCACGGCAGCAAGCTTTAAAACAGGGCGGATGGCGCGCCTGAGGGTGATGACATTCCCTGCTACTGTGCCTTTGGTATCCATGATGATTTTGGAACTGCGATCGTCTCTCGGAATTCCACCATTAATCGTTCTCTGCTCAGTTCTGATTTCTTGCAATGTCCAAGCTCGCTTTAGCCAGTGCCTCGGGCTATCCCAGCCAACATTAACAAAAGGCTGACCTAGGCCATTGAAGTAACGCACAATCCCCTCGGCCGCACGATATATGTTGCCAATTGTGGGAACATCAATTTTCCACTCCTCATCCCTGATTGCGTTCAAGGTGTCTGAGGGTATCTGAAAAGCGTTCGGAGTAGTGGAATGTTGTCGAAGGCACAACACATCAAGCCATACATACACAATCCCAAGGCCAAGCAGCTCCTTCCGGACATCATGCAAGTCAAGACCCCGGGGAAGTGGTACAGGCCACTGATATTGATTAATGGATGTCGTCACTGGCTCCATGGTATCTGTCCAGCTGTGTGTGATGGCCCAGTAGGCGGGAATTATAGGAGTGGAATGTTTGTGTTGACTCACGAATTCGGACGCGAGGGCTTCCGAATGCAACATTCGAAATTCCACAACCCGATTACTCATGACATCCCAAATACGGCGGGGCATCACCTGATAAGGCTCTTTTATGCGCTGCTGCTTAGTAGTACTGGTATTATGGTAGGTGAGTAAGTTTTTTCGCACTTCGTCAATCTCCCTCGCCTGCTTCAGCCATTGTGCTCTATGTGCTGCAACGTTGAAGTGAGGATCATTGAAGTGCTTCCATCCGACACGAACTGCAGCACATGCTAGCCCCAGGTCGTAGCCCTGGAAGACAAAGTACCCAACATCATTTCGAATCCAGTACTCCAGCCTTTCAGCCGCTTGGGTATGGATGCCTACGTGTGCCACAAGCATGTTGATAAGTACCTCCTTCTGGAATGACCTACAAGGGAGGCCAGCTTGGTCTGAGTTTAAGGTGCCGCCAGGAGAGAGCCTGAGGATCCGGATGTTGTCAAAGTTTGCATCGGTCAGCGGAGTTTCGTCACGAAACTTTACAGGTGCACAAGGCCTAGTGTACGGCATCGGGAACGGGGGGCAAGCTGTGTTGTCTGGCCTGCCGCGCTCAGCTAGCGTATTGGAGAGAAACGCAATTAACTTCGGTCCTGCTTTGCCTCTTCGAGCTGCGTCCAGGGCTGTTGCATATCGACACCCATCTGTCTTGTACGTGCCACCGACATGAAATGGATCAGCTCCACGGCTCAGGAGGAATGAGACCAGCTGTTCGTCACCATCGTATGAGGCTTTCCCCAATGCACTTCCATCATCCGAACCCACCTCATTGATGTCTACTCCTTTGTATAGTAATAATGATAAAAGCTCATAGCTGTACGGTATAGCTATAGCTGTGCCTAGTATAGTCCTATAGCAGCCACTCATTCTGCTGACGTCCACTCCCCAATCCATTAGCAGTGACACAGTTTCCTTGTCCTTCTTCCATAGAGCCGCAATTAATGCCGTTCCATAGCTGCCTACAGTTGCAATGGTGTTGACATCCGCTCCTCGATCTAGTAGCATTGGCACCATTCCCCTGTCGTTACATACAGCCGCAATCAAGGCCGTTCCATAGTGGCCTGTAGTCGCAATCGTGCTGACATCCGCCCCTCGACCCAGTAGCAGTGACACAATTTCCCCGTCCCCATTGTATATAGCCGCAATCAAGGCCGTTCCATAGCTGCCTGTTGTCGCAATCGTGCTGACATCCGCCCCGCGGTCCAGTAGCAGTGACACAATTTTCCCGTCCCCATTGTATACAGCCGCAATCAAGGCCGTTCCATAGCTGCCTACAGTTGCAGTGGTGTTGACATCCGCTCCTCGACCCAGTAGCATTGACAACATTCGCCTGTCCTTACATACAGCCGCAATCAAGGCCGTTCCATAGTGGCCTGTAGTCGCAATCGTGCTGACATCCGCCCCAAGGTCCAGTAGCAGTGACACAATTTTCCCGTCCCCATTGTATACAGCCGCAATCAAGGCCGTTCCATAGCTGCCTGTAGTCGCAATCGTGCTGACATCCACCCCGCGGTCCAGTAGCAGTGACACAATTTTCCCGTCCCCATTGTATACAGCCGCAATCAAGGCCGTTCCATAGCTGCCTGTAGTCGCAATCGTGCTGACATCCGCCCCGCGGTCCAGTAGCAGTGACACAATTTTCCCGTCCCCATTGTATACAGCCGCAATCAAGGCCGTTCCATAGCTG
>Ga0307511_10004955_pt1 | contig 13583 bp, 15 predicted proteins | sample 13_EM_MG_FD_200266 | JGI IMG/M metagenome (GOLD analysis project Ga0307511, IMG submission 200266) | Populus trichocarpa ectomycorrhiza microbial communities from riparian zone in the Pacific Northwest, United States - 13_EM | ecosystem: Host-associated > Plants > Roots > Unclassified | place...
ATGAAAGGGGAACGAGGGAGCGTGAAGTGAAAGCACCAACAACCAAGGGATTGGAATGATGGACAGGTGTGGGGGTATAACAGGGGATGATTGAGAGGGATGATGTTGATGGTCGAGGAGATATCGCAGGATGGAAATAATTGTACGGTAAGTGTAAGCGTGTGGGGAGTGAAGGAGTACGTGGGTGGACGTTATACATGTGTGAGCAGTCGTGCAAGGTCGTATGGCTCGTGGAGTACCACTTCGGCAACTCCAGGGTCCGGTCACCTCCTAGATCATTGGGGTTGTTCGCTCGTCTGCTCCTCTGATGGTGGGTCGTACAGTGGCGGAATCTCCCCAACCACATCCCCATGGACCCTGAACCTATACAGACACGTGTACTCCTGCATTCCCCAGTTGTTTTTGACCACCAACACGACTACTCCAAAGTCCACGCCCAACGCCCTCACTTCCGAATCCACGGGGAAGGTTTGGATGTTCCTTTTCGAATGGACATCGTACAGGAACTTGGCGACGCGGATGTACTGTACGTCCTTTGGCAGGTGTTCCGGGACTTCCCATTCCTCATCCTTCGGGTCCAATGGATTGCCAGATTCAACAGCATCGGATCTCCTTCGTTGGCGGTCGGCCAGCCAACCAACAACTTTCGCGAGGTTGTCTTGACCCTCGACGAGACCCCAGACTTCCATCTGGCGGGGGGTGGAACGGAGGTCGAAGGCGACTTCTTTGGCCACGTGATCGATCGTGATATCCGAGATGTATGTCCTCCGGGCGAGTTTAACACCCAACTGTCCCTCGGATCCACCGAATGGCCAACAACGACCGGCGTAGTTGTGAGGGTGGAGAGCGTTGATCGGCGACAGACCACTGGCGTATCCACTGCCAGTGACGAACCCAACCGCTTTCCCGAAGGCACCCTCTGGCGAGATACTGTAGGTGGGGGAAGTTAAGGATGGGATGATTTGAGCTCCCGCAGAATGGAGAGCAAAGTCGGGCCGGGCGAGAGTATCCTTCGACCAATTGGAGGTTACGGAATCGACCATCTGGTGGATCAACGCGGTAACGTCTTGTCCATCCGTGGATTTGATGGTCACTCCGGATAGCGACTTGCCCGTGACCTTGTTCCACCACGCAGGAGCGTTACCAGCGTTTGTCTTCGAAACCGTCTTGCCCAATTCCAGAGCTTCCTTAGCATCTCCTTCGACTGCGCCGATCCTCTCGTCGAGGACCTTCCACTTCGCCTTGAGATCTTCACGCTGCTTATCCAAGAGTCTCTCTAACTCCTTCACACTCTCAACGTCTTTTCCGCCCTTCTGTCCGGGGAGGGTCCCGTCCTGGATCTTTTTCTGTAGATCCTCGAGAGATTTCTTGACGGCAGTGATACCCTTGTTCGTCAATTGGCGGTTTTGGCTGTCAGCCTCGTTAATCTTGGATACGTCGATGGTCAGCCGTTTGTCGAGTACGGAGAGTCTTTCCGAGAAGTCGGAAACGCTCCTGGTGAGGTCGGTCTCAATACGCCGTTGAGAGTGCCGCGAGTCCGCGCCGAACTCATATAACGCACGCTCGAGTGCCTGAAGACGGGTGGAAAGTTCAGATATATCTGCGGCCGGGGCCTCCGGGGGGGTGTAGTCGGCGGGTTTAGTGGGGGCGATCCAGGAGACCGTGATGCCGCCTTGTCGAAGGATGTAGATGGCGAGTGTCAGGACCGCAAGGGAAACCAGAGCTCCACTGTTGTTCTTCCATAGAGCCTTCGGTCCCTCCAAAACAGCGCCAAACACTTGCGTCGAAGCCCAGGAGATATACCCTAGTATCGAGAATATGGAAGAGGTGATGCCCAGGATCGAGCGAAGGATGACGTTGACGAGTTTCCCGAGGAAACCACCAATAGAGAAGGAGGGACTGGATGTTTCGGGGCGGAGAACGTCCGGTTCGATGTCTGTTTCGAGTGGTTCTTCGATCTCCGGAATGGAAGCGAGGCCACTCTCAGCCATTTCCAGTGATGGGTCGGAGTAGGATGGGGGTTCGGGTGGGTGGGAGAGACGGTTCGGAGGGGGTACCGAGTTTCTAGCGACGGATGCTGCTCGCTGGAGATCGACCTTAGTATCAAGAGGAACCTTGAGGGTGGTGTGAATACGTACGTGTTCGCTAACCTTAGACTGCTCGTCTGTCTCACTGTCATCCTCTTCTTCCTCAATATACTCGCCCTTGGCGTTTTTCTTCCTCCGCCTCTTCTTGTCATAACCAGCGACAGGTAAAGTCGTTAGGGGACCACCAATGGAGTCGTTCCTCTTCTTCTTCCGTCTCCTCCTACGGTCGCCATCGACGAAGTCCTCGTCCGACTCTTCCAGATCCGAGGCGGTGGGTTTGTACGCTTTGTTGTCACTAGAGATGCGGTTCCGCTTTGAGGCGAGTGCCTTTCTCTGGTGCTGTTGAGGTGTGGGTGGCTCGTTGCGATATTCGCGTTCTTCAGAGGCATAATCGTAACTGGCCATTGATCGCTCTCTTTCAGGAGAACGGGGTTTCATGTGGACGCTGACTATGGACCGAACCGTCTCGGCGACATGCTCGAAGGGGCTCTTGCCTCGGGTGTATGTCGGGGGAGGAGCTTCGTCTTCGGAGTCGGGAACCAGATTCGTCGATCCCGTCTTGCTTATTGGACGGCGGGGTGGAAGTCGGTTGGAGGGAGGAGGGTTGAGACGTCGTGTGGCCGTCGACTGGGTCTCCTTCTCGTACTCTACCGACGTACTTCGGGGTAAATTCGCCCTGCGAGTGGCCCCGGTGGCCCAGGCATCGTTTGGATTGATTGGTACGGGTGGTGGCATGGGGTTGTCGGTGGTGGCAGCCTGATGGAAAGCGTTCGCGATTTGGACAGAGGTGTCCTTGACGTTCCAACCCTTGGGGTCGATGCTTTGTGCGGCTGATTGTTGTTTGCGCTTCGCGAAACGGACGAGGGCGGGTTCGTCTGGGTCCTCGAGGCTGTGGTGTGTGACTTTGGGTGGGGAACGCGTCTCAAGAGATGGGGCACTGAGCGTGATCATTGTCGTCAATGTTGGCGCGAGCGCGAAGGAGGGGTGAAGAGCTCACCCGTATGAGTATGAGGTTGGGATTACGCGTGCCTGTTGGTTTTGTGCTTGCTTGTTGAAAAACGTGTTTCGGTTGACTCGTCGGTTCTGATCCAGTGGGGTCGCCGTAAAAGACATGCGTGTGTTTTCGCTAGCGATCACGGCGGGTGTTCTCCAGCTCGTCGATGACGACAGAGACGACGGCAAGGTCGCAACGAGGATGGGTGATGGTAATGGAGAGAAAGATGAAGTCAAGGCGGAACCAGCTGTGTGCGTGGGCAATGTGCCTCGGCTATTGTTTAGGCGCCCGTCCTTTGTTCCTCCCCTTTGTTCGACCAATCCACTTCTGGCCACCCACGCACTGCGTTTCTTTCTCTCTCACCACGGCGTAGCAAAGCGGGCCATCCGGAAATAATGAATATTTCACTCTATTCTGAACGCCATGGGAGGGAAATATCCGTCTCGCTGCTGTTCACCACGTGGTTGCATTGCGGTCACCACGGTATGTGCCTGTCATGTCCACGAAGGCCCCCTGCTCGAGCCTCTCTGTTTCGGCACGCGATGTCAACGTTCTCCATGAGACTGTTGCTCGGTCGGATGTTTTGGGAAGGGGCTACCCACAACCCGCTCGAAATGCATGGGAAGGATTCTGTAACAGCGGTCGTCTGCCGGCCAGTCGAGAACTGTGAGACTTAGCGGGGGAAGGTGACTTGTGAAAGTGATCGCGCGCCGGAGCCACACCTACCTCAGCCAAAGCAGGACTCGTTTCCGTCGTGACCTTCATCATCATTATACCTGCTGCCCTCATCGTCCGTCTACTCGCACTCCTCAACCTCAATGTCGTCGCGTTGTATTGTAGTTCCATACCCCCCGTCGGGTGAAAACAGCGTGCTAGCCTCTTTCGACGACTCGACTCCAGAGTTTGATTTATCGCTCTCGCGGCTTATCACGGCCAGTGCCTGGGCGCACCTATGCTGCTGACATTCACTTGACAGTTAGCCTCTCCAGATCTCTTGTCGACCGTTCGTTCAATCACATAGCCCCCATCAACACGACGAGCCCAGAACGAAACTCTGCTCATTCTATCACCCAACGAAACCTTGCGCTCTCCCGATTCCAGCGATCACGAGGATCACGAAGATCACAAGCCATAGAACAAGCGACCCTTCTAGCTTAGTATTGCAGCCGGGTTAGTGCTGTTTTCCCTCACCATATCGCACCGAGCTTTCCACTTGAGGTCATCCTATCGCTCGATTCCCCGCTTGGCAAGGAACTGGAAGGTCACAGTGCCGTACCGAGGACACGCCGGATACACCAGGAGATAAAAGGGTACCCAGACACCTCTCTACGAAGACACCGAATCAAAAGGCGCGTATTCTAACGCATTCCGCTCAATTTTGAGCTTGACGTGAGCCACAGAACCAATAACCATGGTTCCCTCCCAAGATCTTCTATCCGGGAGTGGACATCTGAGGATAGCTTCGTTCTACGAGACCTTGCGGGGGGAATCAAAGGATCTCACCTGCTTGGATCTCCGCCGAACCCTTCGTTCGATTCTGAGGCTCTGCCTCTGTGTTATATCGGGTCTGTTACGTGCGGCGACTCTGAATCCACTTTCATCAATGTGGCCGTGTCGACTTGTCAATCTGAACGTGAGGGCTTGGTCTCGTTCTGCAAACACGTGTCGTATGGCATCTCTCTAGTCTCTAATCATACTGCCCCTCTTCCGGATTCCACTGCTTCACGCTGAAGACTTTGAACTTCGGACTTCTGGAACTATGGATCACCACTCTATCAGAGACTATCACCACACCCTCCCCGAGGTTCTCAAGTCTAGATCTTCCGCAATCATGGAGAGCTGGCTCGCCCAAGGTCAACGGATTCTCCTACTAGTAATCCCACTTCCCAAGGTGCCTAGTCAGTTCGCTTCAAAATGCGACTCCCTCGACCGGCCACCTTACGCAAGCCACCCCCCCACCCACGACACCCAAGGACCTGGGAGGTTAATGACCTCTGGGCCGCTTTGAGGTGTTCCGTCCGGTCACGCGGAGGGAGGGGGTGGGCTGCCTAGACGACCCTCGGTATCGCTGCACCGCTGGAAGCGGTCTGGCAAACCTCCTGGTATTGTTTGTGAGAACACAGTAAATTCGCCGGCCGCATCCTAGCTACAGGTTTTGATGGTGAATGCATTCAATGCAACTACGCTGACTACACGACTCGCCCCCCACAACACCTGCGAACTGGTACTGGTACATCCCTAATTCTCCCTTCTCCAGATCGCTGCCATTCGGGCGAACCTCTCGAAGTATTCGATGATTCGCCGGTCTTTGGTATAGCTGGGAGAAACGTCCCTACATATACGGCGGGGTCTGCTTACGACCACGTTCTGCTGCGGCCCATACAACATAGCTAACACCTCCTCCCACCGCCAATTAGTCCTTAATATGGAATGTGGGGCGTCTATTACACCATCCACATCGGTGCCCGCAAGAATGAGCCATGGGGTTGCCCGCGCGGAGTAGTAATCAATAAATGAACCGATACCCAGCTGGGTCGCGGAATCGGCCACGTATTCGACCAGCGACTTGGCGAAGGATGGAAACACGTAGTATGCGGAGGTATTCAGGTCCACCAACCCGTCGAAATCCGCATCGCTCCTGAGAAAATACTCGGGGACAACGAAGGGAGCCGTGGATCCCGTGTACTTGCGCATTAAGAAGAGGGGATGGTAGAAGAATTCGCTTGGGCTACTCGGGGAGAAGGGTCGAGAGGGGGACGGTTGCTGGCAAGACATGAAGAACCAGAAATGGACCGGGGAGACAAGGCTCGCGGAGCAGCCTTCAAGACTGGGATTTCCGACGACTCTCTTGTCGAATACCTGAGTTTGTGCCACCGGGTCAACGGGCGGGAAAAAAGCAACAAGGATGAGTCTCACCACATCATGGTACAATTTGATGTCTTTTTCGGCTGCTGTTCTCAGAAAATGTCTATGTTGATCGGTACTCCTGGTAAATTCGTGATTCCTGACCCGGCGTATCCACCCAGCGGAAGTTATGTCAAGCTCCACCTTAGCATACGTCATCCAAAGTCGGTAGGAATGAGGCGTAAGTTTGACCCAGTGGGAAGCTTCGATGCGGTCGCTAACGGCCTGTGCTTGGACATCGTCAAGATGTTCGAAGAGCTACGGGGCCGAATCGTGAGCAGAACTGCTGAGGGGCTAAACAAGGGTAAGCTTGACTGACTTGTTTGAAATAGAGGTCCAAGAGCCCCCGCGGTGCTCGATCAGGGTTCAGCAACTCTGTGGTGGACATTGTGTTGAGGTTGGGATGCTTGGAGGTAAACGTGAATCCATCCTCTTTTATAATCTGGGTCAGACCCAGGTGTCGGGGAGTGGCAAAGGACCATGCCCCACGCCGTTAGGCGGGAAGTCAAGTCCGGATGCGGTAGACCATCATGATCAGTGACGGGGCCTTCGCTAACACGAACCCAGTGGTCACGAATGGAACGGAGAATGGAGTGTGACTGTCAAAGGACGTCCATAACTCAACTGAATTATCACGGGCGAAGAGCAATTTGGTCCCAAAACCCAGCATTGGTTTGACCGTGCAAGCAATGCCACCGTGTTTCAGCCGCAAGACCGAGGAGCGGCAAAGGCCTGCGGCTGGACGCTGGGTATTCACCATTGTGGCAAAAAGAAAAAAAAGAAGAAGCAGGAATTGCACGACAAAGAAATGCCCCCGCCGGGCCAGATACGAGCCGAGATTCTGCCAGATGGGAGTGGCTGAGAGACCATGTCAGCCAGGACTTCGATCGAGGCGTCACCGTGCCATGCTGGGCCCTCCTGAAATGCTCGGGAATACCCGACCCGAGTTAATTCCCAAGGCCCCAGGGCGTGGTGCATGCCAACCTTACCCCAAAATGGTGAGCCACAGACCACCGCGGTTCCACGCGTTACCTTCAGGGCCACATCACAGCCCATGCTCTATAGCTCACTGGGCCGTCCCCCGCGCCACCTCCACCGCCGTTATGCCAGAGGGGGCGTCGTGCTGCGGTCCGCAAGCAAGTAGAGGCGATTTGTAGGACTCAGATTAACCGCGGTGACTCCTTACCAGCCCAGAGACCATCAAGAATTGGACTCCCTGGCAGGCCCGCCCACAGGACGAAGGAATGCGCCCGTTCTCCTCATTCGAGGAGGGCTTACCGCGTCAACGAAACCTCTGCCTAGTTGGATACCCCGTGGCCCGCAATGGCTGGCGCGGAGGACAGACCGCGTGGCCACAACTGGAGATCAGAACACACATTCGACTCTCAAGAGTTCTCAAGCCTCTGGCCACAACGCCTCAAGCACCAACACTACCGCACGTTACCGGGACCGGAAGCTACCAGGCCAACGCCACACATCCCGTAGTGCCTTCCCGCATTGTACTCCTCCCCTCTAATCGGTCGGCCCTACGTCCTGTATTTCACTTCTGGCTAAGTAATCATGATCTCATGTTGTCGTCACACTGAACACCCGTTCTAGGTCGTCCCCGTTGACATGGCTCTCGAAGAACTCAAGTCCCCAGTTTCGTCAGGCCCCCAACTCGGCCCAGTCCCCACCACCGACTACCAATGTTCTGCAGCGTTGTGCCTCACACCGAATGTTACCTGATACTTTACTCGCCTCAGCGTAGTATATTGTCCTGCACCTCCAGTGTGTACAGGGCCGATGGAAGTGTTTGGTTAATACATTCTTGGATATTCAATAAGACATCGGATGGAGTCGCGTGCTATTTTGGTAGTAGTCGTATCCCATGTCGTCGGGCACCCGGGAGTCAGTCCGCGACATCGCAAAGAAGAATAGCATTCTCAGGCGGATACACTTCAGAACAGGCCCACGCGGTCTGGGCACTAGCGTATGGGGTGGGGGATGTTGCTGATGGACGTTCTCCCAGCGGGAAAGTCAGGCTCCGCGGTGCCGCTGAACCCAACACTTCGGAGATCAGGGTACTGTGGAGATAGCTAGGGGTCGTTTGAACGACTACAGTCAGGAGATCCAAACGGGATGACTTTAGTGGCTCCGAAGCCCTAGGAAAGTCACTTGCAAATTTCTTGATGGGTCCTAGGGACGTCCGACAACTTGACGTGAGTGATGGAACGTCCAGGTACAACCACTACGATACCGTGGGAGTGCAAAGTTCTCCACTCGTCTCCTTACGGCTACCCGAATACTGATGTGGTGCTTTACCCGGTACGGTAACAACACCCGACACAACTGACGCCTAGTGTGGGCTTGTGCCACCAAATTCCCGCACCCCGCTGGCGCCGCGGGGGGTCGGATCATCGAAAACCGAATGCAATTGCTCTGCTCTTCTGATTGGTATAAAAATTGGCCACCCCCGACAACAGGATCGTTTTCTTCGTGCTGGCTAGATGAGTCTAATGGTATGACTCAACCATCCTGATCAGGCATGGTGCAAATCGAGGTGGGCGAACGGTCACGGTGACCGGTGAAATTTGGGAGGCCGTGTTCACTTTCATATGTACGTTTGTTGAAATGAACTCCTGGGGGTTCGCCGCCACAGTTTTTGGCATCGCAGGGACTTCTAAAGCATGATGGTGTGGCTTGCGGAAGCAGTGGCCTCGCAACGAAGTATATTCTCCGGGACTGGGCCATCAGAAAACCGGAATCTACCCCCTGCTTGATCGAACGTGAAACGATCCGGGGCAGTGGATCTACATGACTTTTTGCTGTCTTAGACACCCAGAAAGCATGATTTCGCTGATTCACGCCCAAAAACCGAGGCGCCCAATATATGCTCCATTTTGTGACAAAGAATGGGAATAGATCTCATCTTCATCTAACGAACCATATTCCCTGACATACAAAACCGCGTTTATTGACTTAGAGTTGGGAGACTACAGTACGTGACAGAACGACCGTTAAATGGCCATTTAAACGTTATCTATCTTTTGTTGGATCCGTAGAGGATAGGACCAGAGTGCAACCACACAGCAGGGCTTTTACGATGTATACCTTGGAAGTCGTGTTCCTGTGGTAACCGACCCCCATTGTTGCAGTCGACAGCGGAATGAGCGGGTTGACCAAGGCCACGCCCTCAGGAAAGGGGACTCTACCCCCCGCACCGTGGATCCGTCTGCCGGGTAACCGGGTCGGGTTTCTTCGGGATCACTTCTCGGTGTTCAAGTAATGTCCCTGACGTTCGGCCTAAACCGTCTCCGGCCAAATGTGAAAATTTTGGCAGGGCCATACAGAGCCCGAACCGAATTTGGAGAGTATTGGACGCTTGGAGTAAAAATACTGTCCAGAACGTAATCTACCTCCCATGTACTGAGTGGCTAGTGGCAGAGGGGGTGGGGTTACTGGGATTCCAGCAAATAGCTGTCAGTGTTCGCGAGGAAAGGCGCCAATCACGTCGGAACGTTGATCGGCAGCTCCGAGGTCTGAGTTTTTCGATCGGCTGTCAATCATTTCGCATTCCTGGGGCGAGCGCCTACTGCCCACTCCTCACGGCGCACTCTAAATTATCCTGTCCCGCCCACCCACCACCTCGGGTGAGGGTGGTCGCATTCCGGCTGCCTTCACCCCTGCGATTAGGTCAGCTCATCCTCGCGCTTGATCTATTCCCGAGGGGTTCAAGGGCTATCCTTTATTTACCTTGTCCCACATGTCCACGTTACCCGATATCGTGGCCGAAGGGGCATTTGCGACTTTCTTCCGTTTTTGGCAGATGTCACTGACAATATCACGTATGGAATCTGGAATGGGACCTCTACCACGAATGCTGAGTTACACATCTCAGTGATTATGACCACCGCTGGGCCGGTCCCCACATGGTGGTTCATAGTGTAGATGTCTTGTGAACCAGTCATCGGTCGAGAGGATGGTATACATTATGCCCACAATGTTGGATTGAATGAAGAGAACGAGCGTTCTGCTTGTTCTCTTGGTTAGGGCGGCGTCGACTACCCCTGCAGTTCAGGCTCTTCCTATTTGTTCGTCTCCACCTGGGACTGCCTTAAGTACAATTGTGTGCAGTCTCTTCCTCCCTTTCCTCCCGTAGCTCACCCTTCCCTCCCCAGGCATTGTCGTATTCTTCCCATAGACCACACACCTGTTATGTTATGGCGCTGCTGTATTTTTTTTCGAGCCATCCGGGTCAGTCGGAGGACCATGAGAAACGGAAGGATATCAACCCTAGTTTGTCCTTGGCAGGGCTTTTGAAGAGACTACACGTAATCTAACTCGTTGTCCTATTTGGTAGGGAGACAATGGGTGGAGTGGGTGACTATCCGTAGTATAATGCCGAATACATTTGTTTCCACTTTAAGAGGGCGCAGGTAGTCAAGGGTTGCGCTGCCGGCCACACGATAGAGTGATATGCCCTCGGGTTTTCTCCGCCTCCCTCAGGACTTCTCGAACATTGGTTTATAGGTGAATGTTGCGTTATAGACAGTCATACCATGAACAATGTGGGTGGGTCCGTGGACACGAAAACATCTGAACGGAGTTCTTCCTGATGGTCGTACTTGGAACATCCATACAAAAGGAGGCGCACCTTCGCATACTTTACGAAACATAAAGTTGGTTCTTCTCAGTGCTTCCGCAGAGGGCCGAGACCCAAGAAGACAAGTACAAGAATTTTGACCTTGGTGGTGGAGGGTCACTCGTCTAAGAATGACCTCATTGATTTTTTACATATTCCCACATCATGGACAGCGTCGGGGAAGTGGAGTTTAGAGGGAGGAGCACCGTCCACGGGGACTGACAACCAAAAACTGGATTACGCCCAGAATTTCTACCCATTCAAACCAGTCAGCGTTTCCGTCAGCCCGTTGACGCCAGACTATTACATACCATACACCTTGGGAACTCGCGTCGTGGGGAAGTGAAACACAGCTGCGTGCAGTAGCGTCGCTCTTGGAGTGGTTGGATTGAACAGTAGAGACTTGGGCTTCGGGAGCGGGGACGAAGAATGCCTTATAGCTGACCGTAAGGCTTCAACGTCTTCAACCGCGTGCAGATGTGTACCAACGGGGGAGTTTCGTGGGAAGGCACAGAGACCCCAATCACCCCAATCGGGTCACCGATAACGTGAAAATCTACTCAACTGTTGTACTGCCGCCGCAAAAATCTGGACGGACAAATCAAATCACCCACCTGTCACGCGGGCCATTCGGACGCTGAGCTATTCCGAGCGCTCGGTTCGATATCGATAAAAGCCTAATCAACGCATGAGCCCTTTTACAGTATCAGTGATCGAGAGATTTGGCCTTCACGGGCCCGGCGCCTGGGGTATCCAACATCGTTGCGTGGCCCTCCGTGTTGATTGGGGTTGACGTTAACCCTACCACCCCCCCTTGCCCCCTTATTTCCTCTGGACTAACCCTCTATCGTCCAAGATGGTTCGACTCATCATACCAGTCCAGTTTTTAGAAACGTCACTTGGTGGAAACACGGCGAGAAGAGGTAAGGCGTAGCGAATATTATCTCTTGCCTGAGGCTTACGTTGAGGTCATGGAGTTTGGTTGTGGTGGCGTCCCGTAGGACCCTGCTCAGGCGCCGGGAGTGGCTCGTTTGTTAATTACTTGTTTGAATGTGTCTATCACTCAGCATCATAAGGGATTTGTGTATTTCACCCGGGTGACAGTCAATAGGTTCTAGTCACAGTTCGACAGGCAACATCAACTGGCCGTACTTTCCAGGGTTGCGACAAAAACGGATGTTTATGCGGCCAACCTTGCCGGTCCCCCGCTCGCGGATTTTGGTTCAGGGGCTGGTATAAATGATAACGGACGATGGGGTAATTATTGGCTGCGTACTGTGCTCCCTCAAAAGAGTCAGTCGCGAGGAGCTCATTCCCTCCCAGCCGCCGCCCACACAGGCTATTATAATATGGATCGCCGCCTTCGCTTACGCGCGGAAAGGATTCTCACGGGTACAGCTGAAGTAGAAGACGGTTACATTCGCAGTGCCATAGCGGGGGACAATGGGAAAGAATCAGCCACTCATGTGGTAGAGGTGTTAGACGAGGTGCGCGAAATTCTTCCCGCCTCGTACGAGATACTGAGACAAGACAGGCATTGACATCCCCCCACTGTCCCCCCACTTTGCGGAGGAGATTTTTGGCCACCCTTCCGGCCATCTGCGCCACATATGGGACCCTGCCATCCCGATGCTCCCACGCTGGTCACCTTATCGTCGAACCCGACTCCGTCATTCGCGTCGGGGGTGCAGAAGTATGGCGTGGAACCCTGGACGGGTTTGTAGTGAGTGTGAAGTCAATTTCATACGATCCGACGGGCTCCCCGGGCGGCTCTCAGGAGGTACGATTGAGCATTCAAATCCAGCCGCACTCCACATGTTTACGTTGTTTCCAGAGAGCGTATAGAGAAGTTATCACCTGGAAGAGCTTGAACCACCCAAATATCTTATCTCTCCTTGGGGTCGACACGTCCTCCTCCCCGATCTCTGCAATCTCAGTGCGGACGGAATACGGAAGCTTGAGGGAGTATATTGTGCTTTTCCCGAACGCCCCGAGGTCGAAATTGGTAACGTGATCTTCGATATACAGTGTAGGGCCGTCCATCTCACGGGTTATCTAGTTATTTGACGCCTCTCAGGGGTTGGAATACATGCATGGCTACGGCTGCATTCACGGTGACTTGAAAAGCGTACGGTTATAACCCCCTGCATCTTTTGTGACTCGCGTCTGATACACCTACACAGTCTAGCATTCTTGTGAATGGCGATCATTCCGCCGTCCTTGCAAACTTCCGACTGGCGTTCTTTCTCTCAGACTTGGAGGGTAATACCAGCGTTCCCACCTTAGAATGTTGTGACCCCTGGTCCGTTCGTTGGCTTGCCCCCGAATTGCTTTTTCCAGAGAAGTTTGGCTTGGAAAGTGCGCGCCTCACGAGGGAAACAGACATATACGCCTTTGCAATGGTGATGTATGAAGTGGGTTTTTTCACCTGTTCCACCGGAGTTGGTCCTTTGAATATATAACTCACGCTGCACAAAACAACAGGCTTTCTCTGGATTATTCCCATTCGAAGGTCATCGGGACGAAGCTATAATCCCGCTCGTACGGTCGGGGGATCATCCACGCTGGCCTGAGGGTGGTGTGGCTCTCGGGCTCACGGACGAATTGCGGAAGATGATCAAGGCTTGTTGGAAACGCAGAGACCGCCGTTGGGGAATTTCAAGCATCACTTCAGCCCTCGAGCGCCACGCTGTTGTTGCTGCCGCTGCCGCAACGGAGGGGCATTCTCAATCCTTTCGCGGCTCCGACGAAATACCCATCCCGCCCGCACATGAGACAAGCCCGCATAGGTATCCCTGGCGGATCCGATGGGGACTGGGTGCTTCGTTGTCCCGCGGATAAGGAACATCATCAGGAAAAACCAGATCGGGTTCTTCTTGTACGTTGATGGTCATTGTTGATTATTGATACGAAATGACGACTTTGACGGCGAAAACGTCAAAAACCGGAATAATGTATGTCCCCCTTGGGGCGG
>Ga0307511_10004956_pt1 | contig 13582 bp, 16 predicted proteins | sample 13_EM_MG_FD_200266 | JGI IMG/M metagenome (GOLD analysis project Ga0307511, IMG submission 200266) | Populus trichocarpa ectomycorrhiza microbial communities from riparian zone in the Pacific Northwest, United States - 13_EM | ecosystem: Host-associated > Plants > Roots > Unclassified | place...
CCCACTTTCAATTACCCCATGCGCGACTCACTGTTCGAATGGGCTCAACACCCTCGAAAGCGAGACGCGTCACCCCAGTGAAGACCGAGACAGTCATCCCCGTGAAACCCGAGACAGTCATCGTTCGGACGATTTGTCGTTATCAGGGTCTATCGTCGTGGCGAATAGGAAGACGTTAGTCGGGATCGGAACAGCCTTGAGAGGGAGATTTGGTGGGCAGTTGCGACTCCTCAAGGGACACGCTGTCGAGGCCGTCATGGACATGTTACTGGAGATTCCAACTGGATTACATTTCACCGACGTGCAGATCCGCGGTACTCACGAGTGTCTCCTCTCGACCGTGAGGCTCACAGAAGCTTGTTGCAAGACCATCGTCAAGCTATCATATACAGTCTCTGCCTTTTGTGAGTCCCACCCTTTCTTCCGGTCTGGTCAGTTCTGGCACATTGGCCCTGATGCTACCTCTCGGCGTAGATGGCTACGAGGTCTTTCAGCGGTCCTTCGACTTTTCCAAATTCCAGAACCTCCAGGAGGTGGAGTTTGGGGTTGGCTGGATGAGTGGAGGTTTACCATGGATCCCCATTGCCCTTTCAACCCTCCGACCTGTCACCTCTCCATACTTATCCATCGTCAAACTCGACTTCTCCAGCTCACCTGTTGCCTCCGTCGGCGCCCTGGTCGAAGGTATGCCGCACGACGATCCCCTATTGGTCGCAGACGAAACCGCCCGAATTGGACGCAAAATTCGAGGGAGTGGTGAATGTGACCGTTCTTCGGGATCCAGTGTTTCGGGCCGTGTTCAATACACTCGGTGTAAGGTTCCGTTTCTGTGGAGTACATTATACTTCACGCCCTTATTGATTTCCCCATTCATTCCCTGCAGATTCTTCAACATTGAACCGGGTGATATTGGATCTGTGAATACCCCTCTCAGCGTTCAGTGAATCAATGGTAATACGCCTTGTTTGTAGTAGCTCTCCCTCCTCTTCTGTTCATGTGCATCCCGCGGTAGATTTCGATCCTGCAAACCGTGGACGAGGTTTTGATCAAACCGAGAGGTTACCCTTCTTAGGCTGCCAGCTCAATTCAGACGACTCGTGTGTGAGATTACTTTTCCGATCGTCCCCCTCTTGTCCCTCGTTTGCACCCCGATAGGAACTCCTCCCTTCACATCGCTCCGACCAAACCATGTCAAGGGTGGTGACAGCCACCCCCGACTCATCCTTCATGGGAGGACCTAGCCCAATCCAGCAGATCTCAATATAATGCGTGTCTTGGGTCGAAGCTGCCGTTGGGACCTACAACTGTATCACCACCCACTTCAGTCCCCATTTCTCGAGTGAGCGTTCATAAAAGGAATGACATTCAATTTTTGTCAAGCCGATCACTCGAATGGAGGTTGTTGGCTCGTGTGGCGTGCACCTATATGGGAGATGATCGCAATTTGGACACCTTCACACCTTCTTGAAGTCACTTGACCATTGACGTCACACTCGCGGTGAACAAGCTGGGGACCGGAACACCACGATGGCCTGGTGTCGGATTAGGAGTACCCATTTGACCCCAACACTGTGCTGCTTCCACACCTTCAGAGGTGGGTCCGAAAGGCATCTCTTGGGCTGTTTTGAGCGCGAAGGGAACCGGATCAGAGGCCACTTCAATATCCCGCTTACTTGCCTTGGACGACTGTCAGAAAGCCTGCGAGGCTGAGGAAACAGGATGACCAGGCGGGTACTCGAGTACATCCAGTTGAGCCTCACGGCCACAACCATGTGATTTTTCGGCTGGTTTGTTCCAACCTATGGCGAAACATACGCGAGAATCTTCCCACGCGCGTCCTGGAATTGAATACCAGATCCATTTCTCCAGAGTCAGTGTGGGGCAAACCGCAGAGAAGTACTACTACGGGGTTTACATAAATATGCAAGTCTAGACTACAACGATAACGAGACACGTGACACCTACTCATACACGGACAGTAGAAGTGCGATTAAATATTAAATAGAGGTAATAGCACACATGCACTATCACGGCTTATTCGGCACTTGCTTCTGCCTCGAGGATGGCAACAATTTCTACGATCGTCTTGCGTTGTGCGGGGTTAGCCTTCCAAGATCCCTTGATCAATTTCCACACGCGATCAGAGAGTTCAGGGTGGTCAGGTCGAGCCGGTCGGCGTCCGTTGAACATTGAATGAACTACTGTAACAACACTCTCGCCGGGGAATGGAAGTTGTCCAGCGAACACCTAACCACGAAACACCGCTCCATTCAGTGGTTTATCGGGGGAGGCTATAGACTCCACCCTCACCTCCCAAGCCAGGACGCCAAACGCATACACGTCGCTTGCAGTCGTGGCTCCGGTATCGGTGAACCCCCATGGCCGAGCGTCGATCAGTTCTGGGGCCGCGCCTGGGAACGATCGATCGATGTCCTCAGTGGCAGATGAAATGATGGCCGTCGTCAAACCCCCGATGTGGGCACGCCCATTACTATCCACGAGGACGTTGGTCTGGAATGATGTCAGCACATGGTCAAGGTCTCCCCTCGAGGATAAGACGCACGGTCTTAAGATTCCCGTGGACGAAACCAAGATTGTGCATATATCTCAGACCACGGGCTATCCCCAATAGCTGGCGTCAAGGCAATGAGACGTTTAGTGCTAGCGGACGTGACAACAGAGGCGTACCAGGTCCACCCTCCCGGCATCTCGGTTATTCCTCAGATATACACTGAGGTTTAAATGGTCCATGTACTTAAAAACGAGGGCAAATGGGTGTTCCTGGGTGGAATAAACGCCAATGAACGGCACAAAATTCTCGCCGCCGTCATCAAGGGAGCTGCATGTCAATGCTTCCTTGTACAATCTCTACCGGCGACTTTCTGTGAGCGAATTACAGTGGCCAGCTAGCACTAGTCTCACCGAGTAGATGGGTAGGCAGCTCGATGAGTAACGGTGCCTATGGGATTTGATTGCGACCACAGTGCCATCGTTCCTCTTCCCCACCCAAACGTCCGCAAAGCCGCCGGCGTCGATGGGGTGCGCTCCAACAACGTTTAGGTCGTCTTGTCCCAATAGCTCACAACCTATCGGTAGGTATGGTTTGAGGTTGCGAACAGCGTCAACAAGATCCTCGGGCAGTGCAGTAGGGTTGGCCACGGTCGAGAGGTCAATATCTTGTGGGAGCGACTCAAGTTGGACAGTTTCCTCGACAAGGCACAAGTGTATTTCGCTCCCCTCATGCTGTACGCATCCAAGTGGGAGGGTTTCGTGAGGGTGGAAGAGCCGGTATAGATAGTTGAGAGAGCGATAGAAGGGGCCCATAGTGTAGAGTGGTAGGGATTACGATATTCCAGGCAGACGCGACCGTGAGGTAGTGGGAGTTGTTGCACTTCCCCGTAGTTTATGCTAGCCTTATATCTATGTTTTCGTCCCTTTCATTCAAGGAGGTCCAAGATATCATCCGGTCGCGTGTTGAAGCTCAAGATGTCTGTTATTATTGTAGGAAAAAGTCGGGGTCGGTGGATGGAAATAAAACCGGGGAAGTTAGGTTCGAGGGGGTCCAAAGGTGAACGCGCGTTTGGGGGTAGTTCGTGTGGAGGACCGCGGTTCGAGCTTAATTTCGCGCACTCGATTCAGAGTTCTGTTCATTCCCCCCCTACTAAAGCGCTCGATGAATTACGTGAGGGGTTGAAGCGAAAAGAACGAGATCCACGGTCAATAAGGAGGGTCGCGGTCCCGGGCGCTCGTTAAAATGGTTTTGTAGCCTCGGGCACGACCACCCCGGCGCCCGGTTAATTTCGGTTTGGCTAGAGTGATGACAGATGACTACGTCCTTGTCGTGGGAACTACAGGTCACGAACGTTCTACCTATATACACGCAGAACCTCTTTCCAATCCAACGGTGATCGTGCAGCAGCTAGACCGCCAAGCTGTGGTGAAAACCTTCCCGATGGGCCTCTGAGGTTCAACCCCCCGAGTCGGCGCCGCGGGTTCCTCACCTGCCGTGACGGTGTGACTGGATTCCCTTTTATGGGGTGGGTCATCCTCTTTTACATTCTTCCGAATCTCCCCCGGTCTCGACCAGAGAAACCCAAGTACAGTGGCCGTGAGAGCTTTCTGGCTGTCTCGGGCTTTCATAACGGCTCTCCCCGGTTTGTCCACCATTCGAGGCATCTAGCTCTGCGGTTTTCGAAGGGTTTACTGGACAGGACCTTTTTGCACCACAAATCCCCATACAAAATGTCAGTTGGAGTTCCCTCAACGACTGTGTTTACGAACACAGTTTTCGCTCGACCCCCAATAGAACCCACGTACCTTGACAACACTGGTAGCGACAACCACTCAAATCCTTTCCATGGAAGGCACTCGTTTGGTGGTCCGCGCCTGCATCTACACCGTCACTCTCAACGTGCTCGTGGTGCGGCGAACACGAGGTCGCTCTTGCCGTTAGGGTTAAGAATGGTATTGGATTAATGATCAGATCGAGGTACCTGCCCAGGCAGAGTTTACGTTCACCGACAACGTATATCTCGCTGAATGTGGTTCATCATCCTGAAAACCCACAGAAAGTTCCCATCGGGAAGATCTGGATCCTATGAGGATTCCAAACGCATCGTCGCGGTCAGAACAGGTCAATTGAATCCCCAGGGTCGCCAAAGAGTTTGACTACGTTGCTCAACTCCAATGCCATTCCCACCCCAACGAGGAAGAACTAATATCCCCATTCAAGGAACCATCACACCTCATGCCAAGGGGAAGCCACAGAAGAACAAGAACGAGGGCCCATGGGTGCTTTAAAGGGGACAAGGATCGCGATTTCTATCCTTGCCCCAAGGAAGTCTCCAGCAGAGGCGAAATTGCTGGCCGCAGTAAGTTCTATAGACCCCGAGATAGAGCCCGAGGTGCGTGACAAGAAGCGGAAGCACAGGGAGGTGGAGCGGAACCAACCTACTGGCGGATTCGTTCGATCCTATGGCCCACCAACTCCGTGTCCGCTTCAGAGTCCACGTCCATACTCCCGTCCTACTTGATTCCTCCCCTGCATCCGACCAGGCCATCAAAATTTGCAGGACGACCGCCTACGTTCCCTTCATCCTGACCATCATTGCGTGGTGTCATGTTCACTTTTGCCTTGTCCGAATACCTCAGCCCTTCCGCGACGCGTCACCATCCCCGATATCTACTACCGCAGATCCAGAGGTACTATCGGCTCATGTTTCCACCGGTGGTCGAGACCCTGGGAACCAAACTCCCGGGGGCGGCGAAGGCAGGTGGCATCAGGGTCAGCAGCCGTAAAGCTGGCGATGGCGGGCCATCCTCTCATGTCTTAGACGATGGGATGTTCAGAGCTGGCGCTCCAAACCTTCAGCGAGATTAGGACACTTGCAGCGTACCGATTCACGATACGACGAGTGAGTGATCCGGAACTCTTGGAATGAGGTGAGTGCTATCACCATACACTCGGTACGCTCATGACTATTCCACCAGTGCTGGAGCGACCGGGGAGATTGCAGGACAAGTATATCGAGAGGAAGCACAAACAAATACATCATTGGTATTGTACCTGTACGATCGCCGCTTTGGGGGGTTGATCGCTCACCTCTTCATGCAGCTCACCGATGCTGGTTGAGCGGGAGGGGAGGGGTACTGTGTCGCCTTCAACGGTCAGCAGGCCCCGTCCTGCAATTTATAGCAGTATATACCTTGCACGTATACTCTGTTACCAATTACCAATATCCTTTCTGAGTTCAAGGCACACCCACTGTTCATTTGGAATGAGGAAAATCGCATATGCACGTCCCCCAAGTCCTGGGGAACGTGTTTATTTCCATTGCCTGCTGGTGACTTCGCGAGAGCGGGTCATCGTTCGGGCCGGGCCGAGCCTCTGGCAACTCGATCGTCTGGCTGAGCTATCCTCCCCACCACGCCTCGCTTGTAAATAGTCAGCGGAGATGGCTGTCCCCCCCAAGGTCGGCGACAAAGAAATCCTAGAGCTGACAAGGCTCGCGACCACCTATGCGCTCGCTCATGGTCTCTTATACCTTCCCGTCGGCGATGTCCAACCCCCAGCACCAACCTCCGCGATCCATGCACCCTTGGCACTTTTCCCGACATCCTACCCACGGTCCAAGTTCCTGTTAGCGCAGAGGCTTCAGCCATTATACAACATCCTTTACGCACGCGTCGCCACAGACGAGAAGTTCTTGGACAAAGTCATGGGCGGAGTAGACGGGGTTGGGAAGGTTGATCGGTTCACCGGCAAGTTGTGGGAGTGTTGGAAACAGTTGCGGGATGAAGGTATTCAGCAGGTGCGTACAGGTGTTCTGTGGAGTATTTGCTCTGACGACAGATGCTGCAGAGCTGGCACCTGGGTTTGTTCAGGTCGGATTACCTGCTTCACAACCCAAACGGTGATAAGGAAGCGTCGCTGAAACAAGTCGAATTCAACACCATATCGTCGTCATTCGGGGCACTATCCCATCGCGCTGCCGCTCTCCACCGGTCCGTATATTATCATTAGACGATACGGGCCGTTTTCATACCCAACTACAGCTATCTCGCCAAATCCACATCGTACTTCGGCGCCTTCCCTGGTTTTAGCCTCGATGATCTCCCACCGAACGATACCCCCGCAGGATTAGCGCGTGGCCTTGCGGAAGCTCATGCGGCTTATGGGTCAGCGAAGTGAGACCTCGGGCTCAAGTCGATTCCATTATCTCAATATCGCGAAGCGCGCAGATACTCTTTGTCGTCCAAGCGAACGAACGGAACGTCTTCGACCAGAAGCACCTAGAATACGAGCTGCTTGAACGGTGTGTCACCGCCCTTCGTCCATTCCTCGAGAACCGGAATATTTAACCCTCCTCGCTAGGCACACACTCCATGTTATCCGCCAAACCTTCGACGAGTTGGCCAAATCCGCCGAAGTTGACGCATCTTCAAGGGTCTTGAGGATCAAGCACCCTGTTACGAATCAAACCGTCGAAATCTCCACCGTCTACTTTAGGGCAGGGTATACCCCCACCGATTACCCCGCCAAAGCTCAGTTCGCTACCAGGCTCCTGCTGGAACGGTCATGCGCCATCAAATGTCCTACCATTCAACTACAACTCGCGGGAGGCAAGAAGGTCCAACAAGTTCTAGCGAAACCTGGAGTTCTTGAATCCTTCCTCCTCGATCGCACTCGTTGGGATGGTCCAGATTTCACTGAGGCTGATGTCGCACTCCTCCGTGACAGTTGGATGGGTATGTGGGGTTTGGACGAGGATGGCGACGGGGGAGTAAACAAAGCCAGATCGGTAGCGGAGAAGTTGGTGTTGAAGCCCCAACGCGAAGGTGGCGGCAACAATGTTTACAAGTCATCCATCCCCGGGTTCTTGGATACCCTACCATTGGCCGAGCGAGAAGCGTGGATTGCGATGGAACTGATCGAGACTCCGAAGGGGGTGAACAATTACCTCGTCCGTGCGGGATCTGGTTCACAGGACGCCGTTATGACGGAGACGATCAGCGAGTTAGGGATCTTTGGCTGGGCGCTGTTCGGACCTGGCGCCGTGGCGGTCAAACATGAAGAGGCCGGTTGGCTGGTGAGGACGAAGGGGACGAACAGCGACGAGGGTGGCATCGCCACTGGTTTCTCTGTGTTGGACTCCTTACTCCTGGTGGACGAGTAGATTAGGAAGGTCAGTCAACCCTCCAGCCTCCCGTGCCTGGCGACTCATAGCTGAGGTTGGATACCATATTTTCCATTAGATCACCTCATGTTGTAATGAACCGTCCAGTCTCCTCTCGTTGAGAGATCGTTTGACCCTGCTCGCTTGAATTGCTCTCATGCTCACTTCGGGGAGGGTGACGTGGCGTAACCATTCCAACCTGGGCGCGTCCGTGATACACGCAACTGCAGGTTGGCGGGTCTCATATCCCTTACTCCCGCCGGCGGTCACTGTGCTGACGCAAGGCTCGACAAATTTGCTTACCCACCCGTTTCCCGCCTTTCTACATTCTACGTAACATCGGAGGCTCTTGCATCACGATTCTCGGACCTCGATCATGACAGTTGGGCACAGACGTCGGCGTTATCAAGGCGCCAACCCAACTTTTGAATCGGTTGATTTTCATTCTTCATTGTTATGGACCTGAGAACCAGAATCCCTATGTACAATTGGCTGGGCTTCACTTCGCCTGAGTGGACCACCTGCGCCGCAGCGCCAGATTGTCTTTAGTACGGTGTGTTCATTTGGTGATCGTGCCTCACCCTTACATACGTTCCTTGGCTTGTAAACGTAAACTAGAGGGCGGGAAACTGGGAAACGCGCGCCTCCTTACGACTCTTGTTTATCGTGGAGGTGACCGTACGCAGCCTTCAGCCTTTCCTTGACATGGTCTCCGGCTGTGACGACGGGGTATTTCGCAGGTCTATCCTCTGAAAGACACGACGGTATTGGCTTCAACGACACGGCGTAAGGTTAGACCAGTGGTCGTATGCCGGGACCGTCAAACGTGCTTACCACCAGCTTGACATCGTAATCTGTCCCGAAAAACAGAGGCATAGAATATCGTTCAACACCGCTGCGGTTGATCGCCCGGTGCACAGTCGACTTGAATACATCATCTGCAGTTGCCCATACTGCGCTCAGCGCCATCAACCCGCTAGGGGAATGGTGATTGACGTACTCGTCCACCTGGCGAATTGGTCACCGATGCTATGAACCACGTGTCAGCCTCGCGTACGGATCTGAACCTGATCCAGGGGACGTACTTCATCACGAGGGTTCCTGGGATAGGGGGAGCGTCAATCCACTGTTTGTCTTGGTTGAGCACTTGGAGGGCTTGGATCTCAGGCTCTTGCCATAACATCGTGAAACACTGGTAGTGTTCCCGTTGAACCGGAATCCACCCCATAGAATGCGGGCTATTGGCTTACCTCAAAGCTGTCGTGCCGAATGGTGGAGGGTTGTCGCAGTGCGTCAGCGGAGGTTATACGGCGGCCGGTTCTATTGGCTCGAGTGGGCGTTGACTCAACTCAGTATGAGCACCGATCCCAATAACCCGGTCGTCGACTGGACCGGTCTGTGGGGGATAGTGGAGGACTTTCATGATCGCAGCGGAGTCCTTCGTCTAAGATATCGTGATGGGAGAGGTGTCGACTCGTCAAACCAGGGGAACTTCACTATCTCGTGGGGGGGGGGTCCGTTGGGATTTGGGGTGGGGAGGTGGTGGAAGGTGAGGGTAGCACTGTACCTTGTCGTCGAAGAAGTCTTCTGGAAGGTCGAGGGCTAGGGCGAATATTGGGAACAGGAGCCTCCCGACCCCGACCGCCGCATGGCTGGAGTGTATGAATAACAATCAAGAGGGAAAGGGGGGTTGGAATTCGACTTACTAGTACTTGAGGACGGCTTCTCGGAACCCCGGGAGTTCGTTCGGCCAAACGTTTGCACCCGCCATAACGTCGTGATTGGAGACTTTGGAATTGTCGGATATTGGATCCAGTGGTTCCCAACCAACCTCGTACCCCTCATGCATATCGCCCATATTCTCTGGATCATTGTTGCTACTTAGGAGGGGTTGATACCCTTTGAATCCTGAGCTCTTGCGGATATCCAGCTGAAAAACGAGACCAATTCGGATCAAGAGATACCCGAACAGCATGAGCGATTAAAATATCCAAACAACAAGCACACAACCCACCTTGAGCTTCTCCACTTCTGGTAAGGAGAAGAATAGCCTCGATGCTGATATGACTGCCTCTATGGTTTCCTCTGATATCCCGTGGTTTTTCACTAGAAAAACGAATATCGCGTGGCCAGGACTGAGCGCTGGTATGACATCTTGGATTGGTGGTACCGTACCATAGAAAAATCCGACCTCCATACAAGCCCGCCTGACGTCTTCGGCTAATGTTCTTCGAGCGGCCACATCGAGGGATCGGATGTTGACGAGGTCGCTATTCGGAATAAATTCTCAGTGGGGGCGGGCCAGCCGGGACTGGCGCGTAACCGAAGACTCACATCATCGGGATGTGGGCGAACGCTCCTGAGGCCATCATATCGGGTTTTTGTGTGCGGGATGCCATGCCAGAAATTGGGATGATGGTCGCTTGCCAGAGTGAGTCTGGGTGGGTCAGCCCAGCGATTAGGATCTTGGGCGCTTCTAGGCTACTTGAGAACGACCGGGTTTGTGGAAGGGAGAGTGTATTCTACCACAGAAAAATTGCATTTCTCAAAAATCACACTGGTCACGGCGTATCCCTATTATTTCGGGCGAATACAGACGACGGCAGCCATGCCCGAAGGGCCTGGTTGACAAGAAGAGGTGCCGAGCATTGCTTGTCGACGCGAGGTTCCAGCTGAATCCATCGAACGCACACAGAGCGGTGTATTCTGTAGGGGAACGTTTGAATACTAAAAACACAACTCTACGTCAGCATATAAGGTCGTTGGGCTTGAGGAAGCTTTCAGAACACACCCTACAGTGATCCGCAAACATGCCAGCAACACCCATTCGCGTATGTGCCAGAGAGGAGGAAATGGAGAAGAAAGGGTCAGTTATTAGGAGTAGGGGGTTCAATATCCCGTTCACGCTGGGTGAGTTTCACCTCTATTTCGGTAGCCGCGCAGAAACTTAAACCGCGGGTCAAGGGTGGGTCATGTTGCTCGCAACTGCGGCGTGTGTTATTATAAAGCGGCACCGCAGGAGGCCGGCGCGCTGTGGAACAACAGTAGTGGGGGCAGACCGCGTGGATTCGAGAGGTGAACACGAGAGTGCCTCACAACTGGAGGACCTGCTATCGGGGAGGACGGAGGGGTACCACGCTATCCTTCCCCGCGGATTCCAGGATCTCGTGCGGGAGCCGCCCCCAGCGTACATGCCGGCGGGGCTACCCCGTGATGAGGTGGTGCGGTGGGTGGTGGGGTTTCAGGTGAGCGTGGACGATCCCCTTGGAGCGCCCCACCCTAATAAAATTCCCGAAGTTGGGGGAGAAAGCAGAATTGCTACCTAGTGAAGTGAATGCGGTTATGGGCCACGCTACGGACACACCTGTAGACACTTCGATGTACTTGACCAGCCCCGCAGAAGCTGGTTGACGCCGATCGACGCCGGGAGGCTGCGGCCTTGCGGGGTTGCAAATTTGTAGTTGGATTTCAGACCCCGACCCGCCCATTACCGATTCGACCGAGTTTGTCAATTCCAGAGTTAATGACCCCCGACTACGCAGCCCGGCCCCTTCACCTTCGTCCAACCTTCATTCTCCCAACTCCTCGTCCCAAACATGTCTGAATACTGCCCGGTTTACGCTCCCTTCTTCGGTGCCATGGTGAGCTTTCTCGACGCGGCTTGGGTCGGTGGGAGCAAGACTGGGATTGCTAATAGGCGGACAGGGTTGTGCTAGTGCCATAATCTTCACATGTGAGCTTCATTTCTCGTGGATAAGGACTGGACGATGCTGACGCTCCGGAAGGCATTGGTGCTAGGTTCGTCCCCGTGCGGTTGGTCGATTTTCGGACCCAACCTTAGACTTCTCAACAGCTATGGAACGGCCAAGTCTGGCGTTGGCATCTCTGCCATGTCTGTTCTTCGTCCAGATTTAATGATGAAATGTGTTATCCCTGTCATCATGGCTGGTATCATTGCTGTGTGTAGACTCGCTGCGGGTTGGCGTTCTGACGTGTTCTGACCACCACATAACAGATCTACGGTCTCGTCGTCTCCGTTTTGATCTCTGGAAATCGTAAGATCTCACGTTCCGGATTATTCACGCGCACACTAACCGACTCTATCCGTAGTTGCCCCGAAGATGTCCCTCTTCCAGGGGTTCATTCAGCTCGGTGCTGGCCTTTCTGTTGGTCTCGCTGGTCTTGCCGCCGGTTTCGCTATTGGGATTGTCGGTGACGCCGGTGTCAGGGGTACTGCGCAACAGCCAAGGCTCTTCGTCGGAATGGTTAGCATGTTTCCCTCGAAGTGGATCCGTCCATTGACCCTAGAATGTGCAGATTCTTATCCTGATTTTCGCCGAAGTCTTGGGTCTCTATGGTCTCATTGTCGCTCTCATTATGAACACCAAGGCTGATGGTGTCTCAGTGGTATGTCCCCCATGTAACTCATCGACGGGTCCGGCGCACTCACTCTTTGACAGTGCGACTAGTGGTTGGTAGGCAGAAATCTTAGGATAACCGAGACACCTACCTGCGCTCGGTGTTCACCGCCCGTCCTTGCTTTTACCCAAGTGTGATTTGTGCCAGCGTAGTCCCCCCAATACGAATGTGTCGTTGCTTTCCAATAAACTGTTACATATATAATACCACCCTGAGATGAACATGGCTATATAAAGCGCATACAAGCCAAACAACAGGAGCGCTCACGATGTAACTTGAAAGCCGACCAATGCGTAGCGCTGCGTCACGTGGCCCCCTTCTGCACTGGATTCGACTCACGGTTTTGGGAGATTGTTGGTGAGATCCACAGTCGGGAAATTCCTTCACAAAGTGGAAGAGATTGTTTTGGATGAAGGACGCAGATGACCGACAATCGTCGTCGACCGAGACAATAAAAAATAAACGCGCCGAATGGAAAGAGACATAAGTACCGCACTACGTTGATGGAACTTGAAGCGAACCAACGTAGGTCTTGTGATGACCCTCAAGTCAGTCTGTGGTGCTTGATGAGTTCAACTGGTCGTGATCGAATATTGAAATTGATCCCAACCATGACCTGCGGTATGCGGGATGGCCACGGTTCAATTCCGCGCGAGACTAGTGAAGTGATCGAGTTTCAGGTCACGTGACCTATCGGACCGTTGTCACCGCAAGGCCCGGCAGGGCTTTTGGCTCGCTCCCAAGCCCCTTCGTCTGTTCCCTTTACCGTGGTAGCACTGATATCTGCTTATTGTAGTATGTTTGTTATTTTAACAAGTGTTTTTTCGGTGTTCTTGAATAAGCGCCCTGTTTCCGGAGAACCGGTAAGGTGGCCGGGGTTGCCGTGATCACGGCGATCACCGTCGGACTTCAAACCCGAAAAGAGTAGCACCCTGCCGGACGCCGTAAGTCCTTATTCCCTGCTGGGTCCCGCTTTGAAGCGAGAATATATATGCAGGAGATGTCTTCTCTAGGGGTTTTTTACGTGCTCATTAAGGTATGACAAAGTGAGGCTCCGGGCAACATAAGCGCCAAATTTAAAGTCCGATCAATTTTGCTGATCCGTGCCGACGAAACCCATGGGAGGCTAGGGCTGCCACCGGACCCAAACCCACAAGCCCGAAGGGCGTTGAACGTAGAGAAATTAGTACCCAATATGCTGAGCAGCGTTACCGCGATAGGAGAGGCCCGGGAGCGAGCCAAAAGCCCTGCCGGGCCTTGCGGTGACAACGGTCCGATAGGTCACGTGACCTGAAACTCGATCACTTCACTAGTCTCGCGCGGAATTGAACCGTGGCCATCCCGCATACCGTAATGACCGGTCTGACCGTCGATGCCCTCCCCCGTGGTGAAACCGCCCTCCTCCGTGATGACTTTTCTCTCCCCTACTGGGTAACGGTGCAGGAGGTTATTTACCTCTCGACTAGGGAGTTCTCTTCACTTCCACG
>Ga0307511_10004957_pt1 | contig 13579 bp, 14 predicted proteins | sample 13_EM_MG_FD_200266 | JGI IMG/M metagenome (GOLD analysis project Ga0307511, IMG submission 200266) | Populus trichocarpa ectomycorrhiza microbial communities from riparian zone in the Pacific Northwest, United States - 13_EM | ecosystem: Host-associated > Plants > Roots > Unclassified | place...
GCTCTCCCACCGCGACGTGTTGAGCCGGTGCTGCAGTGTGTTTTGTAACAGAGGCCAGATTGTTCTCATCATGGCCCTCCTAGAGGGCTGCATATGAGTAAGTACTGAATATGAAGAAAAAAAAAACACCAGAATTCACGCTTCTGGTCTTTTTTTTTTTTTTTATCAATTCAATACTCGCATGGATACTATCTAGGGAGGGCATCCCCGGGTGGAAACCCTGCTAGTTGACCCAACCACTACCTCCTATGGTCCATTTGTGCTGCTAATGAAATTTACTGTCTTGACGATATGCGGAGCATAATCAAGATGCGATCAGTTCAATTTGGGGTTGTTACAAATTTCCAGTGTCCCGTCACAACAGTTCAGGCACGATCAACCTATCATTACCAACCAGGGATATGAATATAGATACTTTTACAAAGCCACTTACATGCTGAGCTGTGATACAGCTTCCAAAGTCTACAGGCAGGTACGCAACATCCGAGGCTCAGGATAACACAAATAGAGTGTACTAGGATCAGCTTGTAATAGCAACATCAGATTTCGAACAACCAACCAATAACAGGAAACGATATGGCATAGAACGAGTAAAACCTGCTTCGTCGATATATCCCACTTTGATCCCCGAAAGAATAGTTAAATAATAATGAAGCTATATTTATGCCCCCTCGGGAACACAAATACAATATGTTGGCTACCAGAATCCAGAGCAGGTGCGGGGGCCCCAATGTGCTATGCCTGGGTAGCAAGATTTTATCTCGTTTCACTGTAATCCCCGTTACCCCAGTATCTGCGTTGTTATGGAAAAGACCTGATCAATAGGTACGTACCTGCAGTAAACAGAGTTTCCGCGTGAGATTAAGTCATTGGGACTTCAATGTACTCAACGGTACTCCAACGATCTGTAGAGGCCTGTTTCGCAGATGTAGCCTGTTCGCGATCACTAGTCCTGCGGACGAACTGAGAATACTCTAGGCCTGTGACCCTAGCGACGATATCATCAAGGTTCTTCTTGAGCCGGGTCAGGGGAAGACAATGCTCAGCATGACTAACATCTACCCCCTTCAGCGGCTGGTATGGTTTTTGGCACTTTGAGCAGGTGGGTGCTTTCGTTATTCTGAGGTCGCTCACAGCTCCCGCAAACAGACCACCAGCCGGGGTGGTGGTACTGGCAGGTGTACCAAACAAACTGGTGGGTGGAGTGTTGCTACGCGCAGGTACCGCAAATAGGCCACCGGTGGTCCCCGTAGTTGTAATTCCAGGGCCCCCAAACGCAGTGGTAGTCTGGGCTGCAGGTGTCCCAAACGCACTGGTGGTCTGGGTGGCAGGTGGACTAAACATTCCAGGGGGTGTTCCACCAGCGGCTCCGCCAGCTGCTCCACCAATTCCCCCACCACTTGCCCTACCACTTTCCCCACCAAGCGCTGCAAGACTTTGCCTACTGCGTAGTTCGTTCTCCCCAATGAAACTAAAAACAACTGGGGATTGAGTGGCCTTCGCGCTTTTGGTGGCCTGCGGGCTTTTGCAACAACCAGTTGGCTTGTTTATTGGTATAAATTCGGGAAATTCAATCATCTGGAGAAGCCTTTTGACCTCCTCCACCGACTTTGTGGTGACAACAGATGCCTCTGGGTAAATTTGTGTTTCACGGAATGCACGGAATAGTAGCCCTAGCATCATGGCATCGCAGGACGGCTCACTAAATTTGCAGTGTTTTGTCTTTGGGTTGCTATATCGGTCTATTTCGTTATGCACTGCGTCAACAATGGATTCCATAGCTTGTTGGCGTTTCGCAGAAATTTCATCTGGTTTTGGCAGAACGTAATGTAATTAGTTTCAGTCAAGAAAAAAAACATAAGTCAATTGGGTCTTGCGGGATGGGAATCGAGTTAGACTGAGAGTGTGAAGTCAACAACTTACCGATGACGGATTGTGGTAGATAATAGGTATCCAACCGGCCATGCTTGGGTGAACGGGAAAAAAGACCCCACCGTGAAGGGAGGAAAAGCTCCCCAGAGCTTTCCACATGGCAACGTAAAATCAGTTCTTTAGATACCGAATTGAATACGCTCTCCCACCCAAATGCATACGCAATAAACAGCCACCTACTCCCCGTGGTTGTCGTCATTGTGATATCCTTAAAGTTCAGCTTATTTAAATACGGCGCAGTCCACATTTTAAGCCAGAACAAAAGCACGTGCCTCATGTCATACTTATCGCAGATAATAGCCGCTTCATAGAGTTTATATTTTTCTTCATCCGCCGATAGATCCATTGCAGTTGGTATGTTGTCAAAATCCAAGTGCAATATGCGGAGAATCACAGCAAATGCTTCAGGATCATCATCTGTCAGTGGCAACTCCATCGGAGTCGAACCGGAACCAGAACTCTCCTGACCACTTGGGATAGTCGCCAGCTTGAGATTGGTACCCTCCTTGAATCGGGAATGGGGTCCCAGCATTGCCCGGAATACAGGGGAAGCCAGGCACAGGGTACCAGAGTTCACTTGGAATCGTGCTACAGCAGAGGGGTCATTGCCGGAAGGAATGACAAGAATAACATCGCCGTGGGGGTCGAAAGTGATCTTTCCCACCTTTGATGCGCGGGAGGGAGTGGGGGATGCTTTATCGTCAGCAACCTCCGGTATGGGTGGGTTGGGTGGTTCCGCCGTGGCAGGGTGTTCTGCTGGCACCAGTGAAGGCTGGTTAGCGTCCGTTTGGGAGGGCACTGATATCGATCCGAATATTGAGGAAGTATTTCTGCTCGAGGGATCTGTAGAGAACAAAGGGGTAGTCATGGCTGCGCACAACTGACCGGTGTAGAAATATTGCAAAGGTGGTTAAGCAGGGTTGGTTCTTTTGTACAAAGCTGGCCTGTTAGTCTGGTTGGCACCTGGCCTGTTGGACTGAACCTTGCGTTTAGTTTCCCGGTTCCCCGAAACTATATTTAGAACCGAGCCGCATAATCACGTGGTAAGCATGCCCCACACTCGCATCGTTGTTCCTTGGAATTTTACGTCTTCGGATCGAGCTCTACGAGCGGCTTGTGCCAACCAGACTACTGGATCGACTAATTATCGGAATTGTAGAATCAGAGTACTTCTTGCCAAGAAACCCATCGTTGCAGAGCATAGTGTGGTATCCCAAATCGATATTACATCGAGGATATCTGTAACTGGGTCGCAGAATGCAAGTGATTGACCTCGCGCGGTTCCGGTAGTGTAGTTCCACCCGGAATGTATTTCTATTGACACCTGAACCACCGAAAATATAGGGACCTCACAACCATAGCGTAGGGTAAGGCCCCTTAATAGGAATTGTATGCTCACTCAACTATCTATGAAGCTCACAGGTGGTTGGTTGAAAAATACCTGTTTTCTACGGATTTGTTAGTCTGGTTGGCGGATTTGTATTGAAAATGCGGATCTACCGTTCCTTTAGCTTCAAGCCCCTAGTTTAATGTTCTTTCGATCGAAAATCTAGAAGAGGTGTTTTATTAAGGAATAAACTTTAGAAAAGCAGTCCTTGTTGGGCTGCTTCAAATCTTCCTCAAGATTATACCACAATGAAGTTAAGACCACCAGCTTAAACCCTGACAAGTGCGAAAGGTGGGCAAGCTTACCCTTGCTATATTAACTCGCCGTTAACCCTCTATCTATACCAATCATAGGGAACCTCTAGGCAACAGGTACGTACCTGGATAATGCCTGTGTGATCACCCGAGTTTCTCTGTGAAGCTAAACGTTTGGGATCTTTGGAGTACGGTTACGTACTCTAAGATCCTCGACAACTTTCCCCTCAGATTTGACCTGTTTTCCCTCGCTATCCTTCCGGACGAACTGGGAATACTCGAGGCCAGCGATCTCAGCGATGATATCGTGAAAATTCTTGTTGAGCCGGGTAAGGGGAAGGCAACGTTCAGCGTGATTAACATCTGCTCTTTTCCCGGCTTGGTATCTGTTTTTGCAGTTTACGCAGGTGGGGGGGGGGCGGGGGCGGGAGGGGAGGGCGATAATCGCCCCTCCTCCGGAGAATCGTAGTATGGCCTCTGGGGTTTTGCAACATCCAGTAGTATTTACGGATATATATGCAGGGAATTCAATCTCCAGCAGGTTAAAGTAAACCTCCTCCACCGACTGTAGGGTGATAGCTGAAGCATCTGGGAAAACCTTTATCTCGGAGAATGCGCGGGTCAATAACCCCAACATCAGGGCGTCGCAGGAAGGATCACCGAATTTGCAGAGCGTTATTTCGAGGTTGCTATAGCGCTCGACTTCCTTCTGTGCGGCGCCAGTCAGGAATTCCATGGCTTTTTGCCGCTTCGCTGAAATTCCGTCTTATACATAACGTTAGCTTAAGTCAAATCTTAAGCCAACGGGATCTTTCTTATATAGAAGCGAGGGTGTGAACGCGGAAACTTACCGAGGACGGGCTGTGGGAGATAATCTGTATCTAACCAACTGTGCTTCTGTGAAGGGAGAAAGAGCTCCCCCGAGCTCCCCACATGGCAATGTAATATGAGTTCTCTCGATACAAGATTGAAGAGCCTCGGGTACCCAAATGCATATGCAATAAATAACCATTTGCTGCCTGTGGTTGTCGACAATGTGATATCCTCATAACACAGCTCAAGAAAACGTAGACTAGTCCACAATTCGAGCCAGTACAAAAGCACGTCCTTGAGGTCATATTTATCGCATATAATAGCCATCTCATAGAGTTTATATTTTTCTTCATCACCCCCCGATGCCGACATAGGAACTGGTACCTTCTGAAACTGTAAATGCAGTATGCGTAAAACCACCGCAAGTGCATCAGGATCGTCGTCTGTAAGTGGTAACTCCATCGGAGTAGAAGCCTGACCGCCTCCATCCCCGATATGCGCTAGCCGAAGATTGATCCCCTCTTTGAACCGGGAATGTGGGCCCAACATCGCCCGGAATACGGGGGAAGCCAGGCACAGGGCAGCGGAATTCACTTGAAATCGTGCCACGGCAGAGGGATCATTGTCAGATGAAATGACAAGAATAACATCACCATCAGGGTCGAACGTGATTTCTGCCTGTCTCGATAGGGGGGAGGGAGTGCCGGTAGCCAGGTCGTGTGGAGTTTGCGATTGCATGTTAGGTTGATATCTTGAATCTTGCGCAGGCTGGACTACACGGTTTGGTAGGATCGGTGCGAAACAGGAGAGTGGAACGCAAATGGGGACGCACAAGCTGCAGGATCACGTGGCAACCTGGTTGGGCTTGATACAGCGCGCTAGGTTCTGTACATATTACGCAACCAAAAGAGTCTTGGCACGAGATCAACTGTACATGTGATTTTTTAACTGTTTTTACGATTTTCTGAAACTAATAGGTACAGTGAGTGCCTGGGGGAAAGTTACTACGCCCCTTATTGTTTTTCTTTTTTTGTCTCAGGCCAACCTGCTAGCGTGAATGATGTACAAGGCATAAGGTTGCATAAACCTCCCAAAATGAAGCTTTTGAGGGCCATCAAATTGTGGAGAAGGGCTTCACATTAGGGGGATTATATCGGCACCCGCTGAGGGCTATTAAGCCTTGTAATATAGGTTCTATGGAGCGGCATACGAAGGGCCTTTATTGTATATTCTGGGCATCGGCATGTATGTGTATGTCTCATGTAGTAACCTTCCCCCACGCACTGTAAGTAGACGGTTTCGGCTTTCCTACACCGTGCGAACTGATGTCGTGCCAAGACTCTTTTGTCGCGTAATTATGTATCCCCTCGGAGATTTCAAGCAGAAACTTAAGAAACCTTGTTATAACGGGAGTTTCTTATTTTCCACTACAAATTCTGGTGGGACCAGGCAACCGTTTATCCTTAAACGCGGTAGATCAGCCAAGACAAATGCAGGACATGTGCTGAACGTACAACTAGAGAGTAAATGTCTCATTAGAGCAAACATGGGATAAGAATGGATACAGTGCCTAGTAGAAAGTTATAACGCACCTCCGACATGCATGAGACATGCATGCCCAGGCTCAGATATGCAATAAGGGCCCCTCGTATACCTCCGCATAGCAACAATATTTCAGATTCAATAGCCCTCAAAAGGTTTCGATATAGTCCCCGTAATGTGAAGCCCTCCTCCGCAATTTAGTAGCTCTCAAAAGCTTTATTTTGGTGGGTTTATGCAATCTTATGCCTTGTACATCATTCGCGCTAGAAGTTTGGCCTGAGACAAAAAAAAAAAAAAAATATGAGTGCGTTATAACTTTCTCCTTGGCACTGTACATATCATAGTCCCACAATGTGGTAGATAAACGAGATTTTTAGCTATATCTTCATCGAAATATATACAGCTAAATACATAGTGAAGTTCTTAGACCCATTTTAGGGTGCCTACACACACCAACCCCAAGATGATAAATTCATAGTGCATGTTCGTTCTATTTCTTCCCGCCCTCCCATTCCACACCCCCCATCCATTAAGTTCACTTAACCGTATTTCCATGAGGCTGCCACTCCAATATCTCCATTTACTCCGCGAATCAGACACTCTTAACTGAGTTCGGCCAAATCTGCAATCACTCAGGCTCTCTATGAGGTTCACAAGATTGGTTGTAAAATTGTAAAATACACGGATTTGTATCACAATATCGTGGATCTACCGGTCCTTCAACTTCATGCTCCTAGTGAAATATTCTCTCGGTCGGAGGGGGTCTAGGGAAGGTAGTTTCAATAACAAATGAATTTTTTAGTGAATTAAAAAAAAGGTGGTCATTGTTGGGTTCTGGTTTAAATATCCAATTTGGTCTCCTGAATTTCAATAACACTGGAGGGTTTCCCACCAGCTTCCCTGACATTTGCGGAAGGCGCGAAAGCTTTACCCTCTTATGTCGAAGTTTGGTCCTATTTCCCGAACCCGCCGTTAACTCTATATCTATACTGATTATAGTGAACCTCTGAGCAGCAGATACATACCTGGATGTCACACCGAGCTGTTCTGTAAACGTAAATCTATAGGATCTCATAGTACTCAACCGGACTCCAAAGACCCTCGGCAGCCTGCTCCCCGGCTTCAACCTGTTCTCCTTCACTACCCTTGCGAATGAACTGGGAATACTCCAGGCCAGAGACTTTACCTACTATTTCATCGAGATTTTTCTTGAGCCGGCTAAGGGGAAGACAATGCTCAGCATGATTAACATCAGCTCCCTGAAGGGCCTTGTATGTATTTTGACAGTTTCCACAGGTATGGCTTTCTGTCACGGGGGGGCCGCCAAACCCCCCTGAGCCGAATCTGGGTTGCCTGCTTCCAAAAAGACCCTGAGGTGGCATGCTATGGCTATGCATGCTGGAACCAAAAAGACCGCCACCCCCGAAGGAGGGAGGGGGGGGTTCACATAGCAGTGGGCTATTGCAGCAACCGGTAGGCTTATTTGTGCGTAGAAATTCAGGAAATTCGACCCCCCGCAGAATCAAATTGACCTCCTCCACCGACTTTGTAGTGACAGCTGAAGCCTCTGGGTAAATTCTTATTTTGCGGAATGCGCGGAATATTAGCCCTAACATCATGGCGTCGCAGGACTGATCATCGAATTTGCACAGATTTGTTTCAGGATTGCTATATTGCTCGATTTCGTTCTGCGCAGCGCTAATTATGGATTCCATGGCTTGTTGCCGCTTCGCTGAAATTTCGTCTTATATCGGAACATAAATATAGGCTCAAGTGCTAAAGCAGGAATGAAAGGTACAAAGTCTGTGAAATTAATGACTTACCGATGACGGACTGTGGTAGATAATTTGTATCCAACCGACCATGTGTCTGTGAAGGGAGGAAGAGCTCCCCGGAACGGTCCACATGGCAATGTAATATCAGTTCTCTAGACACCAAATTGAACAGCCTGGAGTACCCAAATGCATATGCAATAAACAGCCACCTGCTCCCGGTGGTTGTCGACATTGTGATATTCTTATAACCCAGCTCATTTAAACGTAGACTAGTCCACATTTCGAGCCAGTACAACAGAACATGCTTCAAGTCATATTTCTCACATATAATAGCCATTTGATAGAGTTTATATTTTTCTTCATCCTCCCCCAAAGCCAACATGGCAGTTGGTATCTTGTGAAACTGTAGATGCAATATGCGGAGAACGACTGCAAATGTATCCGGATCATCGTCTGGAAGTGGCAACTCGATCGGAGGAGAGCTAGAACCGTGCTGAGCACCTCCGGCTCCGATAGTCGCCAGCCTAGGGTTGGTCGCCTCTTTGAATCGGGAGTAAGAACCCAACATTGCCTGAAATACCGGGGAAGCTAGGCAAAGGACACCGGAATTCACTTGGAATCGAGCCACGGCAGAGGGATCATTCTGGGAGGGAATGACAAGAATAACATCGCCGTGGGGATCAAACTTGATACCTCCCAACTTCGATGGGGGGGAGGGAGTGCGGCAAGCTCCATCCCCAGGAACCACCGGTGTGGGTAGGTTATGTGGGGTTTGTGATTGCATGTGTGATTGATTGCACAGATTGGGTTGCACAGTTTGGCTGGGAGGTCTTGGGTAGATTGGGTTGGACAATTTACTGGTAGCTGGGACGGTGGTAGCATCAATGCGAAAATGGAGATTGGGCGTGTGGTAGTGATGCGGGCGTGGGACTGACAACTATATTTAGAACATGGCTGCAGGATCACGTGGCAAGTTGCCTATCAGGCCTTCAACACAAGCCGTTCTGGCAAAAAACCCTATCAAGTTCTGTATTTACTGTGGATTATTGACCTGCTTTTCATCGAAGTTCATCTGGAATATTGTGGGACTTTTGCCAGTTCTTGAATCTTTCACAATTTTCTGAAACTAGGTGGGCAGTTTCGGCATTTCTATCTCTACGAGAGGGTTGTGCCAACCAGACTGCATTTCTATTCCCTGTGAATAATTACTTTGCTACTAACGGTAATACTTTAAATTCCCAGGTGTCGTGGTTGGTTCTGGCTATCGCAGCAACGAGCACAAATATCTAATGTTAGAACTGACCCAAATACGGTCACGTGACGAGCTTAAGTAATTAACCTTGAACCCGCCCGGAAAACGGCCCAATTCTCCCGTGGTTTTCCGATACTATAATCGTCCCGCAGCTAACATCTTGATCAATCCCGCCACCTATAGCACTAGTAAGCCAGACCTGAATCTAGCCTTCTGCATGGCAAGGGAAGGAGGTATAGGGTGTTGAGACAGGTAGAGATGACAGGTATACAATTTTGAGGAAGACGGTTATATTGGGAGCTTGGTACTTCCTGTTGTCCTGGTTTCCATGGGCTTTGTCACCGTTTTCACTCAACCGAAAAAGTTATAGGATTTTGATTCGTTCTGGAATGATCCCAACAGCAGGGGAAACAGCGTTCTTGGGGGGCAATTGGTATAGACAGGTAGAAACCAGGGACCCTAATGCGGTCAATTGGAGTAAAGTCGGGCAGGATAAAACAGCTGGAAATCATTGGCGAAATTGAGAGCAACAGACAGAGCACTAGAACCATAGCATACAACTTGAAGCCTGTAGCGAGCTCTAGATAACTCTGCTGAATATACTCGAGTTTTACTCCTCCCTACTCAAGACTCCTCATAGCGTCGTAATCTTGACATTATCTAGTTCTGTTGATGTTATTTCCTGTCTCGGATAAATATGTTGGTATGGTGAGATGCTAACAACTTGAAATTTGTAATTGTCCGTTCCCGGGCCACATGTGGGACAATATTGTGTCATAACTTCCCTAGGCAACAAAATTATATCGACCAGGGCAGCGAAAATGAATTCTATGAGTTGCGGAGGAAGCAGTGGAGGACGATATATATTACAATGTGGCCGCGGTGAAAGTGTTGGACTTGACTAGGAGACAATGGAAGAAAACCTGTTAGGCCGGCGAGTGTGTTTGGTTCATACCCATATTATTTTATGACCCGACTCAATGAGCCGATAGAATCAGTTTAGCTACTATTTTTTTATTTTTTTTGGAGTCTATACGCCTAATCAGCCTAAGGCTATGCGGCGCCCCCGTTCCCTCCCCTTTAAAGGTTCGGTACACCCACGGGAAAACGGGCTACATAAACGTCCTGCCTTCCGAGCCAAGGAAATATCTAATGAGAAACCCCTCTACCGCCGCCACACCCACTGCCGGTCCGTCCCCTAATAGAAGTATGCCTCCACCTCCACGCCCCTTCCGGCCCTCCCCTGACAAAACCGAAGACAACCATTGGAATTAACCCAGATCGATCTTAGAGAAAAACGTCTCCACCAAATCTACCGTGTAAAAACCCTCCCCATCCTTTTCCTTCCTGGCCCACCTCGCCCTGTCGTCCATATCTTCCCATGTACTCCATCTCCGTCCTATATCCTCTCCATGCGTACAGACCAAGGCTACGTGCTTGCCTGTCTCCGCGTATCTTCCGCATTTTCGGCATTCGGAGTTGTCTGCTTTTCCGATCTTGTGGCGGCAGGTTTGTAGGTTGCCTTTTCCGGTGCGACATTGAACATATGCGACTCTTGCCTTCCTATTCCATTTCACCACCCTACCCATCCCCGCTCCCTTCACTCTTCTCTCTTCCTCCCTCATCCTCTTCCATGCCTGCTTTAGCCCCCCCTCCGTGATTTGGGGGTCTTTGGGGTATAAGTTTGTGGCTTCTTTGGCCAACCAGTCAGCTTCTTCGTTGCCATGAATCTCATTATGGGCCTTGACCCATCCGAATGAGACTGTGTTGTGGCCTAGCCTGAATTGCTTTTCTCTTATCCCTTCCATCACTATCTTGAGGTCACGAGTGCTTGCTTTTCCTGTACGACATGCCTTCTTCACTGCTGCAATTGCTGCTTGGGAGTCTGAAAGGATTAGTATGTTGGTTTCACTTGGTGCATCCTCTAGTGCCCCCCTTACTCCACATACCTCGCCATCCCACACTGTTGCCAGCTTGTCTAGTATGACCCCTCCGAGTCTTTTTCCCCCCTCCACATACCAGCCGCCTCCCACTATTCTGTCCTCATTCATACTGCCATCGGTGTATACTCCTGTGGCTTCGCAGTATTCCCTAGCTTGATTGATGGCTTCCATCCATACCTCTGCTTTGGAGTCTGCTTGAGCCTGGAGTTTGACATCAGGAACCTCTATCTTCTCCGTCTTTCCCCCGTAACTTATCTTTTCATGTCCCTTCTTTTTTAATACTCCTGACTTGCTTTGGATTGCTGTCAAGACGGAGGTGAATCCATCTGGGCCGACAGTGTATTCTTGTCCGAAATCGTCCCACTCTCTCCCTGCTTCCTTATTCCTTCCTGTCCTATCGTCAAAAATCAGGTCACCTAGCGCAGTGGTGTCTCTCATTATTTTTCCCATGAGTCTGGCTTGTGCTGCATCCAATGCCATTCTCGGAGACTCCACCACCGCAATCTGGCTGACCAGCTCTTTTTTGGATCTATGTGTCGCATTGACGCATTTCTTGAGAGCTTGGTACTGCATTTGTTCAAATTCTTTTTCCCAGTCTCTTTGCCCTCTTCATCCTAGCTCTGAACCCCGCAAGACTATTGCTCGGATCATCCCAGTAATAATCTGCCTCCAACTGGTGGCGCTGATCCCCCACTGGGAGTTTCCTAACTCGTTGAATTATGTAAGCATAGCTCGTGCTTTCTTGATTCAGGCTTTCCAATGTTCCTTGAATGTCAGACTCTTATCTATAATGATCCCTAACCACTTTATCCACTTCACATCCTTGTTCTTTTTTCTCCTCTTTTTTTGTAGGACTAGCCGTTCATGCTTCGAGTTTTCGAGGGGAAGATGGTTCTCTGCTGCTATCCTATTAACTATTTTATCCGCTTCCTCGAGTACCTCATCCATTTTTATTCCCTGTGCCATAATTCGTTCCCATATTGACACCCCCAGATGTAGATCATCCACATATGATTGAAGCTCAAGGTCCAACGTAGGCCATCGGGTTTTAAGTGCTTCCTCCATTTTGGTGATTATTGGCGCTATCTAGATGAGGAAGATCACCGGTGAGAGAGGTGATCCTTGTAGTGCCCAGATATTCGTTTTTCCTTTTCCCTGTACTTTCCCATCCCATTCCAATTCAAATTTTCTCACACGGAAGAACTCTTTCACCCATGGTATCCACTTTTTGCCTTCTTGCGACTTTTCCAATTCCCTTATCATATCCTCTTCTCTAACATTCTGGAACCCTCCTTTCACATCCCAGAAGTTCCATCCTACCACCCCTTCAGCTGCCATATATCTCTGAGCCCTTGTAACTACTCTTAGTGCTGCTTCTGTGGCTGACCTGCCCTTGACCGATCCGAATTGGTATCGATATAGTAGCCCTAACTCTTGAAGTTTGTCTGCTACCATCTTTTCTCCTAATTTGCCGATGCAGTTGATTAGGTTGATGGGTCTCCAGCCTTTGGTCTTGATGTGGTCCTTCTCTGGTTTCGGGATCATCACTACCTTGAAGTGTTGCCATTCCTTCGGTATTGTTCCATTTGTCAGGTTCTCCGCCACCTCTCGAATGAGCTCTGAGCCTAGCTTGAGGTTGAGTACTTGTTTGATTAATTTGTACCCAATTCCGTCTGGTCCTGGTGCTGACTTGTTAGATGTTCCAGCTAGAGCTTTCCTCACCAACTTTTCCATCTTCTCTTGATTGATACTAGTCAACCCCGAGTATCTTTCCTTTTCTTCCTCTTCCTCATCCACTTTCCTGCCTTCATTTCTCCACCCGAAGTGGTCCCTAATCAGGCCATTTAGCTTTTCGCTATCCGTTTTAAGAGGTACTTCTGCCACGTCTGTGAGGTCTCCTATTGTGGCTTTGAGGTGCCATGGGTCCTTAGCCCATCTGACGATTTCCCATGGATCTTTTTCTCCATTTTCTTCGCAAAAGGTTTGCCAGCATTCATTCTTTTTCTCTCTCACTAGCGTCCTCATCTTGTCTTTTTCTGTCTTCTACCTCTTGATCCTTGCCGCTTGGTCTAGACTTCGGTTAGACCCCTTCCCTCTTCTAGCATCGCGAGTGATCTTAAACTTTTCCGTTAGTTCCTCGTCCCACCACCTCTTGGATTTTTCGGTATTCCGGATAGTGCTGCAACAGGCTTGTCGGAGCAGTTTCAGTTTTTCGTATGGGGTATCTCCTTCTAGTTCATTATACCAATGGAAATCCCCCTTTTCTTCATCTTCTTCCATCCTGTTGAGTTCTCCACTGAGGATATCCCAATCGATCTTTTCCCTTACCATTTCCTCCAGCTTCCCGTTCCAATCAATCTCCGCCGTAATGGCCCAGTGATCTGAGGTGAATTTGTTTGACTTGACTTTCTGCCAGTTCTTGGGTCCTCTGCTGATGAAGAGGTCGATGCGGCTATGTTGTCTTCGTCCGTTGACTACTCTTTCCTATGTTGGTCCATCGTATTCTCCCCCTACCTCGAAACCCTTTTCTACCATCCACTCTTCCATGTCTTTTCCTCTGGTGTTGTCTTCATAGAGGGGGTTCCATGCTTGATTGTGAGCATTCCAGTCTCCCACTAGGCAATCAGCTTCGTTTAGACTTTCAAGCCACTCCCTCCATTTCCCTCCCGACAATTTTCCGT
>Ga0307511_10004958_pt1 | contig 13579 bp, 15 predicted proteins | sample 13_EM_MG_FD_200266 | JGI IMG/M metagenome (GOLD analysis project Ga0307511, IMG submission 200266) | Populus trichocarpa ectomycorrhiza microbial communities from riparian zone in the Pacific Northwest, United States - 13_EM | ecosystem: Host-associated > Plants > Roots > Unclassified | place...
CCCGAGGCAACGAATGGAATCGAACCGAGCGTCGTCAGCTGACGATCATCGAGATTGAGCTGCCGCAAAAAAAGCTTGCGCGGCGGCGCGCTCTTTGCCGCTTCGCCTTCGGGAGCAGGAAACGGCTCGACGGCGACGAAGGTCACCGCCCGCTTGCCGGGGACGCGGAACGGCGCCGTCGTCGCGCCGAGCGCCATCGTATCGAGCGCCTTCGTTGTCGCGTCGTAGATCACGATGCGGCGCTGCTTGTCGTTCATGTAGAGAACCCATGTCCGATCGTCAAAGCGCACGTAGTAGCCGGCGTCGTTCGTCTCCGTCAGCGTAGTTTCCTTCCCGGTAGCATCGTGATGCCACACTCGCCCTTCGCGCAGCAGCATCAGCGAGCCGTCGGCCGCGGGCGTGGGACTGAATCCGAGCGCACCCGGAACCGGCGTCGATGTGCCGCTGGCAAGATCGTGAATCCTTGCCTGCACCGCATGTCCTGTCTCGTCGAGCACCGCGATCTGCGACGTGAACACCAGCCGCTTCCCATCCAGAAAGAACGCCGGCTGATTGTCGTAGCCCGGATGCTTCGAGATGTTGAGGAGATTCGAGACCGCGAATCGGTCCTCCGACATGTCGAGCGATCCGACCCAGACCTCGGTGTCGTTGATCTGGGCGGTGAGGGTTGCCGCCGAAGCGAGGAGCAGGATGGAGAAAGCAACTTGCCGCATGGAGCAGATCGTATCTCGACGTTCAGGTTCAAAAGGAGATGCGCACGTGGTCCATCAACTGCGGATCCTTTCAATTAGCCGAACCACAACGTTTCGATTAGCCGAGCCAAAACCTTGCAATTAGCCGAGCTAAAACCTTGCGACTAGCCGTGAAAGCGATAGCTGCTACAGTATCGGCTGGTCGGTGCTGGCCGACGGTCCAGCCTCATCTCCACCATCACCGTGATTGTAGATCGCGAGTCGGTTCTTCGAACGTTGTTCCCGGGAACCACTGTTCCGCTTTATCTTTGGCATGCGGGCCGGCCGCGCAGCTTGCACGGTGATCCGTTAGGCCGATCACGGAAGCTTAGCGCCAGATCTCAGCCAACTTTGAATGCTCCACCTGCACTCCGTAACCACGCGAAACGAGAAAGCGGCGAGCGCTCGTCACCGCAAGATCACCATCAAGCTTCGGCCCGCAAATAACGCCCACGATTGGTAGGAGTCTTGTTGCTCTAGTAGTGCGAGGAAGCGTGATGAATGGTTTCACGTAAGAACCTCTTACAGCAAAGGCTTCGCGAATGTCGTTTGACGTCATGTCTTCGGCGAAGCTATCGTCCTGCTTGTCGACGTCACGAGGAGTGTCGTGGACGAAATCGTTGTCATCCGGGTCAGATCTAAACAGGTATCGCCATTCCTCTTCGTCATGAAAGACACGATTCTTCACCTGAAGCAGCACTGAATCAATCTCGATGTCCGTGGATAGGTATTCGTAATAAGGGCGATTAGGGCTACTCTCGCGCTCTTGCAACTCCTGGTACAGCTTTAATCCCGTAGCGATCGCTGTTCTCATGGCATCCTTCTGAGCTGCCTCGTCGTACAGCATGGCCTTGAACCACACGCTCTCTGAGTCAAATAGTTCATCCAAACCGCGTCGTAAGAATCCGATGCAGTACCCATTTCCGTCGGAGCCATAGCGCTGCCACTGACTAATCGATTCTGTCGTAGCGGAGAACGAACAAATGTAAAGCCGCTCAGGTTGTCGCAGCACTCGGACAAAATTCCTGAACTTGGCGGTAACGCCGGACAGATCCGTCAAGGCCATTTCCTCGAAGACTTCATCCTTCAACTTGTCGCCATACACACGCTCGGTTCGATCATTCAGAAAACGAACATCTCCAAATCGGAGCTGCGCGGAAGTCACAATACCGAATAGCCCGTTTGCATCGGTATAGTGCCAAAGTACTTCAGGTAGTACAGGTCGGTTCATGATTCGATGATGCCATTTCCGGCCGCTTGCAGGGTTGCTTTTGGAGGCTGCTGCCTCGGCGGGCTACGGCCGTGCCGGCAGCCTTTTCTTCTCAATCTTCACCAGCACCGTGTACTCCGGATCGACCATCTCGATGATGGGCGCCTTCGCGTTCTGTGAAACGAACTGGTAGGCGTCCATCTCGGACAAACCGGTCACCTCCGAAACCCAATGCACCATCTCCTTGAACGCTACGCGTGCCGCATCCTCAAGCGGGCGGCCGGCGCCGACGGTCATCATCGACTCGCTGTTTTCGATATGCGGCCAGCGCGTGGTGCGGCCTTTGATCAGATCGATGGTGACGTCGACGTTCATTGCTCCTTCGATGGCTGTCCCGATGATCTCGCCGTCGCCCATGGCGTAGTGGCCGTCGCCGAAGGAGAGGAGCGCGCCGGGAACGTTCACGCCGAGGGAGACTGTGTTGCCGGCGTGGACCTCGGGGCAATCCATGTTGCCGCCGAAGAAATCGGGAACGATCGTCGAGCGCACTTCCTGGCCCGGAGAAACGCCGAGGCAGCCGAGGAATGGGGCGAGCGGAACTTCCCACGACGACTTGCCGTCGAGCGACTTCGTCCGCGCGATCCCTTTCGACTTGTCGACCTCGTAGAACCAGACCTTCTCCGGAAGATCGGCGCCGAGGATGGCCGTGCGATCGGTGCCGTTCAGTGCGCCGAAGCCGGGGAAGAACGACGAGATGCCGTGGTCGCGCGCCGGCTCGAGCTTGTTGATGTGGATGACGATTGTGTCGCCCGGCTCCGCGCCGTCGATGTAGAACGGGCCGGTCTGCGGATTGTCGTGTCCCGTCGGAATGACCGTCGTCGGCAACTGATCGGGCCGTGTCACCGCGCCGTCGTAACAATCCTCGGTCCACGACACGATACGCGTCCCAGGCTTGATGTGATGCGTCGGGGCGACACCGCCGAAGGTGTACTTCAGCTCGTCGTGTTTGGGGATGTAGTTGAGGACCGTTTGATCGGCGGCAAAGAATCCGGCGACGAGGATGGCGAAGATGGTCATGTTGCCCCTTCCGTTTTCGCGAATGCTAACGGAGGGAGCCGTTCACTTGCTCATTCGAGCCAGCACTTCGAGATAGTGCTCCGTCTTCGCGCTGCCTGTGTCGCGGATCCACTCCCCTGTCCGGTCGTTGCCGATGTAGACGATGATCGAGTGCAGGCCGGGCCGCGCGTTGTCGCTGGTGAAGGCGCGGGATAGGCGGTTCATCGCATCCTGATCGCCGGTGACGAGCGTCCATCCGGGCTTCACCCTATGCCGTTTTCCCCATTCAGCCAGTGCGGCGGGCGTGTCGTGTTTCGGATCGATCGAGACGGAGATCAGCGAAACGTCGCGTCCGAGGCGATCGCCGAGCGCGGTTTGAAGATGGTCGAGCGTGTAGGCGACGATCGAGCAGGTACCCTGGCACTGCGTGAAGAAGAAGGCCACGACGACGACCTTCTGCGCGATGAGGTCACGATAGAAATGCAGCGGCCGTCCGGACTGATCGACGACGGCGACGTCCGGAATCTCTTTCGCGGATGCGATCGCGGCGACGAGCATCACCGCGATCGCCATCGAGCGCAGCAGCGTCATTTGGTTATCGTCACCCACTTCGCCACGGACGGCACTCCATCGCGATTGAGGAGGAAAAGCATGTACGGTCCCGGCGGCGAGATCGTGTCGCGATCGGGCGCCGTCACCGAGAGCTTGCCGTCGTAGAGTTTGAAATCGAGGCGGACGAAACGCTGGCTCTCGTCGAAGGCATGTGTCACCGCACCGGGATGAATCCACGTCACGCTGCCGATGGACTCAGCATCCGGCGTAGCGACGGTGAAGGTCTCGCCATACTTCACCTTCGACGGCGCGCTGCTGATCGTTGGCCGAGCGCCTTTGAACAGATACGGCGGCGAGTAGATCTGCGCGTTGTCGTGGAACGGGCCTCGCTCGTAGCTGGTTCCCGGCGGCGCGTCGGGCAGCACCTTCGGCGGCGGGTCACCCCACGGCGGCAATCCGCCGCCCGCGTTCAGCACCGTGGCGTCGGGCAGCAGCAGCGAGATTGAGTGATAGACGCGGATCACCGACGCCTTGGCCATCGTCGTCCACTTGCCCGTTGCCGGATCCCACAGCTCGGCGTCGAAAACAGGCGTCGTCGTATTGTTGAATCCGGAACCGCTTGAACCGCCCGTGGCCAGCACGGTTCCATCGGCCAGGATCGTCGCGTTCATCTGCCGGCGGCGATTGGCCATCGAGCCGGTGGCCTTCCACTGCGGATCTTTTTCGTTCAGATCGATTGTTTCCGCCGTGGCCAGAGGAGGATCGGCGCCGCCGACCGTCAGTACCTTGCCCGGCGCGTACGGCACGACTGAGCCGTAATCGCGAACTCGCGACGAGATGGTCTTCGGTCCGTCTTCCCACGCGCCATCGCCGCTGGTGTCGAGCCAACGCGAAAGCGATCGCGGACCAGCCATGAAGATCCGGCCGTCCGGGCCCAGAACGATGCGCGGATAGAGCTCGAGGAACTGGTCGAAGGGGCCTTTCAGATCGCGCCACATCCCGTTCGACCAGACCTGCGGCATCCCATTGATTCCGTTCGATCCCTCGGGGCGTTTGCCCGGCGGCATGGAGCCGGAGATGACGACGACGTCGCCGTTTGCAAGCGGCGATGTCGTCGGATACCAGCGCCCGGCGTTCATGTTCCTGCTTCTCGACCACGTGTTCGTTCGGTAGTCGAAGATCGTCGTCTCGATCGCTCCCCAGTTGTCCCACTTGTCGTGACCGCCGGCCACGAGGAGCCGGCCGTCAGGCAGGAAGGTCTGTCCCGCGCAGAATGGCTGCTCGTACTGGTTCAGGATCTTGGTGAACTGGCCGGTCTTCGGATCGCCGGCGTAGGTATCGAGCATCGCCACGCCGTCTTTGCGCGCCCAGCCAACGATCTTTCCGTTCGGCAGCAACGCCGCGTGGATGGCCACGAAGGGCCATTTCTGAACCGGCGACCATTTTCCAACGACGCTTGGATCAGAAGGCGGAGTTTGCGCCGGCAGGCCATTGGCACAAATGAGAAGAAGAGCGACAAACCGCGAAATGCGCATAAGTCCTCCAATGAATTGTTGGATGAGCTATGGCAGTGTAGCGCTAAATGTGGCGGTAGCGAAGTTGCGCGGTCGCGGAGCGCCAGCGGCTCGCTGGCTGGACCGCCGCCGGCTCGGCGGCGGTGTGCGAAAACCGCCAGCGAACCGCTGGCGGGCCAGCCGACGAGCCGTCGGCGCTACGCTTCGCACGATCGTTAGCCCTTCTCGAAAACACCCATCTTCCGGAACTTCTTGTACCGCTCTTCGGGAAGCGCAGCCGGCTTAAGCTTCTGCAGTTCCTTCAGCGCCTTCTCCAGGTACGGCGCCAGCAGTTCCGCGGCCTTGGCCGGATCGGCGTGGGCGCCGCCGTTCGGCTCCGGGACGATCTCGTCGATGATGCCGAGGCGTTTCAGATCGAGGGCGGTGATGCGCATCGCGGCAGCAGCTTCCGGCGCCGCGGACGGGTTTTTCCAGAGGATGGCCGCGCATCCCTCGGGGGAAATGACCGAGTAAACCGCGTGCTCGAGCATGTAGACGCGATCGCCGACGCCAAGCGCCAGCGCCCCGCCGCTCCCGCCCTCCCCGATCACGATCACGATCACCGGCACGCTCAGCATGGCCATCTCGCGAAGATTGACGGCGATGGCCTCGGCCTGGCCGCGCTCCTCCGCACCGAGTCCGGGATAGGCGCCTTGGGTGTCGATGAAGGTGAAGATGGGCAGGTTGAACTTCTCCGCCAGCTTCATCACCCGCAACGCTTTGCGGAATCCCTCGGGACGCGGCTGGCCGAAGTTGCGGTAGATCTTCTCTTTGGTGTTGCGTCCCTTTTGGTGGCCGATGATGGCGCAGGGAAAGCCGCGGAACCGTGCAAATCCGGCAACGATGGCCGGATCGTCGGAGAACTTACGGTCGCCGTGAATCTCCGTCCACTCCTCGAAAAGGGAGCCGATGAAGTCGAGCGTGTAGGGGCGCAGAGGATGCCGGGCCACCAGCGTCTTCTGCCACGGCGTCAGGTTCGCGTAAATTTCGTCCGCGACTTTGGTAAGCTCTTCCTGAAGTGCCGCGAGCTGGTCTGCATCTCCTTCAGCCGCGGCGGTTTCCTCGATTCTGCGCCGCAGTTGGAGTATCGGCTCCTCGAACTGCGTGGGATCGAGCGTCATAGGTGGGTGACCCTAACAGATGAATAGCATGCTCGCAACTGACGCCGACGAGGCCGCCGCCGGCCACTCTCTCCTCGAAACCTGGGGTCGTAACGAGCCGATGCGGCACGTTCCCTCGGCGGAATGGATGTCGTGGAAAGTCGACCAGGACCTTCGCCGCCGGATCGAGATCCTCTTCGAGCCGTATGCCAGCCTCCATGTCGATGATCCTCGCCGCGGACCGCTGGAGAACGAGCTGCGGATGCTCTGCCGCGCCATCGACCGGCTCTCCGACGTGGCTCGCCATAGCCGCAATAACCATCCTCCGCACGACCTCGCCGATCGCATCGCCTGGGGTTTGAGTCAGGCGGTCAGCAGCCTCAATTCGCTCGATCCGCACCTCATCGGCCGTCGTTTTCCGTTCCAGACCGCCGAGCGTTCGAAAGCGGAGCCGCTGTATGGCGCACTGCTCGTCATCATCCAGCATGTGGGCCGCGTGCTGACGCTGGTCCGGGCCATCGAGCCGAATGTCGATGAGCATCTGCTCGACGGCCTGGTGCACCTCGAGACGCCGCTGCGCACGCAACCGATCGCCTGATGCTCGACGCGATCCGCCTGCTGTTCGACCACATGGAGTGGGCCGACGCAACAGTCTGGCGAGCTGTCGGTGCCTGTGATGCCGCATCGGATGACAAGGTCCTGCACGACCGGCTGTACCACATCCACGCCACGCAGCACGCATTCCTGACTGCGTGGCGCGGCGAGGAGCTGGTGTTCAAGGGTCCTGACGAGTACCCAGGGCTCGATGCCGTCCGCCAACACGCCCTCGACTTCTACGCAGTCGCTCCTTCCCAGGTCGTCTCGTTCGCGCCCGAAGCAGTCGAGCGAGAGATGGTCCTCCCCTGGTCGGGCTACTTCGCGAAGCGCGCCGGTTTCGAAGCCCGCCCCTCCACCCTCGGCGAGACACTTCTGCAACTCCCCTCGCACTCGACCTACCATCGAGGACAGGTCAACATCCGTCTGCGCGAGCTCGGCGCCACGCCTCCGCTCGTAGACTTCATCGCCTGGGTGTGGGCCGGCAAGCCATCCGCGGAGTGGTAGTGGTCTGCGAATGCGATTCATCGCCAGAACCATCATCCGCACGACACCCGAAAAGCTCTTCGCCTTTCACGAGCTTCCGGATGCATTCCTTCGTCTCCTGCCGCCGCGGGAGAAGATCCGCGTTCATGAAGTCGCGCCGAATCTGCGCGCCGGAAGCCGCACGATTGTCGATGTCCGCATCCTCTTTTTCTACATCCGATTCGAGTCGCTGCACACCGCCTACGATCCTCCCCATTCATTCGAAGATCAGCAGACGCGTGGCCCGTTTCGAAGCTGGCGGCATCGTCACATCGTCGAGCCGCATCCCGAGGGGGCGGTGCTCATCGATGACATCGAGTACACCCCACCGTTCGGCACCCTCGGGCGCGCCATCGACGGAATCGTGATCAAGCCGCGGCTGCGTCGCGTCTTCGAATTCCGCCATCGCGTGACGCGCGAATGCTGCGAGAATGCATTGTCATGAGCATCGATCGCGTAATCGCCGACATGTATGACTCCGTCTCCTTCGAGCCCGGTACCCGTCCCGACTGGAGCCGCCAAGGTTCGATCTTCGCTCCATGGGCGCGGATGGTTCGCGTGAATGACGAAGGCGTTTTCGACTTCGACCTCGACTCGTATCGAATCAATTTCGAGTCGATGATCGACTCAGGCGTGCTGCCGAGTTTCTGGGAAAGCGAGATCTGGCGCGAGACGCATCAATTCGGCGAAGTGGCGCAGGTGCTCAGCGCCTACGAAACGCGCGCGACGCGTAATGGCCCGATGATCAACCGCGGCGTCAACAGCATCCAGCTCTTCGAAAAGGACGGCCGCTGGTGGATCAGCGCCATGATCTGGCGCCGAGAAGGACGCGGCGTGTTGATTCCGGATCGGGTGCCGCCGCCGGTCTAGGCGGTTCGCCGAAACGCCTTCTCGTACATCGGGATGTACTTCTTCGCAGGAATTCGCCGAATGGCCTCGCCGAGGATGTCGAGGGCCAGGTCATCGACCTTCTTGAAACGTAGGCAACCCTTCCCCCTGTTCAGCTTCTTGCCCGCCTTTTCCCACGAATCGCAAAACCACTCCACGAGCGCCTCGTTGCCAACGCCTTCAACGGACCCGCAATACAAGCCCATCATGTAGACCGACATGTAATTCTTCTGCGACGCCAGCCCCGCAAACGGCAATCCCTGCTTCGGATCGCAGTGATACCCCTTCGGATAGACGCGGTGCGGTACGTAGTATCCGATCATCCCGTACTGCATCCCCTCCTCGTAATCCTTGTCCAGATTGGCCAGGATCACCTTGCGCACGGCCTCGATCGCTGAACGCCGGTCGGGCGGAAGGGAGGCCAGGTATTCGGAGACGGTCGTCGCTTTGCTTTGCATGGAGAGAGTTTACCGGCCGGCGGCTCATCTGCCGAGACCGTTTTTGCCGCATTGGCAATATCGCCGGCTCCCAGCCGTCCTCGCAGATGCCATGGCACCTGGTAGTGCATTCACGACTTACACATCACACAGGAGAATCCGTTAATGAAGAGACTCGTTCAGCTTTGCACCGTCGTAGCGTTTCTGCTCCCGGCGATCCCAACTCAGGCAGGTGAGTGCGGTCCTGGCCCTGACCCCCTCTGGCCTGTCTGCGGTTATGTGACCAAGATCACCCACACCGGTCAGGTCGACCCGCCCAACGCCTATTTTGTCAAGTTTTGCAGGACGGACAACGGCGCCTGCTATAGCACCATGACCGTGGCCCAGGGCTCCACCAAGGCCTTCTCGTTTCAGGGCCTTACGAACGGGGATCCCAATACTCATGTGCAATACAACGTATTCGCCTGGGGATACTTTGAGAATTGGGGAAGCTCGACGGTCCCTATGGATACGATATCGCTCTCCGGTACCGGACTCGTCCGCTATCATCTCGCTGTCCCACCCGCGCCGTTCTCACCCGGCACGATCTATCCCAACAATGGTGCGACCGACGTACCCAACCAGTATCTCGTTCAGTGGAACAGCGGCATCGACATCGACCGCGCGGTCTATCCGGCGAATTGGGAGATCTGGTTCAAGTACTGGCCCATCGGTGATGCCGAGCCAACCTACTGGTCGCTGGCACGCTCCAACATGCCGTGTCACGACAACGGCTCCGGCCCTGACGCCAGCGGGAACTGCTCGACCTACGTGGCCGGGCCCCAGCCGGCAGGGCACTGGAAGTGGTTCGTGCGCGTGAACCTGAATGTCGCAGGAGATCTGTTCTGGTACATGCCGCATCCGACCTATTTCACTGCCGACTCGAGCCCCGCGGAGTTCATCGGCGTACCGTAAGAGTTGCTGTGACTGCCGGCCACGCGGCCGGCAGTCACTTCAGCATCAGCGAACAAGGTGAGCAGTCTGGCCGACTTCTGAATGACGATTCTGTGGGCTTGCAACGCCGCGCCGCTCGACGTTGCGATGAGGATGCAGGCGCTCCGATGAGTGTGCGGATCACCTTCATGAGAATACGGCGAAAAACTCACCATCGCGTCGCGTACGACCCCAGGATGTGAAGCGCGTCAGCCATCTGTTCCAGATTGTTGATGGCGCGTGCTAGCGGAGCGTCAGTACGGCGGCCGATCACATCGATGTAGAACGCGTACTCCCACGGCCGGCCTTCAATAGGCCGCGACTCGATCTTCGACAAATCGATATCGAGAAGCGCGAACGCGCCGAGGGCGCGGAACAATGCTCCAGGCTTGTCGGGAAGGCGTAGCATGAGCGAGGTTTTCCACCGCCGCGCCGGCTCAATCGGCTGGATTTCGGACGCAAGGCTGTCCGGCGCCAGCAGCAGAAAGCGGGTGAAGTTCTGCTGATGATCTTCGACGGAGCTTGCCAGGATCGTCCCTCCATAGATCTCCGCCGCCTGCGCTGAGGCAATGGCCGCTTCATCCGGCTGTTTCCGGCTCAACACTTCGCGCACAGCGCCCGCAGTGTCGTGCGTCGGAATGGCCTCGATCTCTGGGTTGGCGCGAAAGAATCGTAAGCACTGCGCCAGTGCCACAGGATGCGAGTAGATGCGCCTGACGTTCGCCAACGTGACTGCCGGCGCAGCAATCACGTTGTGAACGATCCTGACGTTCGTCTCCCCGAAAATACTCAGCCCGGACTCGATCAACAGGTCGTAGTTGCGATGAATGGACCCAGCCAGGCTGTTCTCGATCGGCGCAACACAACAGTCGGCCCTGGCCGACCTGACGGCCTCGAACATGTCGTCAAACGTCTCACACGGACGAAGCATCACCTCGGAACCCAATATCCTCCGCGCCGCGCTCTCACTGAATGCCCCATGCTCCCCCTGAAACGCCACCATCAGCCTGTCCCCAATCATCACTACCTCCAGAAAACAAAAAACCCACTCCTCGGACATGAGGAGCGGGTCGGGTGAAATGCCTTGCTTGCTACCTACGCTAAGACGTCACCGCCACTCCGGACGAAGGAGCGCGTAAATCGAAGGGCGGTGCTGGTGGTCGTCACGAGGAGCGGCATTATGCCCTCACCTGCGAGCCGTCGCGCGGCGACGCCAGGTACTGGCCTTGATTGCGGGCCAGCCGCGCCTTTCTTTTCCGGCGAAACGCTCACGCTACCGGCAAGATCGAGAAAGTCCTCGACCTTCGCCAGAACAGCCCGCCCTTCGAGAACGCGGAACAGCACACGATCCCCTTCCTTCAGGCCGAGCGCGTCGCGTACCGACTTGGGAAGTGTGATCTGCCCTTTGGAAGTCAAGGTTGTCGGCACGTCCATGAAGCCCTCCTTACTAAGCGTCGCGGGTAAGGATAGCACCTCGCTAAGGAACTCCAAGAATCGAAGGCCTGACTTTCGAATCCAGTTGCGAGTAGGTGCAAACCGACTGTCTGACCCTGCTTGTGGCGCCTTACTCGAACCCGTCTCTCACACGGACCCGCGACCGAGGTTCATAGCGGCGCCGAGGAGCGCCAACGCGAGCACGGCAATTCCGAACGGCGAAAGCGCTGGAATCGAAGCGGCGATGACGGTCGCTGCGGTGGCGCTGTTATTGGCCAGATTCGGCTCAAAAGTGCTCGTGCTGGCGTTGGCCGTGTTGCTGATCGTAGAGCCAAGCGGCGAGCTCACCTTGACCACGATCGTTAGCGTCGCCGAGGCGAACAGGGCGAGCGAGGGATCCGTGCAAGCGATCGTCCCGCTCGTTCCCACCGGCGGAGTCGCGCAGGTGAAGCCGGCTGGCGCGCTCGCGGAAACGAACGTCGTGTTGGCGGGAAGAGTGTCTGTCAGCGAGACGTTTGCCGCGATGTCTGAGCCATTGTTCGTCAGGCCGATGGTATAGGTAATGTTCCCGCCGGGCAGGCCGGTCGTCGGCGCACTCTTGGTCACGACCAGATCGGGCGCGGTAACGTCTGCGCATGTGAAACCCGGAGGCAGGAATTCCTGGATGTTCGCGTGATCTACTACACTGGCTGCCTGCGCAAATATGGCCGCACCCGTTAAGTCAGAGTTGCTGATAGTCGTGCCGTTCACAGCAGCGACCTGTTCGAGGGCGTGCATCCTCTCTTCGCTTGTTGCCTGCGCTTCGGTGAATACAAACGTCTCGTTGGCTGGAAACTGACCCGAGGATACGATCTGATTACGCAGCGCCAACACGTCAGCTACCGTCGTCGCCGCCGATGCAGCAGGCGTGCCTTGAATATCGGCCGACACCAGCAGAAGCGCATCGTGATAAGACTGCAAGCTCGTCGTTAGCTTGTCGATGCAATTACAAGCGAACGTTCGTTGAAGCTTCGCTTTGTCAATGTTTCCAGCCCCCACAGCGCCATAGTATTTTCGCAGTGACATCTTAATCAGGCGCGTATTGTCTATGATCTCGCCAGCCGCCTTCAACGATTGGTTGATGTGATCGATCGACGGATCAGCCGCCGGCGCGTGACCGGATCCGCTCTGCAGGGACTCTCCCACCGGCGTGAACGTGACCAGCGTAACCGATGGCAGTTGTTCAAAGTCATTATCGGGTTGGGCCGGGGCAGCGAAAAACAGTTCAACGATTCCAATCACGATAAATGTCACACCTTGAGCGATTTCGGCGGCGGCTGCTATGGGCCTTCCGGAGAGGGCTGGTGTCGCCGCGATCGCCGAGAGGCCCGTGGCAATATCTCTCGCAGTATCTATGCCTTTACACGCCGATACGAACAGCAGGGAGCTGACCACGACGACCGCCAAACTCCATTGTCCGCGGCGGCCAATCAGCCCATGGCACCTCGGTATCGGCGCGCCGCCAGGAATATCTCTAGTGTGCGCCTTCCGCGCTTCTATCGGAGACATGGAATCGCTCGCGCGTGATGTGATTGACACATGACGTTGCTGCATACTTAAGTGCTCAACTCACGACGCGCAAGCGGTAATTACGGCATCACCCAAAATTAGTAGGCATCGAACGTCCTCCTGCAGGCAGCAAAGGCGTTGGCTCGGACTCAATTCCGGCGTCTCCTGCTACAAGATATTGATCGGATCCACATCCACCGCCACCTCCACCCCCCGCCACTTCCGCCCGATCATTACCCCCTCCACTGCCTTGCGCAGCGCACTGCGTTGTGGGGAGCGAAGGAGAATCTGGTAGCGGTAGACACCTTTGATTCGAGACATTGGGGCGGGAGCGGGGCCTTGTATTCGGTTGCCGGGGAGGGAGTGGAGAGCGGTTTCCAGCCGGCGGCCGCAATCGAGGGCGGCGCGATCGACGTCGGCCAGGTGTTCGCCGCGGAAGAGGATGGCGATCATTGATGTCACTGGGGGATAGTGAAACGTCTTGCGGAATTCGATTTCGGATTTGTAGAAGGCTTCGTAGTCGTGGCGGAGGGCGTGTTGGATGGCGTAGTGGTCAGGGAAGGCGCTTTGGATCAGGACTGTGCCGCGCAGCTCGCCGCGGCCGGAGCGGCCGGCTACCTGGGTCAATAGATAGAAGGTCTTTTCGGCGGCGCGGAAATCGGGATACCCGAGGATCGAGTCGGCGTTCAGGACGGCGGTCAGGGTCACGCTGGGGAAATGGTGGCCTTTGCTTAGCATTTGTGTGCCGATCAATGCTTGCGTCTGTTGCGTGCGGAAGCGGTCGAGAATGCGGACCAGTTCCCCTTTCTTGCGGGTGGAATCGCGGTCGAGGACATCGACACTGATTCCGGGAAACTCGCGGCGGAAACGTTCCTCCACTTTCTCCGTGCCGAAGCCGATCGGCTGCAGGACTTCGCCTTGACAGAGCGGGCAATGCAGGGGAATCGCCTTGCGCAGGCCGCAGTAGTGGCAGATCAGC
>Ga0307511_10004959_pt1 | contig 13578 bp, 4 predicted proteins | sample 13_EM_MG_FD_200266 | JGI IMG/M metagenome (GOLD analysis project Ga0307511, IMG submission 200266) | Populus trichocarpa ectomycorrhiza microbial communities from riparian zone in the Pacific Northwest, United States - 13_EM | ecosystem: Host-associated > Plants > Roots > Unclassified | place...
AGAACGTGTAGGAATATTCATGTATATATATGGTGGTAAAGACCACCGATAAAGAAGACAATTCAATCAATCCTTCTATCGCAAGTCTATGAAACCTATCCTTCCGCTCATATCTTAACATAAGGTACTTGATGCTTGATTTGAGCCAGCATAAATATACTCAGTTCTGGTGATTTTCTTTTACGGCAATAGTGCTCTATGGGTCTACTGCTGTCTGCATTCTGAATCCCTGCATAAATCGCTAGCAAATAGTTCTATCAGATTCCTTACTCATACATATTCCTCGAGGCCATTGTTTACTCGGCTGCTCAGACTTTTACCACGGTCGGAGGTGGGGACTCTAGAGTTACTCTATTCAGTTCTCAGAATAAAATAGCTTTATGGTAAAGCTATTAAATGCTTGACCTGAGCTGTTTTTGATAAACTTCCTAAAAGATACCCCACCCCCACTATATGACTTCAAGTCATGGGTTCTACATACTCCTTTAAGCCCCGAAAGTGTTGGTCTATATGCTTTACACACTGTTAGCGAACGATCCAATATATTCAGCCTCTATCCGCTATCTAATTGTACAGTTCAAAGCTAATTAATCCCGAGTTATATGCCCCGACTAGGCATGTCATCTCATGGTGCCCCGTTGATTACTTGACCCATTTCTCTCAGGCTTTTCGGGGGCTGTTCTTAAGCTACGCACGTCTCATCATTCCCCGGCCACTGAGTGGAGTAAATGTGTAAAAATACTCGAGCTGAGCGCTGTTGGGGGAGATGCCTCAACACAGCCCTTTTGTCTTCACTCCCCGAGTGGACAGCGGTGAAATGTAGGTACTGTATATAACGGGGAAGCGGGTCACGACAGGGATGCGGCTTTCTTGGCATAGGCAAATCTCAACTTTCTTAGGTATATTTCTATCAATATCATTCCAATGTTCATGAAACTTTGGATAATCCTTCTTGAGGGTCCTTAGGTACTCCCACAGGCGCCACAGGCCTCCCTCGCACCTACTGCATCTCAAAGACCATAGAGGAAAAGGGTATCGTTTAGGCACTATTACCGCTGTAATTATCCCAATTGTGTGTAACGTGTAGCCTGAGCTTCAGGGTACGTAGATAGCTATCTGCTCAAGCTCTGTGTAAAGTTCTAGAGCAATTGAGTAAATATTCATTAAACAATTAACGCTGAGCGTTGATGCAGAAGGTTGGTTGTGAGACATCGCATACAAATTGGGATTAGCGGGAGTAGATCCCCTCCGTTCCTACTCACCTTGTGCTCTTATGGCTGCTTGGCTTATCTTGCAATTCCTGGACAATCTGGGTGTATGCGGTACAGCTGGGGACGCCTATACTCCCCTAGGGTCAAATAAGGTCCCCTAGGAATGCCTGAGGGTGACCGAGCTTGCCTTTAAACTATGTATGTACCTATGTACTACAGTCGAACCTCTATATTTGCACACTCTATACATGCATAACCTCTATAATAGCATAGAGCCGGCCGGCAATAGTTGCATACCTCTATAATATGCATAGCGATTTTCCGGTCCATCGCTACCAAGCACATGTAATAAAACCTGCATAGCTAGTAACATAGTGGCGGCCTATAAAAATTCGTATACATGCGACAGGTATTTACAGCCGAGGTGGGCTGAGATGAGCTGAAGCTGAACTGAAACAAGATGAGGGCCTCGGAGCGGAGAAATAGATCGGAGTTAAACAAGCAAGGAGCGGAAGAATGAATTGGAGTTAGACATGGAAGCACCGGCCTGTTATAGAGAAAAGAAGTGCATATATATGGATCGGTTATGAATTTCATATCATATTACCCTTGTGCACGTGACACCTCTATAAATGCATAACCTCTCTAAGAGGTCGCTGTCCCGACGTTATGCAAGTACAGAGGTTCGACTATATCCCGTGATCTCAGTACCTCTTACTTGCTCCATTCGTGACAGTCACTTTGATATCGATATTGATATGGCTAAAATCTCATGATATTTATTGTGCCCCCATTACGGAACATAGTACATACAGTCAGGTGGTAAAAAGAATTCGACACCCCCCCTGCATAAAGAGGCCCAAACGCTGCATATTTGAGACTTTTGTATGGGTTTAGGTGGATGACATACGTTGCATTTGTATGCAGCGTACAATTCTTTTTGCCACCTAGCTGTATGTAGCAATACAATTTTATTCTAGTGTACGTAGCTATAGTATTCCTTGCTATATCACGTGTGCTATATATGAAGCGAACCTACAATGCAAGAATGGGCCAAAAACCCACATCTTATGTAGGCCCAACGTTGGTTCACGGAATTACACAATCGCCTCCACCCGAGCTACCACCCTGGGCTTCCAATGTCTTGATCTTGTGCCACATCGTCCCTTTATCCGTCTCCAGAAACTCCTACAGTATTCGTCATTAATCTATCTGGATTATGCTAGCTAATCAGCTATTGGTATTGTATGGGGGATGGCGCACTTATAGTGTAGGGTGACCCATACCATATCCCATCGTGTCGTCACCAAAAGTATATTCTCCATATTCTCATCCCAGAGCTTCCCCATCACTGTCAGGTTGGATGCCGCAGTCCCTGTCATACGATTGTCGGTGATACGATGAAGATAAGTAAGCCCCGAAAGCCTGAGCCCATTTCTATGGGTGTCTATGTCTGACATTTCTGTATAATAGAACCCCGGACTGTCGGCGAGATAGACATCACATGACTTCCCATCCGCAATGACATGGTTAAGGTGAGCTGGTTGAATTTCCTACGTGCCTAGAGCAAAGTTGATTAGCAATCTAATCCCTCTATGAATAGTTGTTCCCACCCGGATGTCAGGGTCTTGTTGAGGATCTGATGAAGGTGCCTTTTCCGACGCCCGTCATTCTCATGACTCCACGGAAAATCGGTGGGGTTGTCCACTTGGTCTGCCATTTGGGAAATTGGATCATAATATTCGAAGGGTCTGATGGTATTTAAAGAGATAATCTGACGGGGAGTGCAACCGTTTTTGTCCATATATGTATCCGTAGAGTTGAGTTCTTGACATCTCGTATGTGGGCGTTCGCCTTTAACTTTGCTGTCCGGTCCAACCTCCACCCTGCACCTTGCGACACATGTGATACACCTTTTGGTATGTGGAATGCAGTACAGTACGGAGTGGAGTTGATTTCCGAGAGGATCTCTACCTAGATCTCGAAAAAAGTCGTAACTACTCCATACAAATGCCACAGGGCAGTGATTCAGGCCGAGCTCCGTTCAGGGTTCTACCAAATGATCCAGAACAGTGCACAAACTACCAGGTCCAATAGAACACTACAGGTGGATAGGGCACTGCAGAATCGTTTAAGTATCGCAGTCCAGTTGTACTTGCCATACAGGAGCAGATGGTTCGATCAGGGGAGGGTGCTGTCGGAGACAGCAGGTCCGGTCGTATATGAAGAATCAGTGGGGCTTCAGCGGAGGATCGGGATGGAACTGCGCTACATGCAGGAGAGACTGTAGCGCGGAATCCACAATAATACAGATACTGCTAGAAAAGGGGCTAAGTATGCATGCGCAGAGTTGTATGAAGAGATATGGAAGACGCAGAAGCAGCAGACGTGGGGCATCTTGTTACGGTGCGTTTAATGACTTTTGGTGGTGGTACAGTTGAGACTGTCTTATTGCATAAAGCCCGTCAGAGCACTTTTGATGCGGTAAGACAGCGTTATGCGGTACAACCGAAGATGGGAAAAGCAGGTGATATTTGAACTATCCCTTGGGCCGGTGAGACAGAGCCCACCGTGCATGAATGTTATTGTTCCTATTGTCAGAAATACTGAGAAATACCTTGTAATAATTGTATGCATGCACGGTGGGCTCTATCTCACCGGCCGAAGGGGTACTCTGTACCCGCTCATCCCGCTCCAAGCCACGTTGGAAGATCGGGATCCGGGATTTTAGCCTAAACGCATATACTAGTTATGCTTTCTCTGTGGGATGAGTAAGTTAATGATGTCGAACCCTGTATTGATATCTGGCTCTCTGTTGTTATTCCCGTGTCCCAACGCCAAAGTGTTTCGCTTGAGTCCCGGTAGGCGTACCTAGATTAGTGGAGACGGTTATGCATGTTATAATTATTGCCAGTGAACAGCTTGTTGAATAGTCCCGGTACAAAGGTGCATTGTATTGCGTAGAATACTTCAACTTAGGGTACCGGTACCCGAAGGATGAACATCAATACCCGTTAAGGTGAGCATCACTTCAATCGAACCTATGGCTTTGCAGCCATCTAAGCTCATATCCCTCGAAAGCGCATGGATGAGTTTTTAGTGTTTTGTTGTGTAAGAAAGACTGCATACCTGTGCATTGCATACTTAAGCCCGCCTAAAGCTCCCGATCTAGTATGTAAAGGCCAAAACTATCCCATTTAGTGAAAACCTTTCAGTAGCTGCAGGATACTTTCTGTGTTAGGAAGAGTTTTCGTACAGTGACACTTCTGCCCTATTTCTACAAATGACAGAAAATACTTATATAGAACAGAATCTGAACCAGCCCTGTCGCTGAGGTCAGCGGTTTGTGTCAAGCGTGACATACTCACATTGGGCAGAATCTTCAATTAGGCTGACTGCATAGACTACATCAGAATCTTACGTGACATGTAAGACACCTATCCGCGTGGCGTTCCCAGTTACGGGAATGAATATCCCTAGCAATCCACTAGTACTGTACAAGAGATACCAGTGGCCAGTGCAAGTGAATATGGAGCTTCAATTGGGTCTCTAAGTCCACACGCTAGTACCCGTGTGTGATTATTTTGTGGAAGTTTGTTAGTGTTGCAACATACACAGGATGAGTTGAGCGCTAACCAGATTAAGCACAACAATAGAGATTTTTACATACATCGTCAGAATATATTTATGTACAAGATAAATAGCTCATTAATATTTAGTGCATGACTGCAGCAACCCGTCGAGGCATAGATCTGACTAGCAGGCTGGACGATCCGCTACATCCCATCCTGCCTCTTGCATGCAAATTAGACAATAAGAATTGTGAATAGGAGAGTTATCTGCCACGAAGACAGGATTTGCTCCAAATATAATGAGCTTTCTAACTTGTACATATGTAGATATAGTCTGGCGATGTATGTACAAATCTCTATTGTTGTGCTCAATCATGTTTCACTGGGAGCCGATCGCTGCATAAAGGACTGCGTGGAAACTTTCCCCCACGCACTTTACACAGCGTCTGGTCAGCTACCTAACCTGGCCGGGTTAATTTTGGCTATTTTTTCTGTGTCAAAGTGCTGTCCTTTCCTGTTTACCTAGCTAACCGATTCCACCGTCTGACCAGGACTTACACCACTCGACGGGTACTAAATACCGGCAGCTTGATATCTCTCGGATCGGCATTCAGCTTACCGCGGAAATAAGAGACCCTATCGCACTAACTAGATTAGGTATCAGTGACGCTAATTTCAACACCAAAAGTTCTGCCAAGCTGGTTAGTGCTCTTATTTCCCAGTTTTTGCGGTAACCCCGCAATTGGTTACAGTCTCTCCTTTTTCAGCTATGGGCTTGCTACCTACTCCGTTAGTCCGTTTACAGCCTTTACTTGGCTACCTAGTTCTGGAGGAGCTGGCCTCAGCGGCTGAGAAGCTGAAGAAGTGCACTAATATATATAGCTATGGGTAGCTTCGCTCCTTACGCAAAGCTTCAGTTGTGGGAGGTAGACAGCGCTCTACCTATTGGGTGAATTTTCCTAGAAACAAAATTATCTATTAATATTTCCGTCCTACTCTGAACACTTATAGGATGGCCTCTACACTCGAACAGGAGCCATCCTGCGCATCTATCCCGAAAAAAATAGGAGTCGTTTTATTCCCTACCTTCCAAACCCTTGATGTAGCTGGGCCCCTCGATGCCTTTCAATGGCTCTCAAACTATGTCCCCGATTTAAAGTTATGCCTGCTCGCTCGTACGCTCGATCCGGTCTCTACTAAATTCAGTCTAACCAAATTCCCCGGCAGCTATCCCTCAAAGTTCGGCCTGAGCATTGTCCCTACACATACATTTGACGATGCGCCTCAGGATATCGATGTTCTATTTGTGCCAGGAGGATTTGGGGCAATGGCGCGTGGGACTGACGGGGACAAGATTCTGGACCCTATTCGCACATTTATCAAGGAGCGATTTCCAAAGGTCAAGTATCTCTTGACTGTATGCACGGGTTCGGGGCTCGTGGCTCAGACTGGCGTGTTGGATGGGTATAAGGCAACATCAAATAAGGTATGTGATTTAAAATCAGGATTTCCTGTTATGGAAAAAGTGTGTGCGGTACTAATTCATTACCGTTTTCATTTCACACGACAGGCTGCATGGGATTGGGTTATACAACAAAGCAATAATGTGGATTGGCAGCCAGTTGCTCGCTGGACAGTGGATGGTGAAAACAATAAAGTCTGGACATCGTCTGGTGTTCAGGCTGGGATGGACATGGCGCTAGCGTGGATCACGCACGTATATCAGAGCTATAGCCCGAAGACCGAAGAATTGGGTACCACTATTGCCAATACGGAGGAGTATGTACGGAATGTCGATCCCAACTGTGATCCGTTTGCAAGGGTCTTTGGTATTCCGGAAGCGGATTAACCGGGGCACATTGGCTCGGGTTGCAATGGTGGGACATGTTATGCAGGTTGGGCTTCAAGTTGCAAGTATTTGGTAGACCGCGCAAATTAATTCAAGAATGTGGTCAAATGCGCGACCCAATCTGCTACCTCATGAAATGTCGCTTGGCTCACGGAGTAGATATACAGTCTGGTGCAGAAAGTGTCTGGGATAGTCTGGTTGGCACAAACCTCTCGCAGAGATGTCTGGGATGCATAAAACATGGTGCAGTTAGGCTATGCTGCATGCGATAGTATGAACCCATAGTCAGGACGGGTGCCAAGCCCGTCCCTGGTTGGCCAAGTTAAACCGTCCATGTGCAGAATCAGAATAGCCGTGCAGCCTAGTTTTATGCGTCCCGGACACTTTCTGAATCAAACTCTATGTATCACGGTGCAATATTAATGCTAGTACGGGTAAATTAGGAAGCACGGTGGGTTCTATTATGCTACGCAGGAGGTTTACTGGTGCATGGATTGCTCGTCATTGTTTCCCCGTGGATGCAACGCTCATAGTAGCCATACCTCTAGTCTGATTCCACCGTTATACATTTGTAAGTTCCGCTAATCTACACATGTATCCACTATATCTACTACTTAATTTGGCATACACTTTAGACACTTGTATAAAGGAATACTTCTATATAGTTTTAACTTTATAACTTCAAAGCTTCTTGAGTGTTTGTGCCTCTGTATGCAGGGGGGGGAGGGGAGTATGATATTTTTTGCCACCTAGCTATATATACCGTTGACAATTCTACCCACTTTCCAGCCACTTTTGCCCAATTCCGGGGTTATAACACAACGGTAGGCTCGGATAACGCTCTACTTTTTGGGGATGAGGGGTGTGCCGGTTCCAGTCGTCTTAGGTGAGAGCCTGTTTTCCGGGGGCCCTATTGCCGCTTGGATGCCTCCGTAGCCTTTCCGTTCAGCAGGTTTTCACTTGACCCAGTGGTCGAAAGGTTCGGCAAGCTTTACAGTCTTATCCCCGCTTCAATTAACAAATATGTATGTAGGTTGGTACAGTCAAGCCTCTAGAATGGAATTTTCTATAATAGCATAACCACTCTACTTCCCCGGCTCGAGTTTGGAGCTATGGCTAGAATAACATACCTCTTCAACAGCATGCTAGCTATAGTCTGGCTGGATTCCCCCTTAGGTCTTCGACCGAGGCTTGACTCATTGGTCGATTGGAAGGTACTTGCTGCCACCTGAGCACACTTGCAATTTGAATGTGAGTTCGGCCATTCCGAGTGAGGCAGACACTATCCCATCTTTCGCAAGTAGCCCTGCATTTCGGAGTCCTTCCTACAAGTATATAGCTCCCCATTCAGGTCTACAACTTGCGACAAAGCTATTCTGGGATGGGTCCAAGATCTAAGTTTGGAATATCTGCCATAGCTCCTTCTAGAGAGAAGCTTTTAATGTGTGAACATAGATTTTCTTCCTTTAAAGAAATCTGGAGCACCTAGAGAAGGGAGCGATGTAGGGTCCTATGACACTGGGAGTTTGGTGCGGGGGTCTAGGTAGTCAGTACAAGTGACATACTAGTACGTTTCAAGGTGCTTATGTACATGTGCACATACATATTCGCTTGCGATGGATATTGAACTGCCGTGTTGACAGCTCCCGCGAGAGAAGCACTCTCTAAGACACCAGCTTTGGAGCCTCTTTCGGTGTAGTGCTTGGGATTCCAGGTGGGATGGATATGAACTGAATTACTCGAGCTAGCTGTTGACGCTAGTGGCTCCGGCGACACAAGGGAACCTGTTTTCGGAATGCCGACCTGGAATGAGCAGTACCTACCGGTATTGTGTTCTGTAACTATGCAAGGCAGTGTAGTTACCGAACTGATGTCTCCCTACTAAAACCACCCCTAACAATTCCAAATTTGCCCTGCAGGCATCTCGTTAATCTCAGCCTTGCACCAGATATCCTTATTCTGCAGGTACAGAGGCTGAATTGCTGTGAAGAGTGGATTGTTCACTATACTCCAGGAATACCTTGACCAGTACATATAGCAAGGTCATACATAATCTATGGAGACAGGGATGGAAGACCGCTGCACTCCTGTATTTGCTGCCCGGTATTGCAAGGAATCCGCTGAACATAGCACCTAGGTACAGTTAGGTGGCAAAAAGTTTCATACCCTGCAGCAAATGCCTCCTTTTACTATACAAAATCCATGCGTTTGGAACTCTTTATGAGGGGGTTATGAAACCTGATGCCACCTAGCTGTATCACCTATTCATGATCATTTATCTCTAGCGCGACTCAGCTGTCCCCATCCCAGAAAAATAAAATACCTTAGCGTTTATTACCAACCCTTCAATGTCGCCAGGTAATCAAATAATCAACGTGAACCACATCGGTTTATCAAATTGCCTGAACACAGGATATTGTAGAGCTGGCAGCGTTAGAGAATTATAAGGAATCATTTCTGTGGTGGAGGCTGCAGCTGCAGAAGATTTGTCGCTAAAGCCAGTGGTAACCTTAAACTCCTACTCTTCACAATCTTTCATCCAAGTACCGTTAGAGCCTCTTGGTTCACCTCCATCAACCCACCAAGCGTTCTACCTCTGCCTTCTCGTAAGTGAAGGATTCGGCTGTCCCTGAGCCGCAGATGCCATGATCTTTGTTGGCTTATGTCAACTAATCAATTAATTGATTCGAATACCGGTATCCCCTGGTTATGATAGCCTCATACCCAGGCCGTACTCATCCCAATCAGATCATAGGCCAAGGAGCTACTTACATAGCGATCTAATTTCTTTCGCCCCTGTGCGGTACGGGAATTACTCGGGGCTTTGCATGAGGCATGCTAAGATTTGAGGAAAGTTGCGCGCACATTTGTGGAACTGCAGAAAGGAACCCATTATATTTTTATATGTTTGAAACCTGTGAGATTCATTCTTGGAACAGCGGTCGCACAAATAATCTATGTAGATTGATACCTGTACTGTGGGCTCAGGTTGAAGGAGTATCTATGGTAACTTTGGGCTATATAGAATGTCAGAATTGTCACGGCTGAAGGATATGACAGTCGTTTGGCTGATTTAGGTTCTCACACTTGATAAAGTTGTCGCGGGTGTATCCATGGTTGAGGAGGTTGTGCCTAGTTATGCTTGATAAGGTGATATGACAGGTAATACTGCCAAACATACACAATTTTTCTATGGCGGGGAGCAATGCAGGGAGTAAAATGATGGTGCAGGAATAAGATATGTGAATCCCTTACCCTGAACACTACCACTATAGAGCTAGAAATTAAGAGGTTACCACAGTAGTAATCTAGTGAATATGTAATATATATGGTGATGCAAGAGTGTGCACAATAGTGAGCGCAAATACTACCGAATACCCCCATCAAAATTACCCTCTAGGCTCACTCACTCACTTATTTATTCAGGAAATGATTCTTCGTGCGAGTGAAGCTCAGCCTACATACATATTTCCCTTTATCGAAACGTGTGCAACGATATTTTGGGAACGAGCAGCGAGAGAGACATCGTGGAAAATTTGCGTCTACTACGTGGGAATAGTAATATGGAAACGTCCTTGATTCTTCTAGTAGTAGTGGAAATAGATGACATGATCCCCTCCAAGCATGTAAGCGAACCCATACAGGAATACAGGAATAGTGGTGCTGTGCGACAGGCAATGCGGATTAAAATAAGAATTGATTCCAGGGGTTCATGTGGTAAGCATTCAGCTGAAACTGCATGCTACGACACCCTTCAGCATACATCTTCGCTCATCCAGTCGCTCATACCCTGTGCTCACCTTCGCCCACCCTAATACTCACGTTATCACCCGGTTTATCACGCAAACGGAGGGGGCAATATATGTGAGCAAGTGGTGGGTATTTGAAAACTAACTTTATACAAACCGTAGTGGTAAGTTTCCATGGCAGTACCGCATGGCCACAATCAAAGTCAAGGTCAGCCTGAGCAATTCTGTGAGGATCAACAATGAATGGTAAAAGTTGTGATATACAATACCTTTATCATGAACCGGCTATCTGTTACTTACACTTCCCATGCCAAGCCCACCATGGTGACTTTGCACACTTCTTAGGATGAGCAGGGAGTCAAAGTTATGCAACCCTGCCAGATTGTAGGTTCCAGGGACAGTGCCACAGTAGAGTAGATGCCAACTGGGGGTATATAATTCCTAACTAGTCCCATTATCCCATTAGGGATAGGTGCATCTACTCGATCGAGCCAACCCCAAGTAGAAGAGGCAAGCGAAACCTGGCACCAATTGCTAGATAAGTCAATGTGCGGAAAGTATGATGAAACCTGGTTAGAGTGCATGACATCAAATCTCAATTGAGAACACAAGTAACTATACATAATGCAGTGCAATCGAGGGAACATCATGTAATCAATCTAGAGCACGCAGATCAGTGTCGCTGATTGGGGGTGGCGTGAATGGCTGTACCGTGGCTAGGTAAACAAGTGCCGGCAATATCATCGCTGATTGCCATCGGTGACGAACGTAGCTGTTGAGGTGGCGCTGTGAAAGGTAGGTAAGATGATAAATTTCGCCCAAGGTAATGCACCAGGTATTACACCTGAGTATGATGGATTTACTCACACCGGCAATCCTAAATGCTGGTGCTATACTTAACGGACAAGGGTTGAGATGCCGACAGGGTGTGGGGTTGGCAGTGGCTCGTGGATCTCTTTCCAGATCTCTTCTAATGCACCTGCCAGCGCCTGCTTCACTGACTCACGCATATTAATCAAATCCGGGTATCTTTTATGAAGTTGCCGCTTCATATATGCCCATACATCTGCTGGAGTATCGGTAGCTGCATCTTCTGCTAGAAGGATATCAAGGTCAGCTCGGGAGATCTTAAGTTGGGCTGACATGATAGGAGGTAAAGCTTGGTACTGTATGGGAGCACGAGATCACTGTATGATCACGAAAGCATGAGATTTCACGTTGATTAGGGGGAGGTGAGAGATATTCACCAAAAATGTGATAGCCCGTTGTATGCATATAATCTGAATCAAGCGCGCTGCATACACTACCTTTTATGCAGGGCCCTCAAACATTTTGCCACCAGGCTGTGTAGGGCTGGAGAATGGGGCGGCATATGCCGATGGAATATGCAGGGAGTAGGAGGTAGAACGAAAGGTGTAGGGGGTTTAGGGTGGCACAATATGTGCCAGGAATTAACCTAGGAGAGTCACTGATTGGGGTAATTATAAAGCGGTTAGGTAAACTGTACACTAGATTGCTGCTAATGCGTGAGAGAATAGTGGTAAGGTTCAATTCCCTACAGAGCCATAGATTTTTTGGGATCTAGTTTCTGGTGCTGCCCTGCTAGGCATGCGTTTTTGCATTGGGGTCTACATACATAGTCCTGTACCTGCGCGATGTGAATGTACGCTACAGGGTTTTTTGTTTTTTAGAGTCCGTAGGTACGTCGGTTCGACCTATTGTCGTGCGCTACAGGTGTTGGTACTGCACGGGTTATCACATTCATGACTTTGGTGATTGTTAGGTATTGAATAGTTTCATTGGTGCTTTCCTTTCTTCTCCTGTCCATGCAATATCTTGTTAACTACCCTATCGCCCTTCGTTTTTCTCCTGCCATGTCCTGCCTCGCCACACTACGTTGGGTCTTCCTATACAAACTAGTACGACCTCTTCTACCGGTATGAATATTAGAAGCCCCCGTGCCATTTGGACTAGGTTTGACGCTTGGCGGGCCTATGACACCAGAATAAACTGGTAGCCGTCCGGAGCCGCAATTTTTAAGGTACATTTGCACCGGATGGCACCGGGAAAATCTCGTCGGTTTATGCCAATAATATATTCCTAGGGGGTTGTCATCACACCCTTGTTGTTAACCTTAGCGTGGGGTACCTATGCAAATAGACTAGGCAACCAGCCAATGAGAGATCGTATGTATCTTAACCAAGGTTTATTGTTGCTGAGCAAGGAGCGCACTCCAACACTATAGGCAATTGACAACTTCGCGATGTTTTCTCAATTCAGTTGAATTCCCGCCCCCCATCTGGAGTCTTATTTTCCGAATCCTCTCCAGACATCTCTTCATCTGAATGCTCCCTATTTGGAGTCTCTAGTGCCACAATTGTGCAGACGCCCTCTATGACTTCCTCAAACTCAGGTCTTATCACAGACTTCTCACTTAAACGGGGTATCAGGTTTGCGGGATATGGGGAATACTACGTATGCAGGATGTGATGTATGCGGAATGCAATGCTGGAATCGCCGCCAGCAGTTAAAGGGTTGTGTCGCAAGGGGTGTCAGCAATTAAATGAGATTCTCATCTTTATTTGGTTAAATACCAGGTTAAGCAATAAGGGTGTTTAATAGTTGATTGAATTGGTGACAACCCCTAGTACACTAAGTTAATTAAAGCTGAAATATTCATACAAACGTTACTCAGCTTGGTCAGCTAGCTACAGTACCGGAGCTGAGGTGCCCTCTCACCACCGACGATCTGCTTATTTCTTTTATTACTTGTCGCCTTTAATCTGGAACTTCTGACTGCTTGTGATCTAACAGTGGCAGATGAAGCATTATTGGTGAACTGAAATGTTTGGCCCAAATTTTGCGCTGAGCGGCTACGAACAACGTCCCTGGTCAATTCCTATGACATAGGCCGACCTCACACAGGCTCACCATTTTTCACGTTAAAGCCACCCTATGTCTTTGGAATTGACCAGGGACATTGTTCGCCAGTGGATGCAGTAAGCATATATATGGTGAGATGATTCTTTTCTCCTGAAAGTTCTCACCTTCCACCTAGGATTCTTTTCTCCTGAGAGTTCTATCTCATGAAGACATTGTCGTTTTCTAGAATTTATTTTGTGCAATGATGATCAAGTTGGCGTCAACATCTCTGCAAATGAAAAGTCCAGGAGCTTTCCGTTTGGTGCTTACTGCAC
>Ga0307511_10004960_pt1 | contig 13575 bp, 10 predicted proteins | sample 13_EM_MG_FD_200266 | JGI IMG/M metagenome (GOLD analysis project Ga0307511, IMG submission 200266) | Populus trichocarpa ectomycorrhiza microbial communities from riparian zone in the Pacific Northwest, United States - 13_EM | ecosystem: Host-associated > Plants > Roots > Unclassified | place...
TGGGTTGGGTTTTCCGGAAGGTCCGGTCGCGCTGCCGGACGGCAGCGTCCTCGTCGTAGAGATCGCCGCACGTCGTCTGACGCGCGTGCTGCCGAACGGCGAGCTGAAAATCATCGCGGATGTTGGCGGCGGTCCGAATGGTGCGGCCATGGGTCCGGATGGATGTTGTTATGTCTGCAACAATGGCGGCTTCAGTTGGCGCACGGACAATGGTTTCACCCGACCGACCGGCGAGGCGGCTAACTACAAAGGTGGCTCCATCCAGCGCGTCAACCTCACCACAGGAAAGGTAGAGACCCTCTACACGCACTGCGATGGCGTTCTGCTGCACGGACCGAACGATATCGTCTTCGACGCGCAGGGAGGCTTCTGGTTTACCGACTTCGGTAAGAAATTCGCAGATCGCCTGATGCACGGCGCCCTGTACTACGCGCGCACCGACGGCACCTTCATTCGTCGCGCGGCGTTTCCCGTACTCACCCCCAACGGGATCGGCTTGTCGCCCGACGGTCGCACGCTGTACGTCGCCGAGACCGAACCGAGCCGCTTGTGGTCCTATCCAGTGATCGGTCCTGGTGAGTTGGAATTACAACCCTTCCCCTCGCCGAACGGCGGCAGGCTGGTGCACGGTCTGCCCGGATATCAGCGCTTCGACTCATTGGCGGTCGAGGAGTGTGGCAACGTCTGTGTCGCAACGTTGGTTCGCGGCGGCATCAGCGTGTTCTCGCCAAGCGGCGCGCTGCTGGAATTTCACGAGGCTCCCGAGAGCTACTGCACTAATATCTGCTTCGGGGGCCCTGACATGCACACCGCCTACATCACGCTCTCTGGCTATGGACACCTCTTTGAGGCGCGTTGGCCCAGGCCTGGTCTACGTCTCGCCGCGTGAGGGGCGCACTGATCCGCTGGCACACCAACACCGGTGATATAAAGTACCGATTCCGATATGCCGTCGATTCCCAGCTCTTTTTCTATCAGCGAATCTTTCAGAGCGGCGGTGCTGAAAGGCGCCAGGCCCAACCGGGTTGCCGTGAGACAAAACGTCTGACCGAGGTGGCCGGTTTCCAGTAGAACGACTCGATACGCTCGAGCTCTGCCGTACTTCCACAGGGTTCTGGCAAAAACCGCGGTCATGATGAACAGAGCCGCCGCGCCGGCAAAATGCGGCTGATCGGCACAGTACGCACTTGCAAGGCGCGGACTTGATTTGCCAGGGAGTCTGACCAGGCGATGGTCCTTGGCCTGGTAGTGATACAGTCCCTTCTTGAGCCCCTTCACCCGGAGCGCCATCAGGTATACCTCGATCGGGTGCCTGGCGCCGCCGGAAGGGCTCGTCTTGTACGGCAGCTTTCCGAATACGTTTGTCTGGAAGTATCCCTGCACTCCCCACGTCGTCTGCAGCAGCTTCGACACGTCCTCGAGTGATACGGCTCCTGTTGCAAAAGCCCTGTGCGTCCTCCTGGCGTGCAGCGTCTCGAAGAAGGTGTCTGCCTCAATTTCATGCGCTGGCAAGCGGATTGAACCGCCGCCCGGAATCCTCTTGAACTGAGGTGGAGCCGGGGTCTTCGGGAGCGTCTTCATTTTCTCGTGGAGGGGCCAATCCGCAGGAACGTACGGGGTGTCCTTTGTCATGAAGTGAAACCCGCCTTCCGGAAGCCAGGGTCCCCACGCCGACTCGACCAGTCTGTCCCGGTCCCATTCGGCTGAGCCCTGCTCGAGGAGGAGCTGGGCATCGATCAGCTGCAGTATCGCCCTCGCCACGCTGCGCCGGCTGTAGGAGCGGAACTCGAGCAGCGCATCCGCAATTGTCCGCGGCGTGAAGAAGAATCGGATCACCTCCAGGGTGACCGGATTCGTTGCAAACGTTCTTCTGGTGAGGTAGTTGGCGATCCGCAGCCTGCCGCTGTCCCAGTAGGCGATCTGGCAGGATGAGCTTTTCAACTTGACGGGTTTTTGGCCCACCTCGTACGTTTCCGAAAAATGACGATGGCTACAAACTATGTTGGAAAATGCCTATCATGTGCAGTTCTTGTTTCAAGCACTCCAACCCCGTATGCAGTTCCGTGCGGGTAATGGTCCCGGCCTGTTCGTCCGCCAGCAGCTCAGCGACCTCCTTTTGAGCTTTCCTGGTGAGCTTGCGCAGCTCGCTCAATGACCCGCGTTTGTCCGTTACCTTTCTCTTGGCCGTTTTCTTCGATCCCATGTCGTAGTCCCCCATTGAAAATTAAAACAACAGCGCGTGATAACTGGAAGTCTTCAGGTGTGGGCCTGCGTGTCTTGCGATTGCCTCCGGGCGGTCAATTTCATACGGATGAGCAATGCCTGGAACCTCCGGTCGCCATGCAGATTGCGAAGCAGGGGATCCGCCTTGAGGCCGAGCAGTGCGGCATGGTGTTGTCGATATGCACGATCGAGCCACCGGAAGGCATCATCTGTCTGTGCGCGGTAGGCGTGAACCGCAGCGATTCCGTAGGCTTCGCTCGCAGCGAATTTCTCTATCAACGAGCTCAACGCGGCATCCGACTCGGTGCGTCTGCCCATCGCCGAGTAAACGATCGCGAGGCCGCCGAGTCGGTAGGCTTCGTTGGACTCCTTCTGCATCGCTTCGAGCGCTGCGGGGAATTGGCCCAGGTACAGGCGGGCGATGCCGATGGAGCTGTTGACCCCGCCAAATTCCGGATGCAGCTGCAGCAGCCTCAAACGCGTCTGCAGACATTCCTGCAGCCGGTTGGCCGCGCAGAGTGCGGCCCCGAGAGAGTCCAGCGTGTTCGGGTTGAGCGGATTTCGCTCGATGTCCTGTTGGTACAACTCTACTGCATTGTCGATTTCCCCGAACGTGAGTGCGATGTCACCGAGAGCGCTCGTCAACAAATCAAATCGCGGGTCGATTTCGCGTATGCGTTGCGTGTCCGCCTGGGCAGCCGCCCAATTCCAGGTAACGTTCATCTCGAATGCGCCGCGCGTGTAATACGCCCAGCTGAGATTCGGGTCGAGTTGGATGGCGCGCCCCAGGGCCTCGAGAACCCGCCTGCTCTGCTCGTCCGATGGCGGCCCTTTAAGGGTTTCCTCGCTCAAATACGCACCGGCGAGGCGTGCCCACGCCAGCGCGTAGCCGGGTGCAATGTCGATCGCCTGTCGATAAAGCTGGGCGGCTTTTTCGACATCGCGCAGGGTGCTTCGGGCCTTGAAGTAATTTCCTTCCAGAACCAGGTTGTACGCCCGGGCATCGGGCTCCTGGTTTCCTGCCCGTTGATCGTTGCGCAAAGCCACATCCAGAGCCTGTGCGACCTTCTCGCCGATCTCGTCCTGCACTTTGAAAATGTCGAACAGGTTCCGATCGTACGTTTGCGACCACAGGTGCGCTCCATCTGAAGCGCGAATCAGCTGCGCGGTGATGCGAAGCTGCTGGCCGGCTTTGCGAACGCTGCCTTCCAGCACGTGCGTCACTCCGAGCTTGCGGGCTATCGAGCGCACGTCTTCGCTCTTGCCCTTGAACTGGAACGACGAAGTGCGCGCGATGACCCTCAGATCCGCGCTGTGCACGAGATGATCTATCAGTTCCTCAGAGAGCCCGTCGGAGAAGTACTCCTGATCCTTCATCTCGCTCATGTCGAGAAATGGCAGAACGGCGATCGACTTGCCGGGCTTGAGTTGGTCGGCCTCGATACGGGTCGGCGAAGCGGTGAACGTCGCCGCCACCGGCACACTGTGCGGAGGCCGTACCAGCAGGTAGGTGAGCGAGCCAGCGGCGAGGACTGCCACCGCCGCGGTCGCCCACTCGGTAGGGCGCCGCCGCACCAGCTTGGCGAAGCGATAGGTGAAGCGATCAGGCCGCGCATGGACCGGTTGCCCAAGCAAGTGGCGCTGCAGATCGTCGGCGAGCGCCGCCGCGCTGTCATATCGATCGGGCGGTGCTTTCGCCAGTGCCTTCAGCACGATCGCATCGAGATCACCACTCAGCTGGCGCACCAGCTTGTCCTGCGGAACGCCCCGCGCGGCACCAGCCTCGGGCGCAAGGTGCGTGCTGGGCTTGGTGACCTCGGCGGCAGTGATCGCTTCCTCCAGCAGCGCCGCTGTGCCCCAACCCGAGATCCGGTAGGGAAGGCATCCAGTCAGCAGTTCGAAGAGCACCACACCAAGCGAATACACGTCGCTGGCCGGTTCGACCGCATCGCCCCGCGCCATCTCTGGACTGGCGTACTCTGGCGTCAAGCCGCGCCCATAAACCACAGTGAGTTGGGACTTCTGCTCGTCCCGCGCCAGCAGTTTGGCCACCCCGAAGTCCAGCAGGCGCACCTGGCCGGCCTCGTTGACCAAGATGTTTGACGGTTTAATGTCGCGGTGGATCACCTCGTGTGCGTGTGCATATTGCAACGCATCGAGCACCTGCAGAACGAGTTTCAGACGCTCACTCACCCGCTGGCGGTGCGCATCGCACCAAGTGGTCAGCCTCTCGCCCCGCACATATTCCATCGCGAAGTAGGGCAACCCGCTGGGATCGATCCCGGCATCGTAGAAACGCGCGATCTGGGGATGCTCGAGGCTCGCCAGGATGTCGCGCTCGCGGGAAAAGCGCTGCTCCAGATCAGTGCGCGGGTGTTTCAGCATTGGTAGCTTCAGGGCCACCTCGCGCTTAAAAGCACCGTCGGCACGGCGGGCCAACCACACCTCCGCCATCCCTCCGGTGCCGAGGGGTCGAATCAACTCGTAGGGGCCAACGCGTGCGCCCGGTTGGAGGCCGTTCGCGGCCAAGGCATCGACCGCGGAGTTTAGGCCCGGGAGCGTCGCCAGTCGTTCAAGACCTGCGGCCTGAGAATCGCCCGCCAGCAGCGCACTCCATAGCGCCGGAGTAAGGTCCTGATATTCGGGCGACAGCCTGTCAAGCCAGAGACGGCGCCCACTCGCATCGAGCGGCAGCGCCTCATCCAGCAGGCGGCTCAGTACGGCAATCTGAGGAGTCGACAGTTTCATCGGTCTCTTAAGGCGAACGATCGGTGGCGCGCGCAACCTCAAGCGTTCATTGTTCAGCGCACCAATTCCGCAAGAATCAGCCGCGCCTTCTCCCAGTCGCGTCGCACCGTGCGCTCGGTAGTATCCAGCGCCTCAGCGATCTCCTGCTCGCTGTAGCCACCAAAGTAGCGCATTTGCGCCACCTGGGCCAAGCGCGGCTCCGCTTGCTCCAACGCTCCCAGCGCCTCGTGAACTTTCAGAATCGTTTCCTGGTCGTCGACGGCGTTGACTGCGAGTTGGGTCGATAAGGTCAAGGGTTGCCAATCGCCACCACGCTTCTGCGCGACCCGATCGCGTGCACTATTTACGACCACGGAACGCATCACTTGCGAAGCGAAGGCGAAGAACGCCCGTCGGTCCTCGGCACGCAGTGCCCCGGCACTCACGTAGCGCAAGTACGTTTCATGCACCAGGGAGGTGGTGTCGAGCATCGTGTTGCGTCCGCCGTCGCGCAGCCGGGATCGAGCGAGCCGGTGCAGCTCGGTGTAGGCGGCCGCAAACAGCGCATCGCGCGCTGCGGGATCACCCGCCTGTACCTGCCCGAGAAGCTCGGTGAGCTGACTCATCGGGTACCCCCTCCGCCTCTTGAACGGGTTCGACAAGGCCAACTTAACGCGCCTGCATAACCTCTGGCAATGAGAGTCTCACGTCCCAAGGCCGCAGGGGGATGGGCGGATTCGGCAAATCTCCCAAGCGGGATGTCCGGGTTGGCTCGAGAACGGTGTCTGTATGGATGAGGCGGCGAAATAGGCCTCTTGGCAACCCCCCCTCAGTACGAATTTCTGCCGATCGAGCACCCGCAGCGAGGCAGCCCCCCAGCCTTTACCCATCAGCCTTTACCAATGATCCAGGAGACTCCCATGACCACGACAACACCTTCCATCCGCCTTCGTTCGCTTATCGCGACGGTAGTTTTCAGCGCTCTCGCCTCGAGCCTCGCCGCGGTTAGCGTGGCAGCCGATCGCACCACCACGGTCAGCGAAACCGTGAAATACGGAGATCTCAACATATCCAACCCGCAAGGCGCGGCTATCCTCTACCGGCGCATCGTTGGAGCCGCCTATAGCGTGTGCCGGGATAACGTTGACAGCCGGAATCTGGAGTCCCAGTCAAACCTGGTTGCCTGCGTTCACAAAGCAATCGCGGATGCAGTCACCAAGGTCGGCCAGCCACAGTTGTTCGCGATATACAACTCGAGGAATCGTCAACCTCTACCGATCACTGTTGCCTCTGCACAGAGTCACTAACCGGTTCGCTGGGCGGTGGCGATGGTCGCCGCCCAGCGTCACTACGGTGTATGTACGGTGTATGTAGTCGTTCAAACGACCCGCCGTAGTTCGATCGGCACCGAGGCGTTTTACAGGTTGGAGCAACTTGCGGATTTCGCCCGCGCCGCCGACAGCATGGGAATCTTTCGCGGGTTCAGTCTTTGAACACTGGCCGGCAAGTCTTCGAACACTCACTGACAAGTCTTTAAACACTCTGCCGTAACTAACAACCTGCAGGGCGTTCCGCGGGAACCATTGACACTTCCAGCCGGGCGGTCGCATTATTGACACCGGTGTCATTCGTGTCGGGTCATTCAGGGAGGAAGTCACCCATGTTTGCATCTACTCGTAGGGACTATTTGCGCAGCGGGTTGCTGATCGCAGTTGTGCTCTGTGTCGCGCCGGCCCTCCGGGCCCAGGTGTTCCTCACCGCTGACGGTCAAACCGACAGCTACACGCTGGTCAATCAGGCCTTGGGCGCAGGGCCTGAAACGCCCGATTGCAGCCATCCGAGCTTCGGAGAGCACATCACGCAGGCATTCGACAGCGATTTGGGAAAGTTCGCGTTTGTCTTCAACATTCACGTCACGCCCGACAACGATCGCTGCGTCAATTTCGATCGTCAGCGCCTGGAAATCAAAACGGACGGAAGCTCGCCCGCGTACGTCAAAGGATTCCTCAACGACTCCGTCTCGTACCGCTGGAAGTTCCAGCTTCCCGCCGGATTCCAGCCCTCTCCGAACTTCACTCATATCCACCAGATCAAGGCGGGTGACGGCGATTCCGGCGCGCCGATTATTACGCTCACACCCAGGGCGGGCAGTCCAAACTCTCTGCAGATTATCGCGACTGACTCCAATGGAAACGGCTCAACGCTTTTCCAGACGGATCTGGCGCCGTTTGTAGGCGTGTGGGTGGAAGCGTTCGAGCAGATCACCTACAGCCATACCGGCCAATACTCGGTGGTGATCAAGACCCTCGATGGCGGAACGACACTGCTGTCGTACAGCAATAGCAACATCGATTTGTGGAGGACAGGCACCACATTCAGCCGCCCGAAGTGGGGCATCTACCGCAGCCTGAACAGCCCGAGCTTTCTGCGGGACGAGCAGGTGCGCTTCGACCGCTTCTGCATCGCGAAAGGAAGCGATGTTTGTCCCAGCGAGGTGCGGACCGGCGGCGGCACGCTGACACTCGCGCCGACTGCGGATGCTTATGTTCGCGACGGATCGACCTCAGGCCAGAGCTTTGGCACGGCCACGGTGTTGGCGGTGAAGTCCAATCCACAGGTGGGCCTCAACAGGCACATCTTTTTGAAGTTTGACCTGAGCGGCCTGACCAGTGCGAGTAGCGCCAAGCTGCGTTTATTTGGGAATTTCACTGCTACCAGTGGAACATCCCCCGTAACGATACATACGGAGGACACCGATTCGTGGACGGAGACAGGATTGACGTGGGATAACCAACCGGCGGCAGGCTCTGCGGTTGTCACCGTCCCGGTCGGCCTCAACGCGCAGTATTGGGAGTGGAATCTGACGGCGTTCGTGCAGAATCAGATCGCCACCGGGCAACACACCATGAGCCTCGAGTTGCAGAATGACGCGACCACATCCGATCCGGTGAACTTCAATTCGCGGGAGGCGGCTTCCAACAAGCCGCAATTGGTCGTGCAACCCTGACAAGCCCTTCTGCGCAGCCGGTGGATGCGCCGACCGGATGCGGCGCCTCAGGCCGCGACTACGTATTGGACACGGCTGCAATGGCAGGATCAGTGATGCTCGCCACACCGGTCTCTACATGACCCGCAAAGCGGCGCAGATACCGTGCCTCGCTGGAGCTGATCACACTGATATCGTACCAGTGGCCGCTGTTGGTGAGGGGTCGGTAATCCTCCTGGCGGCCGCCTGGCGGAAGACTGTAATGACGCAACTCCGGCGGGCCATAGGCATTGGCGAGGACTTGCACGTCGATCGGGACCGGTCCGTCATTTCGAAGTGTCAGTATCATCTGCCCGGTCTTCGGCTCGTAACGGGCCTCAGCCTCCAGCGACGCGGGCCCGGAACCACGCAGGTGACGGAAGAAACCGTTTGGCCCCGAGATCGTCAGATCGTAGAGGCCGTCATTCTCATCGGGACCTGGCACAGTTCCACGCAGTGTCTGGCCGGCCTCGACAGTAAAGAACCAGGGACCCGGCGGATCGGGTCGGTTGGCCACCACCTGAAAACAGGCGCCCGCGTCGCCGTGATTGTCGAAGGTGAGGACCGCCGTGCCGCGAATGTCACTGGTTACCGCCAATCGGTAGGGTAGGGCCCTGGCCGGCCGAACACCCGGCTCCTGCGTGGGAGAGCTTTGGACTGCGGGTGGTGCGGGGTGCGCGAGCTGGCGCGCAGCCTCCAGGCGATCGAGCAGTTTCTGTGGCTGAGGCAGCCCGACGGGCTTGCTGCCGTGGGTGTTGAAATCGAATGCAGAGGTCAGATCGCCGGTGACCGCTCGCCGCCATGCACTGATATTCGGCTCCATGACGCCGAAGCGGGTTTCCAGAAAGCGGATCACGGAGGTGTGATCGAACACTTGTGAATTGACCCAGCCACCGCGCGTCCAGGGCGAGACGATGATGGCCGGAACGCGCGGTCCCAAACCCACCGGCTCGTTGCCGAACGCCTCCCCGACCGTCGATACGGTACTGGCGCCGAGTTCCGGCCGGATCGCCGGCAGCGCCGGTGGAACATGATCGAAGAAGCCGTCGTTTTCGTCGTAGTTGAGTACCAGTACGGTCTTTGCCCACACAGTTGGATTGGCCGCGAGCGCGGCGATGATGCCAGCAGTGAAACTCTCTCCGACGCTCGGTGAGGAAGCGGGATGCTCGGATGCCGCTGTGGGTGGGACGAGCCAGGAAACTTGCGGCAAAGTGTCATTCGCGACGTCGCGGGCGAAGCTGCTGATCAGATGTTCACCCCGGGACTGTTCGGCATTCTCAGCCGTCGATCCGCTGACCCATGCGCGCGCCCGTTGGTAGAGTTCGGAAGTTCGATCCAGACCGCGGAAGCTGCGAAACAAGGCCAGGGAATTATCCCCGAAATTGTCGTATTCCTGATAGACGCGCCAATCGATCCCAGCCTGTTGAAGGCGCTCGGCATAGGTGGTCCAGCCATGTCCCCGAAAAGCGGCATCATCACGCTCAGAATCGGCGGTGTAGTTGTCGTCATCGGCGTTTGTCACCACATGCAGGCCTGGACTTCCCGCCGACAAGCCGCTGGTGCCGGTAAACAGGAACAGGCGATTGGGATCGGTTGGTCCGAAAATAGAGCAATGATAGGCGTCGCAGACCGTGAAGGCATCTGCCAACGCGTAATAGAACGGGATGTCCTCCCGCTCGAAGTACCCCATTGTCAGCGCCGTCTTGACTGACACCCATGCGTCATGGTGTTTCCACAGGTTGAATTGCCCTTTCCAATTGTGATCGAGACTGTCCATGTGCTCGGCGCTGCTGGTGCGGGAATTCAGGCGAAAGGGCAATATCGTTTTGGTGACTCCAGCGCCCACCGGTTGCTGGAATACCGAATTGCCGGACGGCAGCCTCAACGGTCGGGGATCGCCAAAGCCTCGCACGCCGTTCAGACAGCCAAAATAATGGTCGAAAGAGCGGTTTTCCTGCATGAGGATCACGACATGCTGGACATCTTTCACGGTGCCCGTGCGCCGGCGAGGCTCAATTGCCAGTGCTTCGCGGATTACGAGCGGGAGCGCGCTCAGACATGCAGCTGTTTTGAGGAACGTCCGCCGATGGATGCGAGTCATACGGCTCCTATATCGTCGAATCCGGTGACATAAGAATCCCTTATGGCGTGGCCAAGTAATATTGATTAGACCGAATGCTAACCCAGGGGGAATATCTTGCAGGGTTTGTTTTCCGGCGAGAATAAATCGCCTGATGGGCCCGCGGCCATACATGAGTCGCAAAATAAAGATCCGGGAGGGGCATTATGGCGATGATTTCATTACGGCAGTTGCTCGATCATGCGGCGGAGTACGGCTACGGCATGGCTGCCTTCAATATCAACAATCTCGAACAGGTGCAGGCGATCATGCAGGCGGCCGATGCCGCCGACAGCCCCGCGATCCTGCAGGTATCCGCCGGCGCCCGGAAGTACGCGGGCGAGGCATTCCTGCGACGGATCGTACAGGCCGCGGCCGAAACGTGGCCACATATTCCCATTGTTCTGCATCAGGATCACGGCGCAAGCCCGGCAGTCTGTCAGGCGTCCATCCGCTCTGGATTTACCAGCGTGATGATGGACGGGTCGCTCCGCGATGACATGAAGACCCCTGCCTCTTACGCATACAACATTGAGGTGACTCACAAGGTTGCCGAAATGGCGCATGCGGTGGGCGTGTCGGTCGAAGGCGAGCTGGGTTGTCTGGGCTCCCTGGAGTCCGGTATGGCGGCAGAGGAAGACGGGTCTGGCGCACAAGGCAAGCTGTCGCACGACCAACTGCTCACTGATCCGCAGCAGTGCGCGGATTTTGTCGAAAGGACGGGCGTGGATGCTTTGGCCATAGCGATTGGCACTTCCCACGGCGCTTACAAGTTTTCGCGCAAGCCGACCGCTGACATTCTGGCCATCGATCGCATCCGGGAAATCCACCAGCGCGTCCCGGATACACATCTTGTCATGCACGGCTCTTCGTCTGTGCCACAAGAGTGGCTCACGATCATTCGGGCACACGGCGGCGCCCTCGAAGAGACCTGGGGCGTGCCGGTCGAGCAGATTCAGGAAGGCATACGCCACGGTGTACGCAAGATCAACATCGACACCGATATCCGGCTCGTGATGACCGGGGCCGTGCGCCAGGCCCTGAATGCCGACCCCGCCGAGTTTGACCCTCGCAAGTTCCTGAAGGCCGCTACGGCCGCCGCTCGGGACATCTGCAAATTGCGTTTTGAGGCATTTGGCTCGGCGGGGCAGGCTGGGAAGATCAGGCCACTCGCGCTCGAGAAGATGGCAGACCGGTATCGCCGGCAGAGTAGGGTCGCGATGATCGCGTGATGCTCTGCGGGGGACATTAACGAATCGGAGGGGCACATGCGCTATAAATCGCTTGGTTTGAGTCTCATGCTCTCAATCAACATGATGGCCTTGTCGCAGGAGGCGCGCACGGAGCCGGCCCTCTACAAAGTGGTAGAGGGCAGTAAAGTGGATGAGAACACTTTTAAAGGATGGCGCACATGGCGTGCGCTGGCATGCGAGCGATGTCATGGAGCGCAACAGGAGGGCCTGGTGGGGCCGGCGCTGGTTGAAAGTCTGAAGCGTCTGAGCCGCGAGCAGTTCGAGCAGACGGTCCTGAAGGGTCGCGTAGAGAAGGGGATGCCGAATTTCGGGGGCACCCAGATGGCCAGCGACAACATTGAAGGCCTGTACGCCTATCTCAAAGGACGTTCTGATGGCGCGATTCAGCCGGGACGACTCGAAGAGATGAAATGAGCGCGGCGAGGCTCAATCGACCTTTAACAGATCGGTCGGGTTGCATCACAACGATAGGGCACCCGCGACCACGAGGCAAGGCCCCTGAGTGACGGCTTCCAAGCTGGGGGCGGATGCGAGGGCTGGGCGCGATTCAAACGAAGGACAGCGACGCGTCAGCGTGCAGATAATGTTCGGTAGGTCGAACGATCGGTGCGTGCCCCTTCCAGTGGAGCAACCCCGAATCCCAATTTGACGCCCATCGCTCCTTCATGCTGCAATTGCCGCAACCCGTATTCTAACTCCATCTGCTGGATGTGTTGGTCGACGACCGTAATCAAATTACGGGTCGATTGCATTTCAATCGCATAAACAAACCCGACGAGCCCCAACGAGCCCTAAGGAGGCCCGATATGCCTACCCGCAATTCTAGCGAGGTGGAGCGACGGCGTTTACGCGTCCGCGGCAAGCGTACCCAGCCCCGTCCGACGCAGGCGAGCAACCCAGCCATGGGTTCCTCGCCCCGTCGAAATTCCGCTCGCGGCCGAAAGGCACGTTTCGCCAAACAATCCGGCCCATCCAATCGTTTGCCCATTAGGCGCCGAGCATCGTCGGCGGTGGCCGCAATGCCTCCGGAGTTCGAACACGCGATTGACGAGCAGCGCCGCGAGTTGGCAACCGCGATGACTCTCCTGCATTGCTTGCACTGCGTGCTCCGGCTCCAAACCGACGACACTGGTTCCCACGAGAGTGAGGCGGTCGAGGACGCAACCGAATGGGTCGAGCTGCCTGACGTTACCGCAATGCTTTTGGTTCGGCTCCACGCTGTCCATCTTGCGCTGGACTCCGTATCACTCAAACACGCTGTGAAAGGCGCCGCGCTATGAACGCCCACATATTCGACCGGCGCCGGCAGATCGAGGGCCGTCCGTGTTCCGGTACCCGGCTTGTAGCGGTGTAGCCGGGCTCATGGCAAGCTGCGTTGCCTGAGGCAGACGCGAGGACTCGAGGTCACGCATGAGCGGCGATAGAGGAGAGGTGGGTTCCGTGGGTCTGGGTGCCGAAGGGCAGGGCCGGGGCGCCCCAGAAGAGAAGAGCATGACCGGCGCCGAGTCGTTGGTACGCAGCCTGCTTGCCTCCGGCGTCGATACCTGTTTTGCCAATCCAGGTACCTCGGAGATCCACTTCGTTGCCGCGATCGACCAAGTCGGCGGCATGCGTCCGGTTTTGTGCCTCTTCGAGGGAGTTGCGACAGGAGCTGCCGACGGCTATGCACGCATGGCAGGCCGCCCGGCAGCCACACTTCTTCATCTCGGGCCGGGACTCGCGAACGGACTTGCGAATCTGCATGACGCGAGACGTGCCATGTCGCCCATCGTGAACATCGTTGGCGAGCACGCGCTGTCACATCTGCAGTTCGATGCGCCTCTGACCTCTGACATCGAAGGCTTTGCGCGACCGGTCAGCACGTTCGTGCGGACTGTGCGCGAAGTGGGCGACGCCGGGCGAGACGCCGCGCAGGCCGTCGCGGCTGCACGATCTGCGCCGGGAGTGGCAACCCTTATCGCACCGGCGGATATCAGTTGGAGCAAGGGTGGGGCGGTTGCCGCACCCGTTCAACCTGTACCTCCGAGTCCAGTCGAAATGGCCCGCATCACCGCTGCGGCTGACGCCCTGGGTTCTGCGCGCCGTCCAGCGATCCTGATGTCGGGCCGCGTACTACGCCGGGCGTCGCTCGAACTCGCCGGACGCGTGGCCGCGGCAACCGGAGCGCGTCTGTATTGTGACTTCTTCGCGCCGCGTATCGAGCGGGGCGCCGGGCTGGTGCCGGTTCG
>Ga0307511_10004961_pt1 | contig 13575 bp, 15 predicted proteins | sample 13_EM_MG_FD_200266 | JGI IMG/M metagenome (GOLD analysis project Ga0307511, IMG submission 200266) | Populus trichocarpa ectomycorrhiza microbial communities from riparian zone in the Pacific Northwest, United States - 13_EM | ecosystem: Host-associated > Plants > Roots > Unclassified | place...
TATTATTTACTTCTTCTTAGTCTTTGGCTTATTCTTATTCAACGTAATCTCTAGAATCTTCAGGACCTCCTCATCCGTGATCTTCTTATCCGAAACGTCCCCGGCGGTTTCGAGGAGGGACTTCGACGGGCCAGTAATCTTCTGAATACCATTCTTCGTAATGACTGTTGTGCACAGATCACGTTAGAGTGATATGTTTTTTTTTTTCGGAGGCGGGTAATATACTTATCGTCGAAAACACTCTCGACACCTCCCTCCCATCCTTCTCTCCTTGCACCTCATACTGCCTCAACAAATTCCCCCTCACACATTCCAGGACACCCATCTTCGCCGTCCTCTCATCACTCAACTGCCTCAAACTAAACGGAAAGTTACCAAACTTCTTGGCCACCTCGTTATACGTGTGCTTACTTGTCGTCCTTTTCAACATAAACGTCGTGCCCGTCTTTCTCAACAACGTAGGCCTCAGTTCTAACACTTTCGCCTTCCCACTTCCACTCGACAGGGCGATTTCGACGCCCCAAGCTTCGGCAACCTCGGGGTTCCCTTCGGACTTGAGCCCTTCTTGGGGGTTAACGACGATTCGCTTCTTGGCCTCGATTTCGTTACGCTCGAGCTGGTATGTGGTGGTTGACTCGACGAGGGTGACACCATAAGTCTCAGCGACTTTCTTCAGCACAGTATTGATCTGGCTAGGGGTGTATGGCTTCTTTACTTCCTTTTTCTCGCCTTCGGCGGCGGGGGGGGCGGTGGTATCGACGGCGGGGGGAAGCATCATGCGGTAGAGGAGCTCGGTGGTGTAGTGAGTTGCGAGAAGGAGGTCCGCCTGTGCGGGGGTGGGGGCGGGGGTTTCCCCTGGTGCAGAGGCCACAATGATGGTGGATCCGACAATGGCGGGGAAACCGTCGATGTGGGCACCGAGTTGGATTTTGACGAGCTGCCCAGCTTTGAGGGTTTTGGAGGCTTCGTCAGCATCGGTGGAGAGGGGGCTGTAGGGGGTGATGATATCGGCGGGAGAGACAGTCGTGGGGAATGCAATTCCTGGAAAGATGTTAGAATCAGAGTATACCTACCAAATACCTACCACATACAATCGTAGACGTAAAACAAGGGAATTGATGTGATAAGGAAGTGGGGAGTTGGGGGGGGGGAGGCCATACCTTTAGTAACCTTGGCCTTCTTACTATTATACACCTTCGCCGTCTCCTCCTCAAGCAATTTATCGCCCTTCTCGCACAAGCTCACCAAACTAGCACCGTCAACGGCAGCCTTCTCAATCTCGACAAGGACCCTCTGAGAAATAGCTGCGGCATCTTTGTATTTTGTAACGGTGTCTGGGTTGGCGAGGGAGTAGTCTGTGTCCTCACAAAAGCACTGTTAGTGAAACTGCGAAAAATGATGTACTTGTACTGTCGGGCCCGGGTATGAAGGGTATGGGGAAGAGTAAACAATGAAGGGTGAATAGCATAGAAAGCAGTAGCTGTAATTCTCATTGTATAACCATCCCCTCCCCTCCTCCACCCATGCCTCCCAAAGTGTCAATCGACAGGAGTTCACACGACCACTCTCCCTCCACGTCCCACCTCAAGAAAAGGAAAGTTCTTCCACATACCAATCTCCTCGGTCTTAGGCTTCGCATTCTCAACTTCTGCCATTTCTGCTATTCCTCAAAACCCTTAGAATCCGTGTGTTTGTGATGTGAATCCTCTATCCTGATACCTTTCGTTGCGTCGAGTTGGGATTCGAAGCGGGGTTTGGTGGGTTTTTCCTTGGTGGTTGACAGCGGGGCGCCTGCCACTGACGTCTAGTTGACAGTTGCTGCTTTAAGAAAGATGGGATGAGATGTATGGCTTAGGCTTGTGGCTTCGCGAGAGCGAAGATAAACGAAACTCGAGACGAGCCTGAATTACCTGCAGGCTAATTTACGCATGTTAGAATCCTTACTCAGATAGATTCATACTCAGTACATTTGCTAACAAATCAGCAAATAGAAGCTTCAAATTCATAGCAGCAATTAACGACAGATTAAACTTAGCGCCGTCAAAGACATGGACTGGATAGTCCTAGTGAGATGACTAGTCACGAAGGAGGTAGATTAGTCATGAGGGATAGATTAGTCAGAGCCTTAGCTTTTCCTAGTCTGGTTGGCACAAGCCCCTCGGAAGAGTAGTCTGGTTGGCACGACCGCTCCTGTGTCGGAGGAGGAGCTTTTCCTATAGATAAGTTGGAGAGTCCCACTCTAACCTGATCTTGGCATCTGCGATTTAACTGGATGATCATCTACACATCATATGAGATACATTTTCGGATTGCCCCTTCAAAGGGTGAAGGTCCGGGCTTGGCATAATACCCGGGACCTGTTACTTAATCAAAGCGAACGAGAGGTTGCGCAACCTTACTTACATAGCTTGCTAATATAAGAACTTTGGAAGCTGTAAAATTCTATACCTCTTGTATTATAATTAATAGAAATGAGTTGATCCCGTAGAACTAGTAAAGGACTTCTAGATCATGTGGATATATGAAGTCATTCAATATGTATATGGTTGTTTGCTTTGTTGTTGTTGTATATATTTATTTGTGGGATATCCTTGTGTTTATGCTTTTATGTACACCTTCATGGACCTTAAACCCTTATGCAATTGCGATTGCAACCCAAATCGGTCGGGTTTGGCCGTATGTGTGATGTCATGTCAGGTCGATGTGGAAGTTCGGCTCTAGCCAATCAGGATGGACGCCAAGGTTGGAGTCTTGTTAGTCTGGCTGGTCCTGTGATTTAGATGTGTGAGAGTGCTAGGTTTGCCTAGTATACTGTAGTGGTAAAACCTACAACCTACCTAACTTGGGAACAGGAAATCTTAAAATATGGGGTATACGTTTGCGCTTTTAACATTTTCCGTCAAAGTTTCTCCTAAGTACCGTAGAAACTTTCAGACAAGAAAGTAATAATCTACAAGGAAGTAATCTCTAATAAGACGCTGGGCAAGCTCGGGCTATGCGGTGAGTAAGTAAGGAATTGCTGACAGTAGGATGTTCTAGCACAGTAGCTATGTATATGTTTTATAATCGGTAGAATACTTTACATATACGCATAAGAAAGTAACCGTGAATAAGAAAACCGCCATATCGTAAATAACACTGCAGTCTTGTCCGCGAGTTTCTATGGTATTTGTACTTCAACTCAACGTTGTCCAAGTCGAGTAACAAGGTACAATTAGGTATGCGAGTTTTATTGCACTTGGATAGAGATTTCGCAAGAACATCCAACCTTAATAATATAAGTCGAGATGGAGGTAGTCCACTAAAATGTAGACTTCTGCCGAATGTTGTGCAACGTCTATATACTTATGAGATCATATCTTCATTAACATCTGAGGTATCTATCGCATGAAATATTTCCATATCCCAATGCAACTGACCAACCCTGATGGTAGAGGTAGTAAATAAGTAGCAGGTAGAATCAAAGTACCTCCCAAGAAAGCAAAACATCCAAACCAAAGCAATCGTGGCCTATCACGCCCGTCACGCCTATCCAACCTAATAGCAACAAAAAGAATATACCACACGAAGTCAAAACACAAAAAGGCCGAATTAGGGTAACATAAGTCCCATCACAAGAAAAAATAAAAAAGGTATATCGCTCCCACATCTTATATCTACCCCATCTAGACATCTAGACACGCCCCCTCCCCCGTGCGCTCCTCTAGGTTTCACTACTCGCCTGAACATCCTCAAATTCCATTTCCCACATATCTACCTCCCTGAAAACTTTCTTCACCTCTCTCAACTTCCTCCTCCCTTCCTTACCTACCCCAATGCTATCCTCCCCCGTAAGCTCACTACTTGGCTCGACCATCGTCGCATCATTCTCCTTATCCGCTGGGACGGGCGTTGCACTCCCATCACTCCCACCATCACCGCCTACGCTCTTTGGGCGATAATAAGTTTTCATCCCACCAGACTTCGAATTCGAAATACAACCCCCTCTCCCTCGGCCTTTCTTTGGAGTCTCCACTGCCGCAGCTGCATTCCCCCTCGCCGCCTTCTTCACAAATGGTGCTGCCTTCTTAGTAATCGTAGTCCCCTTGTTTTTTGTGGTTGTGGTTCGACCGCCTTTCCCCCTCTTTTTCGTAACCATCGAAATCTCATCCTCAAGCTCACTCGTCAGGTCCTCGCCCAGATCATCCACCACCGGCTCCCTATTCCTCGTCGCCCTCGCCGGCCCCCTTGCCGCCCTCCTTCTCCTAGGCGCTAAATCTAATAAATCCCTCGTCAAAACTGGCCCCTTCTCCTTCTCCGGAGCTCTCTTCTGCCGTTTCGGTTCCGCCTCAACTACAGGCTTTGCCCTTGGAGTCGCCTCATCAGACGAGCTACCATCACTATCATTATCACTCGACCCCCCACCCTCATCCTCATCCTCATCCTCATCATCTTCATCATCTTCTTCTTCCTCATCTTCCTCAACAATCTTTCCATCAGGCGACTTCTTTGTCCCCGTACTCGTCCTCTTCCTTGGCTCGAGCCCAGCAGCTTTCTTCTTCGGCGTCCGGAGGATATTAGCCCCCGCTCCATCCCCGCGCGCATCACGATCGATATCCATCAATTGCGAGAGTGGATCCGCACCTACAGCATTACTTGGGGACTTTTGACTACCGTCTTCGTAGATATCAAAGCCTAAGGGTCCCTCGTCCACCACCGCGGCAGTCTTGGGTGTCTCACATTGGGAAAGTGGATGTGGTGATGACGGGGCAGGACTCGACTCCCACAACCGCCTACGGATAGGTGAGAGATTTCCCCCCATTGAGGGCCCAGCGGCCAAAGATGGTCCTGCTCCTGCGCCACTTCGGAGGTGGGTTGGTGGTGGGGGTGTATAACCCTCGCTAGAGCGAAATAAGGGTTTAGGAGGAGTCACGGGGAGGGTGGTGGCTGTAGCCCCGGCTCCGGCTTTGGGTGTAGATGAGGCGAGCGGTGGGGGGAGGAAGTTCTCGTCGCCGTATATGGATGAGGTGGAGCTGAGGTCGTCTTGTTCAGGAATGTTGTTTTGGAGAGTGGAATCTGCTGTTGAGATTTGTGGGGGGGATGATGGGATTTCGTCCTCGACGTCGGTGGCTCGGCCTTTGCCTTTGCCTTCTTTTTTCGCTCCAGTGGCTTTCTTTGCTGGAGCTTTAGATTTCGAGGGCCTACCAGGTTTCTTTTTCTGAGCGGGCACAACCTCTACCTCCTCCTTTTCAACCACCTCTTCCCTCTCAATAACCTCTCTAACGGGCGCCTTGGGAGTCAGATCTGTATCACCTATACTCTCCTCCGTCTTCTTCTCCCAGCCACTCCTTGCCGGCCTCCGCTTCGCTGGTGTCTCCTCTACTTCAACCTCTGCCTTCCTACTATCTTCCACCTCCACTTCAACCACCTTCTTCCCACTCCCAACCCTCCTCTTCTCTTGCTCCTTAACCGCAATCTGCACCTCGACCTCGACCTTCCCCCTCCCTCTCGTCGTCCTCCCCGCTGCAACCTTCATCACCTCCTCTTCTGCCTTTTCCGAACCCTCTTCTACAGGCAGCACATTCCACTCGTCCTCAGCTTCCTCGAGTAAACTCCCCTCCGCAGCCCCCCGCCTGGTAACCCTTCCCTCCCCGGTAGTCGTACCAGCCTTCCTAGTCGCTCTTCCTCCCACAGTCTTGGCCTTCGAATTTTCGGCACCCGTAGTACTCGCCTTACTCGTCACTGTCGTCCCGCTTGCTGTCGTCGCTGCCACCTTTGTTGCCACAGCTTTCTTCCCCGCCAGAGACTTCCTCGCCAACACTGGACGCGGCATAGCAATCGCCTGTGGTTCTCAATCGGTAACTTGCGACACTGATTTGACTTTATACGATGCGGCCTTATCAGTTCACGGGTGCTATGTGCTGTTGGGTACGTCAATAGGGTTGTGAGACTGGGTTCTTGCTTAGGGCGATGATTTGACGCGTGTGTTGGGATGTTTGTTTTGGTTAGTGTGGTTTTGTAGTTAAGGGGTGGCTGAGTCAGCGATAGGTTTTTGTTTAGGCAGCTAGAGTCAGGAACTGGTGAACCAGTCCCCCTGCACGTGCTAATTCAACAGCCACACTATGAGAAACTTGCAATTATACATTGCACCCTAGCTCATGCATCTTCCACAGTATCCACCTGCAAATACTTCATCCATTTCATATCTCCCCTTGAATATGATGCAAATGAAAGTCCTAGCCTTATTTTCCTTCACCCCAAGCTCAATCCCTTAACCCCCTCCTAATTAAAAGAGAAAACCCCAACACAAATTGCAATCGCATAAGCCACCACCGGGACAACTATACCAACTCTTGGCCCACTTCCACTCGTCTCATTCTCCAATTCGGGGCGAGTATATATATCATCCCACGGGAAACTCGGATACGTCTCATTGAGCAAATCATACTCCAATTCCCAATCATTCGTCGTATTAGTTGGGTTTACAAGTTTCCTCGTAAACCCCACAACAGCTCCCCCAGTCTTATACTCGATTCTTTCGCCAGTCTGCTCAGTCCAGGTCAACAGTACCCAACTGGTATTATTTCTACCCTTCTCCTCTTCACCAAGCCCTGAGAAATAGTCCACGCCGACACTCCCGGCATAGCTGAACCCTCCTTTTCCTTGTTCTGTTTCGTACAACTTATATTGGCCGCTCCAGGTGTAGTGCCCTATCGCCTCTACATCACCCGCTGTCAGAGTCTTGTTTATTGGCCACCCAGCATCGTATTGGATTCTCCCCGCTTTCATTATATAAAGTGGGTGTTGGCGGTCGAGGAACCGTATATAAAACGAATTATCGACCAGGCGGTTGAAGTACACAATAAGAAATGTTTGGTAGAATTCTGAGAAGAATAGGTTTCCAGAGGAGAATGTGCCATTTAGGAACGTTGCCGTGTGAGAATCGTGGGACGGGGAAATCGAATTAAAGACTCTCGAAGCTGTGTCGAAGTATGTATACTGCCACTTTTTAGCCACAGATTACTGAAAAAGAACACAAGAGTCATACACTTTTCTTTTGTGCTAGCTTGTCAAGTGGAACACTCGCAAACATCAGCCCCCGAGCACCAATTGCAATTGGATAGACGCATCTTCCATTTTCTTTAATATTACCCTGAGTTCCTTGTGGGCATTGCCCAACCAGGGCCCCAAAATTCCCCCAAGCAACTTCTTTCTCGGAAAACATTTTTGGTACCACACGCTTTGGAGTAAGGACTTCAAGTGGTTTTAAAGTACTGGGCTTTGAATCTCCTGAGCTGAAGGCATTATCCTTCACAATTGAAACCAAGGAAATGCCTTTGAAAGTGTAAAACCATCCTACATCTTTCTTAGGGTCCACAGTGGTATTTTGGGTTGACTTTGGCGGTGTAACTTCAACGATGCTACAATATAAAAAAGAATGGGTCTGGTTGATGACAGTCGGGGGGCAATTCGGCCCTACAGTCCCAGATTAGTAGGTATTCAAAGGTCAGTAAGAAATATCTTACACAGTGCAATCCTTTCCCAAAGCCCTCCATTTGCCTGTTTCTTGTTTGCAGTGTTGAAAGCCAACTCCTCCCCCGTGTGAGGTATCCACTGACTCCGGATTGCTCCGTCAGGGGTGACTACCACATCTGTAACCCTCAGAGCGAGGTATGGATCCTTGCCCATCATAACAGCTTCCAAAATTGCTTCCCGGTCAGAATCATCCCACGCAGCACTGTTGCTCACAAAGCCACTCTGACTACCCTGAGAGCTGAACGTCTCTGTGTCTGAAAATACCCAGAACGGCTTGTATACCTTCGAGTCAGGTGATGGAGGGAGGTGTAGGATAAAGGGTGCATCTCGGGATACGTTGGGGGAGAGAGTCGATAGCAGGGGAGACAGGGGAAATATTCGAGTTGTGTTGAGGAGGGTTGAAGCATTTGGTGGAAGAGAATGGCACAGGATGGGATAAATGAGCAACAGAGCAATCGTAAGGAGAGCCATTTAGAGGAGCTTAAGATGTGCCTGGCAGCTATGTGGTGAGTAGAAGAAGAGCCCTTAAGCCCTCTGTAAAACGTGTTCCTGTGAACCAAGGGATGCTGTATCCGAAAACACAGTAGATTAAAAGGGGGTCCTGAGTTGAGTAACTGATAGGCTTCTCTCTTACCCTGACAAGTAAACTACTTATAGCGGTCTCAGAGACCGCTATCTCCGTTATGCAAGATAGCAGTTCCGATATCCTGGGTACCTACATGTAACGTTCGAGGCAACGGACTATTGTAGTAGGTTACGGACTATTGCAGCTCAACTGGTGAGATAACCAGACTACTGGTGAGGGTCACTCAACAAGTCCAAAAGCGGCACCGTCGGCTACATGCGTAGATCGTCACCACACTATTAGAGTTACCCTGAACTGCGTGAGATATTTGAACTGATACCACAATTAGCCAGCTCTCTAGTGAGAAGGACATTGTATTTTTGCAATACGCCCCCCATAAGAATAGTACTCCCACGAATGGTAGATAAGGAATCAATTACATAATCGTACACTGTAAGTAGTCCCACTGTGGCAAAGACCCCAAAGACCTGAGGCTGGATCCATCAAAGGAAACAATACGAAAACAATGCATGGTCGCTCGTTGCCCCTTCCTCCGCAATATTCCCAGCCTCAATGACCCCGAGTCTTCTGTTATACAGGTAGATCTAAACAACAATCCACACTCTAGAATCCAGTTATCGAGATGTAGCCAGTTCGATTTTCAAAAGCTGTTCGCTTTGCAATGCCCATTGAAACAGAGAGCAAACCATTGGATTGGCCATGGGATTCACCACACAATATTAGCATATCCTAAAATAGCACTCCATAGTGCTGTGGTGCTTAGGCAGGTGGCTGCCCAGCCCCAATGACAACACCGGCTAGTCACGAGAGCGTACTCAAACGCGGGCGCTTACGGCCAGACTTGCTCCTTTCTAAGGATTTAGATTCACCCTCCTCTCTATCATCCTTTCCCTTGTCCTTATTGCCTTTCTCTTTCTGATCCAAGACCATCGACAATATATCATACGCAAATTGTGGAAACTCGAGTACCATACGGCGGAACTCGTCCTCTGCTTCGTGGCGGAGAATATGACCTACCCTGTGTGAGCTTCTGCCTACGTCGTCTGTTCAGGATGGAAGAATACGTACTGCGGTGTGCCCAGAAGCTTGCAATGGGGTTTCTAATCGTAGTATCCTCTCTTAGCGTATTGGCGTACACATACCTGGCATAAGCCAACTCGCCCTTAGCTGTGGAATTGATTCTATGAATCTTTGCATGCGCAAGATGTTTCAATTCCGAAACTCCGAACTTCATGGCAAGGGTGTAAACTCTAGCATGTTTGAGCAAACAGTTGCCATCCTCATCAGTTTCATTACTGGAGCCCCCAGTTTCCTCTTCAAGATGCTCCTCGCCATTAGGGTTCTTGATAATGCGGGGGAAGTACTCTCCGGTGTACAGGAACTGAAGGAAGCATCCTATGGCGTCCAAGTCCTCGTTTGGTAGCTGAATTGTTCGGGTGGGCGAAGTTGAAAATATGCTCTGGAAGTACGGTGAGCGAGACAAGAACATCTGATGAGCAGTAATGGTCGTTTCTCGCTCTGGTGGGCCGACAAGGAGAGTAACTACGGGAGACTTGAGGTGGCTGGGCAAGCATCAGAACCATCCTCGATGACCAATGTACCGAGTAACTTACTGGACAAATGCCATTCGCTGAACAGGATCGTCTTTCATTTCACCATCATTGGCATCGTCAGCAGCTCCTTCCTCTACCCCTTCCATGACGGCGTAACTTAGAGCTCCGGAAGCATCCCCAGCATTGCCAGCCTCAATGATTGCTGAGGATGAAGTATCGTTACTGGCTTCGGATGCTCCAGGTGGAGCTGGCATAGTAACGGAGAAGTCCATCTAGTGTACTTATGGAAATGAAATCACGCACACAGTAGGGGTGAGAGAATTTGGCCGATTGGTAGCCAGTTGAATTCCTTCGTGACGCTAGGGGTTGAGATTCGTCTAAGAGCGATGCTGTTTGGGGGGGAGACTTAGATCAAGACGCGTGAAGGTGCCTGCCAAGGCTAAGTTGTGATGCCTTCCAACCACCCCAGCTGGGAGGGCAAAAAGTCACATCCTACGCTCTTTTCTCGGGTACAATCAGTTATTCTGGATCACCGCTCCTCTCGACGATTCGGCTTCTTATATAACCGCATCGGGGATCAAGCATACCAGACCGCAGGTTGCCAGCTGATACCTCCGAGCCGGTCCCCTCCAGCTATGCCTCCCCAAATTCCTAGCGCTACATATATGGGACCCATCAGGCCAACAGAAAGTTCAAGAAGGACCATCGCTCTTCCGCGAAATGTGTATGGCAGCAGGTCGCCAAATTTGATAACGCTGGAGGGGTGAGAGATGGGGAAAGGGTCGTCTGGGTGGGGGTGCTCAGGCCAGGACCACAACGATGAAAACAGGAATAAGCCCAAACAATACCATGGAAGAATATCAGACTGCTTGGGCTATATGGATAATCTAGATACCTGTTGATAGAACAAGAATTTATTCAGGGTGTATTCCAGAAGACTGACTGGAACACAATTAGTTGATGCTTACCAGAAAGTATGACGGAACTCGATTCGGATATTTCAACTTTATGAATTTCGAACACACGGGACTACAAGCAGTTGCTTTGCATGAATGTTTAGCAGCACAACACCGCGGGCAGGGGTCCCTTCTCAGCAAGTACCGAGTTCTACGACTACCAATCAGCCCCTCTGTATTCAAGTGGGAGCCCTTGGGCTTTCCCAATTCATATGCCCTTGCGTCGACATATTGTGCATACCAGGCCCATTTATTTGCTAGAGCGGCTCGTGCCTATATCGTCGGTGTCCAACACCCACGACCTGGTATGAGTTGGTGCCTTCCGGAACAGCTAAGTATATCATTGGATTAGGCTCCAGCGAAGCATAATGGGGGTCGGGTTTTATCCTTGAGATGGAAGGTCAGTGTAGGGCTGGCTTGTCTTCAGTTATCCCTATCCCGAGGCAGGAAATTCAGAGGTGCTTGCAGCAGCACCCTCGATAAACATTTGTGAACAGACCAGAGTTCGGCTTTACAGTTCGGCCAAGCTGATGAGGCTTCTGCAGAGCCAGTTTAATGAACTAAATCCTAATATACCCAAGAAGTTCATTTCTTGAATCATTTTTTACCTCGAGTGGCATGAAGCTTTCAGCAAAAGCGATAGAATGGAGGACCAGACGGGGTGTTATTCACTTTGTAGTGGACAATGCAATTCTAGATGATACCCTGGCGTTTTGCCTATTTTCATAGCCTCGATCCTGCATTTTCATAGAGAAAAGGGAGAAGAAAATACCTGTCGCTTGAATACACGTTATTTGAAAGGAACTGGTTGTAGATGCATCCTCTGTGTGCATCTCCTGTTTCTCGCCTGGCAATTGATTTGTTTATTCCTAAATACAGATTGTGCAGAATACCCTTACATGTCGACAAAAAAAGCGGTCATGTGATACTGTCAAAGCATGATGGAGGGCATCACTGCTTGTAAGCGCGATGCAGGTGGGTAGAGGGTAATCAAAGGGAGGCGGGTTTTGAGGGATAGAGTACTTGCTGTTGTTGGGCCTCAGTAGTTCAGGGTAGCTGAGCGTTCTGCTGAAATGAAAAAAAGTTTATATAGGGACTTGTGCGCTGTGAGGGATAAGAGAGCAGTGCCTTATCGTGGTGGTTGGGCGGGCCGAGGAGAGCAGAGTGCCCAGTGACCCAATGCTGTGCCAATCCAATCCAATCATACCGGGTCCCGTGAGCGAGCGTGGTTTGATTGAGTGCGTAGAGTTGCTACTTCCGCCCCGTGATCTGAGATAATCACTCCATTTCGTCTGCTCCCTACCCTCAATCGCCCTCCATTGTCCGTATCTCGGCCACGCAATCGCCGGTCACTGCCCACCAGCACCAAAGCTTCTCCCCCCCACCGTGCTATAGCTCGCTCTGCCCCCTTACACACTGTCTCCCTCCCCACCTCTCTTCCAACTCCATTTGCTGGCAACGCAGCGCAGACAGCCCCAGGCCGAGAATCCCTCGTGTGTGCTCTACAGGACAGCTATTCCAGGGTAACAGCGTTGCCGTGCCCTCTGGCATTTCCAGCCCTCCCGCCCGCACACACTATTCTTACCGCCCTCCCACTAACCTTTCAGTTCTAGAGGCCTGCTATCCAGGCCTGCTTAACCTCCCACCACACAACCTCGCAACCTTCCTCACGCCCGCTGACCAAACCCCCCCCCCAAACTTAACTGCGACTGAACCCACCCCTGTAATCACCGCCTTTGCCCAGACTCAACCAAAAGCCGCTCTGTTCCTCTCTCCCACAACACCCAAAATTCCTACGACGCGATTCCTCATTTCGCGACCGATTAATTACCCCCCCGTGTCACTTCCCTGAATTTAGTTGAGCCCCACAAGATACCCCATTTCATCGAGTTTACTAAGGTTTTTTTTTCGGGCGGAATCGGAGAGTTTTTCGTGCTCGTTTCCCCCGGTTGCCGTGAGCACTTGAACGCTTCCCTCAACTATGCCCAAGTCCACTTCTGGGCGGCCGTCACGTTCGGCATCCCGCAAGTCGACTCCCTTGAAGAACCACATCGCTACCACCGCTACGACTGCAGCACAGGCTGGTGCAGGCACCAAATCGGCAGATAAACCATTATCGAAGGGTAAAGCAAGGACCAAAGACCTGGAGGAGGCACATGAAATACAACCGTGGGCGGAGCCACCACTGGCTGAACCCAGGGCATCCTATAGGGATTATGATGCGAACGCACAGCCCAACGTCTCAACTGCCTTCATGCAACCTCTCGGAACCCTTCCAGTGGCAAAAAACCTGGCAAAATACCAAGGAATCAAGCAGAAGGGAGCGAAGGGCGTATTGAATGGGAACATGAAAGGGCTATATAACAATAGCACGATAGAGTCCAATGGGGCGAGGACCATTGAATCAAAGATATCCGGTGCTACAACGAAGGAAGAAGGATCGACACTCACCCCCCCCTCACCAACAGTCGAACTACGAAAATTCACTTTCCCAGACGCACCCGAGGAGTTCCCTAGTACAAAAACTGAAGTTGGACGGCAGAGGCTATCAGCGGTTGTTCAAGCAGCCGTGGATCGAAGTGCTCAGGTTGGAATGGAGGTATTGGGCAAGGCTATACAGGCACTCTATGAGGATTCGATGCAAAATCCGGAGCTTGGGGAGCTTTTGGATGCCGTCCTTGCACAGAAGGCGACTACGGATCAGACTGTAGCATTCCAGGCCCATATTCGAACAGCACGGGAAAAACTAGAGCATCAGGGTCCAAATGGAGCAAGTACGCCAGGGTCACATTCACCAAATGTCCCAAAGGCTTCTATTGCCATCAACTATAAGAAGACCGTGCTCCCTGATCCTCCCAAGGGCAGAAAAGGTCGACGCTCTTCTAGGAGACTACAAGAGAACCATGACGCAATGCCCCAAATTGAGCATACCGGGGACCACGCGAACACACACGAACCCCCCTTT
>Ga0307511_10004962_pt1 | contig 13574 bp, 7 predicted proteins | sample 13_EM_MG_FD_200266 | JGI IMG/M metagenome (GOLD analysis project Ga0307511, IMG submission 200266) | Populus trichocarpa ectomycorrhiza microbial communities from riparian zone in the Pacific Northwest, United States - 13_EM | ecosystem: Host-associated > Plants > Roots > Unclassified | place...
TTGATGAATCCAAACTTTTTTCAAAGTTAGTCTCGATAATTGCAATTTTTTCAATTATAATAATATAATAAAAAATTACCTTCTATTATGCAGTTGATAATCATTTGATCTATTGATGAATTAAGAAAACATCATTCAATAGCGGTGTCATGTAATCTAAGACCCGTGGATCTAATTTATTATATCCAAGTTTAGTGATGTTTAATAAACCCATTGAAATTAAAGATTGATCATTAATTTACATCCAGTCTAACTTAATCTCTATTTTACAAAATTAGCAAATAAAATTATATAATTGAGAAAAATATGTTTAGTTTATAAATATACAATATAATTAGTATACAGTGACTTATAATCATAACAAAAAGACTGGCATGCTTACTAAACAAATATATAATATTGTATAAATGATCAAATCACAATCATAACATTTATACTCAGGTGTAAGATTAAACAAAACTAAAAGAATATTTACTTGTTAAAGCAATTTAAAATTAATTAAGTTTTGTTATTGTCAATGATCAATTATTTGTCATAAGGTTTTATTCCTCCTTACTATGTGCAATAAGATTTTCTTCAATAAGTCTCCTATGATTTAACAACATCACCTTATATAGGTGTACTCGTAAACAAAATCCAACAAACTAAGAAAATAATACTAAATTAACCCTCTATAAGGTTAAACCTAAGCTTTAGATTAAGAAAAACTTTGATAGGAAATGAATGTTTAAAACAAAAAAACCAATGTTAGAAAACAAGGTGAAGAAGAGTATCAAATTCTGTCAAAATAATGCAGAATTAACCAACTTTAAATACTCTTCTTCAACCCATTTGTATAAAGAGTTTTAAGAGATAAAAGTTGATGGATTTACCTTACTAACAACTTTAATTACCCATAGTAAACCAGAATTAAACATGGATATTTTTTTATTTAAATCAGATGACTTTTGAGTTGGAAAATTTGTTTAGGTGGTATTGAAAAAAATAATTAGATTCTTCCTTCTATGGATTGGACAAACCAATGAGTAAAAAAAATTCTTCATAGACTAGGTCCAAGTTCAAATCCTAGTTGTAAAAAACAATCTCTTATAACCCAAAATATTATTTTACAATAAACCTAGACTTATACCTAGGCCCAAGCACGAGCCGTGCGTGTGCAAGTTTAAGACCAAAGTTCATTTTGCTTAGTTACTCTCTTCTTCAAAAGCCTGAGTGCATTTTGGGCTCTATTTTAATTTCTCAACTGTCCACTTTATAAATACAATTTTTTTCTTCTACGTGAGACAGTTTTTTTAGAGAGTTTCGGGTTTCACCAAAACATACCAACCTAGATTTTTCTAAAATAATTTATCATTCACCTATAATTTATTTAAGTTACATTATTGTTTCATGTTAACGAACGTATATTGGATATTAAACTTTAATAAAGTTTTAACCCAAAAAATAAGTGGATTTCATTTTTATTTTGACCTCAATTGTGTCCATTAATCATATTCTTAAACAAATTTTCCAACAATCTTGTACTTTAATATGGACTAGTTGATCTTACTAAACTCATTGTTTTTATTTGATTATGTTTGATATTGTGATTGAGATTGTATTTTATTTAATCCACATGTTTAATTATGTTTGATTAAATATTATCTATCATAAATTTACATGAGTTTATTAAAAATTCATTTTTAAATTTTAATTAAAAAACTATAACTTATTATTTTTATTTTTTTTTAAAAAAATTGCAATCTTAATTTTTATAAGGTATTTGAGAGTGTAATATAAATTATTTTTTAAAATGTATTTTTCTTAAAAATATATCAAAATAGTATTTTTTTTAAATTTTTAAAAAATTATTTTTAATATCAGCATATCAAAATAAATAAAAAATATATATATTTTTTAAAATTTAAAATTTTTAAAATGCTATTTCAAATACAATTCCAAACTAAATCTACCTGAACTTTCCTAACCCCTCATTAAACTAATCAAAATTTCCTTGTCATGTCGTCCTTTCTTCATAACACGTGCCATCAAGCAACTTATAGTACAAAAAATCCAACGTCTAATCTTTCTGTTTGACACAAACACCTGCGAAGAAAAAAGAAAGAAAAATCATTACATGTACACAAACAACACATCATGCAATAACACAAACAACATTCAGATACAGAACAAAACCTAAGAGAGACAAGCTTCAGATCCTTGTTGGATTCCCATTTCTGTTCCTTAACAACAACAACCTCCATTTCCAAATCCCTGTTTCTGTCTCTGTCCGTCCCTCTTGAAAAAAAGAAAAAAGAAAAAAGAAAAGAAAGGAAACTGAATATTCTTCCTATTTCTATCTGTATATCTCTCTAGCTATCAAAGTATGTTGATTGAAAGCAAATTTTCAATCTTTCTATGATACAAAGGCAGAGAGAGACAAAGTGTGAATTGGTAGACAAGAATAACAGTTACCCACGAAAAAGGGTTTCTTAAAAACCCAGCAAAATTAATGCTTTCTCTGGTTCCTCAACAGACACTGCTCTGTTTTGTGCAATCGTTTATTGGGGTTTCTTGAGCTTATTCGAGGAAGGTTTTCTTCTTGGTGCAATGTGGGTTCAATTTTGTAGGTGATTCCATTGGATCTTCAAAGGAAAGAGGAAAGGAAATAAATAAATGGCTTTGTTTAGGAAGTTCTTCTTTAGAAAACCACCTGATGGGCTTTTGGAGATCTCTGAAAGGGTTTACGGTATGCTTTAAATTTGAACAATTTGGCAAACTTTATGGTTAAAGGTTGATGGGTTTTGGTTCTTTTGTGTTTTGAATTACTTGCATTGATGTTGGTAGGCAATTGGTCTTAAAAGTCCGTATCTTTTGAGATACTATTGTGGGTAATGTAGATGTTATGTTTGTACTGATTTTAAGTTTTTTGAATTACCTGCGTTGGGGTTGTGGATAATTGGTTTTGAAGTCTCTATCTTTAACTTCAGGTTTGAAGAAGATTCATGGGTTTTATTTATTTTTTGATTTGTTTTTTCTATCATTTGATTTTTTAGTGTTTGAAACTACTTGTATTGATGCTAATAGCTAACTGGTTTTAGAGCCTCCATCTTTTAATATACTATTCTGGATAATGCAGATGTTGTGATATGTAAATAGCAACTATTTGCTTACTGTAGGGCTCAAGATTATCGGTTTTCTTTTGTTTCTTATATCATCTATTTGTCATTACGTCTAATGTTTTATAATACTTGCATTGGTGTTGATGGTTAATTTGGTTTTAAAGTTTCTATCTTTGGAAATACTATTGTGGATAATGCTGATGTTATGCTTTTATCTTTGTAAATATTAATGATGGTTCGTGTTGTTTGGTTTCAGTCTTTGATTGCTGCTATTGTACGGACACTTTTGAAGATGAAGAATATAAAGTGTACATTGGAGGCATAGTGGGTAAACTTCATAACCATTTGCCTGATGCTTCATTTATGGTGTTTAATTTCCGAGAAGGCGATAACCAAAGCCAGATTTCTAGCGTATTGTCCGAATTTGACATGACTGTGATGGACTATCCCCGACACTATGAAAGTTGCCCCATACTCTCAATGGAGATGATTCATCACTTCTTACGGTCGAGTGAAAGCTGGCTGTCACTTGGGCAACAAAATGTGGTCTTGATGCATTGCGAACGAGGTGGGTGGCCAGTTCTGGCTTTCATGCTTGCTGCCTTATTGCTATATGGGAAGCAGTTCACTGGTGAGCAGAGAACTCTAGACATGATTTATAAGCAAGGGCCTCGAGAGCTTTTACAGCTGATGTCCCCTATTAATCCATTACCTTCGCAATTGAGGTACTTACAGTATGTATCAAGGAGGAACGTGGGAACACAATGGCCTCCTCTGGATAGAGCACTTACATTGGATTGCATTATTCTTAGATTAGTTCCTGGTATGGATACAGAGGGGGGTTGCAGGCCGATATTTAGGATATATGGACAAGACCCTTTTATGGCTGCAGATAGGAATCCTAAAGTTCTGTTCTCAACACCAAAAAGGAGCAGATTCGTCCGGCATTTCAAGCAGGTAGCTCAAGTTTCTTCAATTTGTACAATTTCTATCAATTTTTATTTGAAAAGTTAATTGTATTTTTTCTCCAGAACAGAATCTTATCATTGTTTATGGTGTTCTACATTACTTAAATAAGATGGCCTTTCCAGGATCTGTCTTACTACTAGGAGCAGTAATAAAACAGTTGAATTTCTTTGCAAGAGCAGTGTCTGTGTGCATATTTTTTCCCATCTGATTGACCTTTTCAGTTGGCTACTTTCATGTTTTTTTTTTCTATTTATGATGGTTATTAGCAAAGAGTTGTTATCTTTAACACTCATGTTATATCTGCCGATGCACATGAAGTAATTCTAAAAGCTTAAGGTGCTGGGTCGTCCATGCCATTCTTTTCGACTTTTCTGAAATAAGCATCTGTTATGTTAAGGTGACTATTATGGTTTTCTGTGATCAAAACAATATTATGCCTGAGATAGTATTTTCATCTCTAAATTGCTTATGTTTACAGCTGGTGGTTTTCTTCCCCTTATCTTTAGAGATTTGTTAATAGTACACATACTGATATGAACTCACACACACATTACATACAAAATTATGCTTTCTGTTTGCACCATAGTCTATTGATAATCATAAATTTATATGTAATCATCTCTATTATTAGGTAAACTTGTTCCATTCTCATCCTGTCTCTGAAAACTGCATTTATACTTTTTGTAAAGTTTGCTGTGCATGCTTTCAAATTCTTCGTTTATTTTGGCAGGCAGAATGTGAATTGGTTAAAATAGACATCCATTGTCATATACAAGGTGATATTGTCATGGAGTGTATTTCCTTGGACAGTGATCATGAAAGGGAACAGATGATGTTTCGGGTCATGTTCAACACAGCCTTTATAAGATCAAATATCTTGATGTTTAATCGTGATGAAATTGACACGTTATGGAATGCAAAGGATCAATTTCCCAAGGACTTCAGAGCAGAGGTATCTAGTTATCTTTCATTTCTTGAAATTTACTATGACTAGAGATAATTAATGTTTTGGGTCTGGATGAAGGTTCTTTTCTCAGAGATGGATTCTGCTACTTCAATTGCTGCAATTGATTTGCCTGGTTTAGAAGAGAAAGATGGCCTACCTATGGAAGCGTTTGCAAGAGTGCATGAGATTTTCAGCAACGTGGACTGGCCAGATACAAAAACTGATGTAGCACAAAATGTGCACCAGCATATCATAGCACCCCAAGAAAATTTGGACAGTTCTCCCCAGAGGGCAGAAATAGGCAGTGTATTGATGGAATCAACCCTTGTTAAAGTTCAAGAGAAATTGAAACTAAAAGAATCAGAAAACAAGACTCCAAGTCCCACTTCCATTACCCCGATGAAACAATCTATCCTCTCTTTTGAACCATTTTCAGATACAAATTCAGTAAGAGAGGAGGCTGAACCTCAAGAACTAAAGGTTGCCCTCCACTCTGTGCCCTCTATAAAATCATCTCCTGATGAAAATTCAGCTGGGGAGAAGGTAGAACCCCAAGAACTGAAGGTTGCCCTCCAATTTACGCCCTCTATTAAGCCATCTTCAGATGAAAATTCAACTCAAAAGAAGGTTGAACCACAAGAGCTCCAGGTTGCTCTCCAACTGTCAGCTCAATCTAAGCTCATATCACAGCGAGTACCTCAGAGATCGCACTCTTCTCCAGTTTCCTATAGCAATTCCTTGCAGGCCTCACCTGTGCCTATGTCAAGATACCATGGTGCACCCTCTAACCTTGGCATCACAGCTTTGTTGTATGATCATGCTGCATCTAAAGGCGAAGAAGTCGTTTGTCCAGTGACATTATCTCTACCTTCCTCTGCTATATCATCTCCAGTCACAGGTGTACTTAAAATTGCACCACTCAGTAATGTGTCTTCTCTGAGGACACCACCACTTCCTACGCCATTGCAATCTTCAATTGGAGCTCCTAAAACTACCGAAAAGCCTTCTCCAACATGTCCTATTCCTCCTACTCCTCAACCCATTTCAATTTCTTCTTCCGTCACAGAATTATCCAAACCTGCACAACTCAATCAGGTGTCTACTCCGGGGACACCACCATGCCCTCCTAACTCATTGCAATCATCAATTGAAACACCTCAAACTATCAAAAATTCTTTTGTTTCTTGTTCTATTCCTGCTCAATCTTTTTCCAAAGAAACAGATTCTTTACTCAGTCAACATCCTCAGGCAACATCTGGCAGTATTTACTCACCGTTGGTTCCTTCTCCTCTTCACTCTTCTCTTTCTGCCTCTTCGTCTCCTGTTATCAAGAGTTCATCTTCAGCTCCCCCAGCCCCTCCTCCACCCCCTTCTTTTTTAGGAGCACTTCCATCTTCTGCTGACAGGAACTCGTATCCAGCTCCCCCTCCTCTACCCCCGGGAATGGCCTCTATGGTTGCTAGCTCAGTTACTTTGCAGTCTGTGAAGAACTTGGCTGTTGTGCCCAGACCACCACCACCACCTTCTCCTCCCCTACTTGCTGGATCTGCTTTGGGCCCCACTAGTGCTCCTTCAGTGCCGCCGCCGCCACCACCTCCTCCTCTACATTCTGGATCTGCCTTGGGCCCCAGTACTGCTCCTTCAGTGCCACCACCACCACCTCCTCTGCATTCTGGATCTGCCTTGGGTCTCACTAGTGCTCCTTCAGTGCCGCCACCACCACCTCCTCCTCATAGCTCTGCTGTTTCTTCATATAACAATGTCGCGCATATTCCTCCTGTGCCACCTCCTCCTGCTCCTTTGGCCAACGGGTTGTCAAGAGCTAGCAGTGTCTCCTCACTATCACATGCTGGAGTTAGTAATGGAAATGTACCTTCAGTTCCTGGACCACCTTCTGGTGCTCCATTTAGTGCAAAGGGGCGGGGCATGTTTCGTATAAATTCAAAAAATCAACCCAGAAAAGCCAACCTGAAACCTTATCACTGGTTAAAATTAACTAGGGCCGTGTCAGGCAGTTTATGGGCTGAGGCGCAAAAAGCTGATGAAGCTTCCAAGTATACACCATTTGTTTTATTGTTCTCTTCAAAATGGCCTTCTTCTATTATCTCTATGTTGTCACTTATTATACCTTATCAAATTTGTCTGTACTAGGGCTCCAGAGTTTGACATGTCAGAACTTGAGACTCTTTTCTCAGCAGCTGCTCCAAATTCTGATCGTGGGAGCACAGCAGGGAAATCAAATCGGCGCACCGTGGGACATAAATCTGATAAAATCCAGCTGGTAATCAGTTTGCATTCATGGGAGTGGAGCCTATACTTAATTTTATCGATTGCATGACTTAGATTTATTAATGCCAAGTTCAATTCACTACTTGGGGCATCCCAACTAGCCTACCCATTTTAACTCTACTTAGTATTCACTAACAAGCATCTCAAGTGCCATCGTGTTTAGTTTTACCAATACTTGCAGATAATTATAGGTTCCTTAAACAACGAAGTCAGGTCTAGGTGGGTTGCCTTTCTGGTGTAGCCATGTAGGGTTAGGGTAGGGTTTCTTCAGTTGATTGAATTTGGTCATCTTCAATTTAGGTTAGGCAATTGGTTTTGCGATATTATATCAAACAGAATTGCTCACCTGATGTTGGTAGTCCAAATTTTATCTGTTTAATATTGTTTTAAAGAAAGAGATTAATATGAAATTTGTACCCAACAATTCATTTGGTTGAAAGATCACTCTTATTTGGTTTTTATTTGCAAATTACAGAACTGTATTATTGCAAGCTCTCATGTTCAGTGCTTGGGCATGCATTTTTGCAGTGTATCCTGTATTCTGGATAGTAGTAGATAACTAGCAAAACATCTCATTTGAATTTGTTTCTTCACGAGGTGTTTACTGGTTCTGCAGATTGAACTTAGACGGGCATATAATTGTGAAATCATGCTTTCAAAGGTTAAAATTCCTCTGCCAGATCTGATGGTAAGATGAACCTTGTTGCACTTGTCTGAGCTAATTTTTTCGTAAAACAATGTGTTAAAATTAGGTTGTACAAAATTTGTATTATGGACTGCAGTTTCAAAGGTGAGGAGATTTTCATAATTATTTTGTGTTCAAAGCTTCTGTACCTATCCATAAATGTGAGAATGTTTGTCATAGTGATTTCATGGTGGTGATTGAAAACTTAAAAGTTTTCTTGTTGTTCCATGTACCTTGCATTCCTACGTGATTCCTTTGAATGTTAAACATATACCAGCCTTCATGCTGCGGTAAATAATTCTTCTGGAATCTACTAAATGATGACGTGTAATTTGTTTTGAATTTGAGAAAACATGCCAACCCTGATACCTGACCCTTTTTAATGCAAATGAACAAAGACATACTTTTCCTGCTGAAGTTTGCTATGCATGCTTGCATTCATTTCAGAGACTTTAACTGCTCAAATGTTTTTGGTCGGTTCTCTTACATCCTTGCTTCTCTAACTGTCTTGCAGAGTTCGGTTCTTGCTTTGGATGATACAGCATTGGATGTTGATCAGGTTGATAACCTTATTAAGTTTTGTCCAACAAAAGAAGAGATGGAATTACTCAAGGTATTACAAATTCTTTTGCTGCTTTTTTACCTTTTCTGTTCATAAATCCTCTACCACTTCATGCCATGTTGAGAGCTGTCACCACCAATTATTTATTGTTCTATTTGTTCATAATTTAAAACATCGATCAGCTAATGCAGTCCCTCATGTTCATTGAGTTAAAACCAGAATTTCTTACATTCAGGGTTATAATGGAGATAAAGAGAACTTGGGAAAATGTGAAAAGGTGAGTGAAGTATTTATTTTTCAGATTAACTTTCTTGTTCTTATTATTGTATTTTCTATCTTGTTATAGCTCATGCCCTTGTTACAAATGAAATGCAAAAGGTTGGCTTATTTTGCTCTTTACTCCTTTTTAATTGATTAATCAACCATTAGACAATGAATAATGCTTATTGACATTTGTGAACCTCTGGTTCCTACTTTTGTAGCATATCATTGGAAACAAATCATGTAAATGAGCTGCAATGTGGTTTGAGAATGTCAACTCCATACATGTTTTGGCCTTGTATTCTAATTCAACACCTTTTGCATTTTTCATGATAGTTTTTCTTAGAAATGATGAAAGTGCCACGTGCAGAGTCAAAGCTAAGAGTTTTTTCGTTTAAGATACAATTCCAATCCCAGGTTATTGGCCAATCTCTTTGATTATGTTGATTCTATGATGTTTTCATCGTTGTTTGTTGTTTTTTTTGGCAATAGAGGTCCCTATGGTTCAATGATTCAGTCACATTGAAACCTGCGGTTTCAAAAGGACTATTGGATTCTTGAAATGACAAAGTTAGTCCCTCCCTCCAAGTTCATTAGAAATTTCTGCTAATGTCAAATTATTAGCTTAAGGGCACATGGCACTCACCGATTGGCTGAGATTTTGGTCAAGTTTGATCATTGACCAAACTTGGCTACAGATTGTAACTTAATGGAAATTGGTTATGGAATTGGATGGAGAGACTAACTCTGTCTGAAATTCAAATCTCAAGACTCAATTGCCCTTTTTTGAACCATGGGGTTCGATGTGACTGCAGCATTGAAGCATAGGGACCCCTGCTGCAGTAAAACCATTGTTTGCAAATATTTAGCCCTTGTCTCACACCTATTTCAGGTTTCTGATCTCAGAGGTAATTTGAATATTGTAAATTCGGCTTCTGAAGAGGCAAGTCGGATCTTTTTACTTCTCTAGTTTCTTCCAGCAATGTTAGTTCTCTGAAGATTTTCAACTCTAACAGCATTTCCTATCATGTATTTTATCAGATCAGGAGCTCAGCAAAGTTGAAAAGGATCATGCAAACAATTCTTTCTCTTGGTAATGCTCTCAACTTTGGTACTGCAAGGGGTAAGTTGCAACTCCATTGGTTAGCATCCTGTTGTTATAACACTTTAGAGAATATGAAATTAGGCATAACAGTAATGCACATCACTCTAGAGAATATGGAATTAGGCATAACAGTGTTGCACATTAGTTTGTGCCCATGTTAGAAAAGTCTTAACAGACAGCTTGTTCGAGAGAGCCATTAATCTAATCTATAGGACCTTTTTTTGCAAAATCATTATACTGATGACTCTTTTTTTTTTTGTCTGGTTTTTATGTCTCTTCTTGAAATCCCAATTTTTTGTTTTAAATAAGATGCTGAATTCTTTGTAAATCCAGAACCTCCTCCTGTATAATCTCAAGTCTTTGATTGTAAGATCCAAACATTTACTGTAGGATTCTGTACCAGACATTGTTGCCCAGAAAGTGATTAAAGCTAAAGAAGTAACAAGATAGAAAACTATACCTCACACCTTGATGCAATCTAATTTTGTAATTACACTGAGGTTGGAATGTTATACTTGAACCTGGACTTGCAAGATCATGTGGTTGAGCATGCACCATACATATATGGTCAACCAAAGCCCTTCTTTCTCCCACCTTATTAATGGGACCTAAAATATGCAGAATATTTTCTCTGAAATTGAAGATCTTATTTGATGAGATTAATTCCAGGAGTTTTGGAGTTAATCTCTCTGCCTGTCTTATTCTTTTGTGCTTCTCTTGTATCCTCTTGATGTGCTTGCATCAGATCTGGATTGTTCTTTCAGTAAATTCAAAATTTCATTGCTTTAGGTTCTGCAGTTGGATTTCGAATGGATAGTCTCCTCAAACTCACTGATACACGAGCTCGAAACAACAAGATGACTCTCATGCATTATCTTTGTAAGGTAGAATATTTTCCTTTTAAATTGAATTGCAGCTTAAATCATGAATTTATGATTTGTTTGGTTACCATCAGTATATGTGAGTTAATTTTAGACAATGAAGACCATTGAATTGTCCAAGAGGCTGTTTCAAGACCAAGGGCAATTGATTTCTGCATGAATTAAACAAGACCTACTCCCCCACCTTAACCCTCCCTTGGTCTATTAGCTAAAAATTCCTCCCCACTCCATTCCTTTTAGTTGTTTGAGATAACATCTAGAGGGCGGGAAAGAGGAAAATTGATGAAGTTGCACTGTCTATGACTGTTTAAGAGTGATTTTTGTACTGTCCTTGCTCCTAAAGCTGAATCAAGTCACTGGTGCTGAACAGATGAGAAAAGGTTTACTTGGATTTTGGAGAGCTAATAAATGAAAAGTTTTTCGTGTTACATCCTTTGATTTGCCTTTTATGTGGCTGTAAGGTTCTAGTGACTGAAAGAACATATATCCAGAAATATAATTGACTCAGCTGTTTCGTTAAATTGATCGGATGGCAATTGATACCTACACTAAAACCCGTCTTGCTGAGGCTGGGCTAGCTGAAAATGCATTTAATGACGCTGAGTGTTGAAATCTAATCATCACAGAGTGCGTGAATCTTTTTTTTTTTTTTACTGAGAAATATATTTGCAATTGTTAACTTTTTTGCAGAATATTCATATATTTTGTACACATTGAACATTAGAAGATACTGAAGAAATGGAAAACAAAACTTCTGATAAAACTATTTATTTGGGTTTGGTGTTGAATCTTTTTGCATGAATCAATTGGTAGCCATAGAAATCTTAGCTTCTTCATCCCACCACAGATATTTATCTTTCACTTTTCTTTTCTTGCTGGCTTCTGAGTTGTAGGTACTTGCTGAAAAGCTCGCAGAACTGCTAGATTTTCCAAAGGATCTTGTGAGTTTGGAGGCTGCAACAAAAGTAATCTTCCTCCTCCTTTCTTTCCTTTTTTTTTTGGAAATTCAGTTTCCTTTACTTTGTTTGCTTGCTAAGTTATACATTCAATTTTGTGCAGATACAATTGAAATATTTGGCAGAGGAAATGCAAGCCGTTAGTAAAGGACTTGAGAAAGTTATGCAGGAATTGAGTGCTGCCGAGAATGATGGTTTGGTCTCAGAAAATTTTTGCAAGGCAAGTCCTTCCAGCTACTCTGTTCATTGTGTATAAAGGTTTCTCAGGATTTGCTGCAGGAATTACCTGCAATTAATGGAATTACTCGCCATTGGCATGCATGCAGGCACACATGCACACACCTGTATAATATCCTTTATTGTGGCAGATTGTAATAATTAATATATCTTTCCTTTTCCTTGGAAATGTTCAGATTCTTAAGGAATTCCTTGCTTTTGCTGAAAGTGAAGTGAGGTCTTTGGCTTGCCTTTATTCCTGCGTGGTATGTATATGGAATTTTATTTTGACCAGCTGCTTTTGGACAGTAATTCTGTACTCGAACTTGAACACTCAATACCAGAGGTTTTTGTTTTCTGAATCTGAATGTTTTAGGGTAGAAATGCGGATGCACTGGCTCTTTATTTTGGAGAAGATCCGGCACGTTGCACATTTGAGCAAGGTATTGTCCAGTATGTACCAACGTTGTTAAAATAAATTGGGCGTGAAAGTGAGTGTTTCACTGTAGCATTGGATATAGTTCACCGTGGATTGCAATCCACATTGAAATTATCCTTTTGTTTTTGGGTGGAATAAAAAGAAGCCTCGAGGGTGGGGGTGCCTGGTTTTTTTTACCGGCTTAGTGGTCATTATAAGATTGGTGGGTATGTTAGTCTTTTTCAAATTTTTTATACATTAAAAATATGCATTTCTTCTTCAATGTTAACAAAATAAGGTTGGTATTTGGGGGTACTTTTGTACTTTCACATAGGTTGTTTTAGTAATTAGCAGGGTGTTTTGGTATTTTTCACGTTTACTTTTTTATTCAAGAAAGCTGTTATTGCATGCTCATTATGTACTAGCAAGTGAGTGGCGTCATCGCCATTTAGGCAGCGCATGTGACGCCACCCGGTGCCCAAACATAACCTTCCGTCGTTTTTTGGAAGCGCCACCATGTACTCTTTCTTATGGTGTGGTGCGTGACGATGTATGGTGGTTGGATTATTGCCGGTGGCTTTTTTTTTCTTCTCTCTCTCTTTCCAAATAAAATGCACAATTGTCCTCTTTGTTTTTTCTTTTTCAATTTCAATTCTCATTCTTTTGATTTCTTATTCTTTTTGTTAAAGTGTTATTGGCTTTCAATTTAGTTCTTCAATTATAATTTTTTTCATCTCGGTCCTTATTCTTTTGATTTTTAATTTGTTTCCTTAGCCTTTTTGTTAAAGTTTTATTGACTTTTAATTTCATCATTCAATCAACATTTATGTTTTAATTTTTTCAATTTAACCCTAATTTTTTTTATTTGTTTTTTCTTTTGTTAAAAGTTATTTTTCAATTCAATTTAACCCTCCAATTGAAATCTTTGTTTGTCCTCTAATTATTATTTTTTTATTTTCACCCTCATTCTTTTAATTAAATTTTTTTCTTAGATCCTCTTGTGTTATTGATTTTTTTTCTTGGTTTCATCTTTCGACATTTAATTTGTTGGGGATTCAACTTCGTATTTTTATTATTTGTAGTGCTTTCGATTTAATGATTTCGATCACGAGTTTGAAAAGTTAATATTGTTTGGCATCTCTTTTTTTGCTCATTTTCTTTTACGATCATATCGTTTCACATTAG
>Ga0307511_10004963_pt1 | contig 13569 bp, 15 predicted proteins | sample 13_EM_MG_FD_200266 | JGI IMG/M metagenome (GOLD analysis project Ga0307511, IMG submission 200266) | Populus trichocarpa ectomycorrhiza microbial communities from riparian zone in the Pacific Northwest, United States - 13_EM | ecosystem: Host-associated > Plants > Roots > Unclassified | place...
GTGGGTCCTACAAAAGAAGGGAGCGTTGATGCGCTGATAATTCCCTCCTCGACATCGTGCGTAGCCAGAACTGTTCGCGAATCCGGTTGAACTGACTGTGGTCGTAGAAAACTGCGCTCGGACGATGTCATGGCTCAAGATTCACGAGCCCAGGTGCTGCTCGCGCCGCCAGGCACCAACCCTAAGGATTATATCCAGCAGTCTGTCAGGGGTGGTCGAAATGGCAGGGGTCGCGGTCGCGGTCGCCCGGGGCGCGGGGGCCGGGGTGGCGACCTCGCCTCCAGAATGGACATTGATTGATCTCATGCCGTGTTTCGTCGTTCTCCTTGCGCCCTCGCTCAATTTTGCACATGCTTATCGTACCATTTGTACCCTCTAGTCTCTCCCCTCGCTCTCCAATACGGTAGTATATACGAAGACGTTTGAAGCGTTGCCTATTATCTTCACCTGCGCACATCCCCTTCGCAATACATGAGATACCTGTCAACAGTGAGATTGATTAGAAATCATCCGGTGGAACGTGGAATGTGAATCAGGGGTGTCAAATTCTGGAGCATGCCCGGTCCAGGAAGGACCGGTATTACTCCCTGAAGAAATTCAAACGAAGTTGAAACATCACGGAGGAAAAACAAGCGTCGATTGCTAACCTTGGACGGACCTTGAATACAACGGAGGGAGGCGGAGCAGACGAATGCTCGGAGGAGGGGAAAAAATAGCGAACCGTGCGGGCCGATAGTAAGCCCCATTCTGTCGAATGAAAGGAACACAAAAGTGCCCGATCAAGCAACCGCATAACTTTGTCTATGAGGAACGGTAGCCCAATGACACGTACACACCGCAACGCCCAATACGAAGGACGCTCATATCTTCGCGTAACCTCCGTACCTTTGGGACAGGCGAAGGGTGTGGAATCAGAGGGCAGATGCAGAGAGGGTGAAGGCGAGACAGCTCGTCGGTTCCAGTCAACTAAGACAGTAACACAAGACAGAGAGTCAGAAACACAACATCCTCCCCCAAGCCAGACTTCCTGCCCACGGGGAGCGCGAAGCGAACTGTGAACCTGCCGTGCTTAGAGGCGGTCGCTTTCCTTGAAGGGGTTGTTCGCTTCGGAAGATTGAACGACTCGGGGGTCGGGGGGACACTGCGGAGTCTCCGGGGACTTTCCCCACAGCGGAGAGTGAGGGAAAGTACGAGCGCACTTTCGACTCTGTACGTGAGCTGCGATAGCGGTTCTTCAGTCCGCACGGGTTGAAGAAAAAAGAAAAAAGAGGCGCGGGAAATGCCAAGATATCAGGGGTATTCCGGATGAGGAATTTTATTCTCACGAATTACCGAAGCTACTAGAGCAAAGCCGAGACTGAGAATTGCGCTGCGACTCACTCACGCCACTTTGCTATCCTTATCCCTTGCTATCCTCCTCTCCTCGTATTATTCTGTTGCAGGTCACTCTGTCCGGTCTATGTCTTCACAATCCACCTCGTCGTCAGCAGCCAGGAGGGTAGAGAGCAGGCGACAACAAACGTCCAATCCAATATGGGACAACTGGCCATCCATTAGCATCATGCTACCCCCGCAAGGTAAGTGGCCCTCGGAACCGCCGATCCCCCCCTCTATTTCGACTGACAGTCTTGTGACAGGCGTGAGCAACAGACAGGTTGACCAACGGTGTTTCACCTATTGCTCCCAAACGGTCCGAGGTAGGGCTCAACAGCAGGAACCCTGGTGTCGATCCGTCTGCATACGCAAGGTTTTCCGACACGAGGTCCGGAGAGCTATGACCGTGCACGAACTTCAGGACGCTATCCGAGCCCAGGAAAGGGAACCCTCGAAGTCTCCGGAAAGGATTGACCCTTCCGTGGCCGTGAAGTACAAGCTCCCCATCGAGGGCCAGCCCAACCGGAATCGGAACGCGGGACCGTCATCACCGCAAGACATACCGAATGTTGACGCGGGCGAAGATTCACCCTCGTCTTCACGGTACGGGCGGTCATCTTCGGACGATCACGACGAAGACAAGGTACGATATTGGGAACCTGGGTGGTACCTTTGGTCCACTACGTCGAGGTGGGCTGTACAGGAGCAGATGGATATGCTGAGCAGGGATTTGAAGTGGCAGTCAGATTGGCAAAGATACAAGGATAACGTAAACGATGATTACAAAAGGAGGCAAGGAAGGGGTGAGGACGAGGTGGAGGACGATGGGAAGGAGAGAGTTCAAGGACCCCGTATCAGGCAGTCTTTTCCCGACCTGACGTGCGCCTCTCCTCCACTAGCCGATTTTCGCTTGACTGACTCCGTCTCCGCCCCTCTCGCAGTGAAAACACCTGGCTCGTTCCTGTACCGCCGCCTCATCTGCTGCTCGGGAACGCGATCAAGAACTACATGGCCCCCACCTTCAAACTCATGGCCCTCGTTCAGGGGACCTTTGCCGATGGCCGACAGAGGGAGCTGTGTACGCAAATGTGGGAAAAAGCCCAGACGCGGGAACCATGGACGGTTGCCCATTCGGCAGTAAGCAAGGTTTGGAAGGTTCTCAGCGAGGGGCCCCCCGTGGACGAAGAGGGGGAAGAAAGGAACAAACGAGGCAACTCCTCTTCGTAGACTTAGAAATTCTGTTTTGTTATGAGCGTATAGCGTATATGTATACTTTGAACCCCTCGGGACTGGAGGCGGGTCGGGCAGTGCGGATCAATGCGAGCGAGAGCCTCGAACTTGTAAGGAACGAAGTTGGGGGCTGTACAGAGATGATCCTCCTTTTCGCTCAAACACCCTCTGCAAGCCCTTATACGACCGCCGCCCACAATGAGCGACGACGGTAACTGGCTCCCTACTGCCTGGCTTACCGCACCCCCTTTCACCTTTCCGCTCTCAAACCCCCACGAGACGCCCACATACTTCCCAGCATCAACACCACCCAACACACGGACGTCTCCCGAGATAAGTTCACCGACGCTCACCAACACGAACGATCCGACAGGAACAGGTGTGCTCCTGTCGACTTTTAGAACACTGGGCACCACACCACCCACGCATGGGGGCCCAACCTCATTTTCCCTCTCCTTCTGGAGTCCCATCACGATCCTCTCGTTTCCATTATCGAGCCCCAGGCCCACTCACAACTCACTGGCTACAACTCCCACATCCACGCACACGCGCCATACTCACTCGCCCAGACCTTCTTCGACTTCTTCCGGCTCATCGCTCATGACCTCCAGCTCAAGCTTCAGGACCTCCTCTCTCTCCTCAACATCATCTCATTCCCGCTCGACGACCTCCTCGACGATCTCCTCACGTACTTCGACGTCCTTTCCTCCCCCCGTAACCCAAACTACCCTTCCATCGTTTGGTAGTAGTTCTGACGTGCGTATTACTTCATACGTTGTACAGGATTCCAGTCCTGACATATGAAACACATCTAGAGTTCCCCTCAGACCAGGACTTCGTCCAGTCGTACAGGAATGATCGTGGCAGCGGCTACTGGCGCGATCGCCCTAGTGATCATAGCGGCTCTTATGGCAATTTTATGCAGAAAGCGCTACCTGAAGAGGGTCCGCGGACGAGCCGCTTCTGATCCGTTCCTCGACCTCGACGGCGAAATGGTTGCCGTCAATGAGCCTCTTATAATAGGGGGCGAGCCTGGTTCCGGGGCGGTAGCGTATTCTGATCCATTTACGGACGATTCGCGGCAAGCGAACCAATCTGGAAGCCTCAGTCTCTCGACTGGACTCAGTAGCGTTGCAAGACGTAGTAGTAACGAAAGTCATGAAGCCGTGGTGGACCACGGCCAAACCTCCACCCCAGACCCCAGAGGCGGGTTTACGGCAGAACACCACGATCAGCCCCGACCTACCAACCAGCTATATCTCCCATCTCAATCTCCCCTGCAGCGGCCCGCGACAGGGCTCGCCCCATCCCGATCACCCCAATCCCTGCCCCAAGTCCAGACACAATTCAAGCCCCAGTTTCCTGTTCCTCATCCTTCAAGTCCTCCTTTCGATTCCGGAGCCCTTGCATACCTTCGATACGCAGACCAAATGCAGGACCGTAGCCTGCCTAGTCCAGAGCATCGCTCTCCCGGAAACCCCGAAGGCCACCAGTTGACTTCCGCCTTTAGTGTGGCCTCAGAACCCAGTCCCCGATACTCCGCCCATGTCCCTCCTTTGAACATGGGCGAGGCGTGGGGGAGTATCCCGGATCCGATCAGAGCTCTCTCATCATACCGGCCGTCCTTCGACCGCCGTCGGAGTTTCACGCCGAGCGTCAGCGGCCACGCATACGAACCAGGCGACACGGTGGTTGTCGCCCCCTATAACAACCCCTCACGGTGTCCCACGCAAGGTCCTACTAGCCCTGGATCGGAAGACATATGGAATCCATACGATATCCGAGACCGTGACTTCGGTTCCCGTCCAAGTCCCATTCCAGAAGTCAGCGAGACTGCTACCCATTCTCAGGAGGCATCCAACGATTCTGGGGGCACATCGATGTCTTCACACGTGGTCTTGACGGCAGAGAGGATTCAGCTCACCCCCATGGGACTATCGGCGCTATCTCTTCCGTTGCCGTCCCACACAACATCACCGGCACTGTCCAGCAGCAACTACTACGAGGACCCCGATTCACCACCAGTCCCGTCACTACCTCCTATTCAGCCATTAAGCCTAGGAAAGAACAGGTCCCCCCAAGGCTAGGTCAGGCGCTACGATGGGAAGTCTGGTTTGTATTACGACGGTATATTATCCCCTAGTACTTCGCGACGATGTATCCTATGCTCATGCATCGCCAATTAATTCATGAAGCGTTTCCGCTGTTCGCGCCTGGCAGACCCGTAGGCTATCCGACCCACCTAAGGCAGTGACCGTACTGAATGCTATCACGATTTCTCTCTATCCTGTGCAGGTGTTAGGCATTGATGCGAAACCGCGGGTGGTGGACTTGAGTCATCTCAACAAGAACAGAAACACGAATCAGGAGATGCACCGCGACCAACATCCCATTGCTGCGCGGCGATCTCCGGGAAAAGAGAATCGCCAAATTCTTGGCCTGCACCACGTCCAACTCTGTTGCAGGGGCGGAGGCACTGACACCCATGTGTCCGGCCAACTCCTCGAATCGAAACACGGCTGGGGCAATGGTTACGCTTCCTTCTATCCCTCGAATCCAACCATGGTTTTTTGCACAGTTAACCGCGTTGGCTGGTAGCGGGGATTATCATTGTTTTTCCTCCTCAGAATTTGAATAATCCTTCACCAGGCGTCTGGTTGATACTTGGGCCCGCAAAATGACCTGCGGGAGGGCCTCTACCGACACCCCATTTGAGTCTCGGGACTTGGCATCTTCGACCGGGCGCTGAATCTTTCTTCCAACGCCATTGATTTGGTCTGTTGCGTTGCTAGTGAATATTCATTAGCCCCGGGTGTTTCAACAGCGATTCTTCGACTGCGATGGATCGAGCAACAGATCTGCTGCGATCTTGGAGTGACCCCGGGGGCACCAGAGTAAATGTGGGTAACCAATGCGGTTCGCACATTGTTTGGGCCTCCTGATTCCGGGGTATAGGGAACGCTCTCTTGAGCGGGACGTGGGGATATGAAATAAGGGCACCGTGGGGAATCAAGGCGCGTCCATGGCGGTCCTTTTTCTGTACGCTTCTCAGCTCTGTCAGAGTAGGCGGACTGGGGGAAGAGGCGCGGGGCCAACAAACCCTGGCTAAGAAGGTTTCCATGAACGCCCCATCACCGGGGCACTACCAAGGGTGACACGGGCTGCATTGCTTTGAACTGTGGTCTTGGCACGCTACTAGTAAAGGCGCCCAGATCCGGAGGGAACCCGGGACGAGGTGATCGCAACCAGCGGGTCCTGTGGTGATCGAACTCCGAGACACTAGCCCGAGATGAAGGTGACTAGGCCAAGTCAAACCTTCAAACCGCGCCTGAGTCTCCAATATTCGCCAAGGACGAGGAGATTGGAGGCGATCAGATCCTGGGCGTTGCGGTGAGAGCTTGAAAGCGGAGCATCATGCATCAAGGCTTGAAGCTTGATAGACCGTGACATGGGGGTTGGGAATTTGGCGTTTATGTCGGGAGGGGCCGTTTATGCCCCCTACTTAATTCAGGTGGGTTGAGACCTCCAGCTGCATTTCCTCCGATACCCCGCTACTCTCTGAGAACTGGGAGCCCCGCCTCACCTCTTCTTAGAGTAAACACCCCCGACCCAAACCTCACCTCTCTTATCCTGGAGGGTTAATGTGCACGTTCTGTCACGAAATTGGCGATGGAGTACCGGGACAGCCAGACTCTGACGCGGTGAGCAACTATTCTCACCTCGCAGAAATCCCACACTAACCCGTGCCCCACCAGCTGGATAGCCCAATCGAAACAGAATCGTACCTTCGCACATTCACGACCTCCCCGGTTCGAATCAACCAACTCCCACCGGAGATCATCACCTCCATAGTGGCGATCGTTTGTCAGCAACCCGGAAAATGTGCGCCATATTCGGCGTTGGTGCAGATGAGCTCAGTCTGCAAATACTGGAGAGAGGTCATCCGTTCCTCTGCGTCGTTATGGAGGTCCCTAAGCGACAGGCAATCGCCAGAGATACTGCCAATCATCCTCTCGAGATCCAAGGCGGCAGCGCTCGACGTCTACTGTACGCGGGGTTCTCCGGACTTTATGAAGGCGATGCAACGCCATGTACCGAGGATCAGGTCCCTGGAATGCACCGTGAGGTTTGGGAACGGTTGCCAGAAAAGGTACACGAGTGGAATAGAGCCCGTTCGGGCATTTCCGAACTTCCCTTGCCCTTCCCCCATCCTCGAAATACTCTCCCTCAAGAACGATGGAAAATCAGACCCCCCGCTGGATATCGAGTTTGGCATACTCCCGGAGAACCCGGCGTCCTTGAGGGCGCTGCGATTGGAGCGCATCCCACTTACTAACCAATTCGTGCGCCTCTCGACACTCACGTCCTTCGACGTCTCCCACCACTCCGTTGATCTGGGCACCTTGCTCGGTTTCCTGGCAGAAAACAAGACCTTGGAACACCTCCGCATTTCATGCCGAAATATTCCCGGCGAAGCATCTTGTACAAGGGTTCCCCTTCCAAACATCCATGATGTAGAGTTATTATCTACCACGCCATCCCCGGTCCTAGAATGCCTACAACTTCCCCCCACCGCGGATATCAATATCCAGGTCTTGCCCGGTGGTTCATCTGATCCACTCCTCTGCGACGTTCTGCCTCGATCCCTGGACGGCCTCCCCGGGATAGCTCGGGCCACCTCGCTCCAATACGGTGTCACACAATTCATGACACGGGTATTCTCTGGGTCAAACCTGGTCGGAGGGTCGTTCAAGGTGCAAGGGCTCTTTATCCGCGATTTTCCAACCGACCTCCGACCGTTAGACGTGTCTGACCTACGAGAACTCTGCCTCTCAGAAGCGCACACCGTACCGCCACTATTCTGCGAGGGCGATTATGACGCCCGAGCAACGCGTTCAGCAAAATGGTTGGGTTGGAGACCCTCGTTCTCGTCAGGCAGGATATGGTCGGGCGTGTACTATCCACGGTCGAGAAAGAGGGCCTCCTCCCCGCACTGTCTACAATATCGATTGTCTCCCTCCCACCTTCAGCCATTGGCCCGCTTATTCAACTAGCAAGCCAACGCAAAACAAATTCCAAAACCTCAGATATCTCCAGCGTGGAAATACAGGCCTTCGAACACGGCTTGTCGCCCGGTGTGGTTAAGGAACTGAAGGGACTTGAAGAGATCGTGCCTTCAGTCAAGATCCATTCGATCGGGTGGTCCTCGAGCATCCGCATCGAGTCGATACGGAAAACTCTCCTCCCTAGCGGATTCTTCGATTAGGGAAGCCCACTTTCCGCTTACAGTTATAAACCACCTCTCGAACGCCCAACCCCGGCGACCAACGACCAGCCAACAGACTCTTACTACCCACACGTCCCATTGAAAAATGCCGGTCATGTTTCCAACACCTGCTCATCGGTCACCATCCGCTCCATTAATGTCATCACATTTTCCATTGGACCACGAACAATACCCACCGGTCCCACGTACACACATGCTAGCCGTACACGAGTCAAAAATAAATATACTTCCACATTGTGCAGCCCGGGTTCTCGTTTCACTCAGGAGCGGGTGCCTCGTTCATCCTCATCCATATACCGTCCTGTCGCAAGCGTGTTAGGAGTAGATAAGCACACGTATGGATCAACGCTGACCTTCGTAGACAGACTGAGATGGACTGCAAGTAAGTCCCTCTCAACCTCTCGTCTCTTTGTCCTCCACTCAAGTAAACTCGTCGTCCTCTGTGGCTGTGCGTCCATATCAAGGGTGACCTCGTCGAAGTTCTGCAACAACCGAATGATGAAGAAAGACATCTCGTTATAAGCGAACTAAATGATCGCATCGGATGTGAGGGTCAGTGTGCGAAGCTGACAAGTAATTGGACAAAAGGCATACTTGTTGACCAAGGCAAATCCTTGGGCCTGCGTTGAAGGGCAGGAATATAAAGGGGTTCGGAACGAGGTGCTTTTTCACTCGGTCGTCGATGAACCGGTCAGGGTCAAACTCATCGGCTGAACGATTTGTCAGTACCTGCGGGGAGGGTTAGTGTAGTTCCGTGAACACTTACCATCGGGACCCCAGAGGTCTTTCCGGCGATGCATAATGAGGGTTGAGTACGAGACCCTGGATTTGGGTCAGTCACTAGTTCGAGATCTACGACGAGATCTCTTTACAATGTTCGCGCCGGAACGTAGATGGGTTTTCCGTCCTTCCCACCTTCTGGCAGGGTGGTCTCGTTGATAGAGGTTCTCCCATTGATGGGGCTGGTGGTGGCATTTGAGTATGGATCATCGGATATTACCAAAAGAGGAGAGAGGGCGTACACCGGTGGGTAGAGACGAAGAGTCTCTATTCAGAGTGGGTTAAATGCGATCCATCGTTCACGGAGCGGGGACCAACCATTCAGAACTGCGCGGAGGTACTTCATATCCCGGATCTTTTCGTACGTTGGTCGTTCCGTAGGACCGATGTCTTCAAGGATTTCATTCCTGAGGCGCTGGAACACTTCTGGGTGGAGTGAGAGGAGGAACACTGCAAATGTAAGAGTGGAGGCGGTCTGTGGGGCAGTTTAGTGTCATCTCTGTGGGCGGGGCGAGAGTGGGGACCCACCGCGTCGCGCCCGGCAATAAGAACGTTTAAGATCTCATCTCGGATGACATTCGCGTCTGCACCATTTCAGCTGGATAGTTCACGATACAACTTTAGAGGTAACCATACCCGTCGTCTCTCGTAGTAGAGAGTCCAACAACGTCTCACTTTCACGGTCTGTCAGCCCGGCCTTAGTTCTCGCGGCGTGTTTAGCCAAACCCTCTTCAAGGATCGGATTCAGGAATCTGTAAATAACCTCCATGTGTGGTTCCGTCCTATCCTTGAAGAATTCCAGTACCGGCCACGGAGGTCCCATGTACAGTCTATCAGACAAGACTATCCGCGCGCCGAGGAGTGCCTGCGAGAATGCTTCTTCACGAGTCAGTTCCTTGGCTGACGTTCGCTCGCCGGAGCGTGGTTGGGTACGAGGGTAAAGGAGCTCAGAGTCCAGGGTTTGTAAGGTCGTCTCGAAAAGGAATTCGCAAGCGGCATCGAGAGTAAAACGATAGATGACGTCCTGGGTTCGCGTGTGCTCCATTAGGTTCTTCGGGAAACAATCTCGTGGACGACCTACCTCAAAGTTGAGTGCGTAGCCTTCACCAAACCGTTGCTTCATTTTCTCGATCGCCTTCATTGTGTACTTGTCGATTATTTCAAAATCCTTGATGCGATCCTTAGCAAAGAACGGGCGGGCAATGGACCTGTGCATCCTGTAGAACCCTCGGTGAGAAGTGGATCGTTAGGACTAGCATCCGCCTCACTTCCATAAGTCTCCTGCAGAAACTTAGAACCCCATCTTAGCGGTGGACGGAAAATTGGAACTTGCCATCAGCGTTGAAAACACCTTCTCCGAGCACTGACGCCATGGCTTCACGGTCGAAGGAACCTAATCGAGGTAAAGGGGTGACCAGTGACCCAGTAGAATGCAACCTGGCGTACCCTTCTCGAAGTTGTTGAACTCGGTAGCGAGTATAACCTTGATGTTCCCTGGATCCGCTGTTGAAATGAGATAATCTCCTGCGAGCACCCCACCCCACGTTCCGGATTCAACCTTCTCATGCTGAGTCGCGAACCATTCCCCTATCAAACAGAGAGTGCTGTGTTCAACAACATGACACGCGGCTTGCGCCCTAAGCGAACGAACTCACCAACGAATCCATTCTTGATTGTTTCCTGGATCTCCCCGAGAGCGCCCACACCACCGAACGACTTCCAGCCTGGTTCGGAAGCGGTAACGGCGCTGAATGCCCTAGCTTTCCACGTTCTGTGCCAACTTTCGTATTTGGCCCCAAGTGAGTACTTGATCGGCCAGCCAACGACGATGCCACACAGAACCAGGAGAGGTTTGTACGCGAGGCCAAACCGCGAAGCCAGATAGTAGACGGTGAAACCAATAGCCGTTGGGGCCAAAATAATCCTGCAAATGAAACGCACGGCGAGTACCCGTCGTTTAATGTGGGGGGCCATCTGGTGAGTCTCGTTGAGGGGTTGCTAAGGTGAGATTTAGAGACCGGAATGTCCAGGAACTGGGTGTACCGATCAGTGGAGATCAGGACGAAAGTCGACAAGGTCCTTATAATAGGCCCGCGGGTGGCCTCACTTCCCATTGTATAGGCTAATACGGACTACGTTGTTTTTATTAGTCTAATAGTATTACTACTACTGATATTGTTAGGTCTGGGCGATGGCGATGCACTGGCGTGGAGCGGACGACGATCGCTAGACCAGCTGGCAGTGGGCTACTACCGGCGTCAGGATCCGGATCCAAACTCACCAGCCTTCAACAAAAACAACGGGATCAGGTGTTGGGGACTGGTCACCAACCTATGCTTTAGCCCGCGGGATGCAGAATGATCATTGGTGACCGTATAGGTGACCGACTTCGCATCATATTCACCAACCGTACCAGGTTGCTTAGTCCAAACCGCCCGGCTGTGTACTCTTGCTCAGGCCTCCCGAGGAGCCCTAAACCCAAAAAGATATATCGATTTCATCTTGGGTCATAGACATGAATTATGCGCTCAGATGGGCGGACCGCGCCAGTGACTACGCGCGCATTGCCAACGCCAACGCCCCGACAGCTGCAGCATCGTCTACAAACTCGACGTATTTGAACATTTGTCCTCTCTTCTTCAGACTATCCAAAACCAACCCCCGATAACTTTCGATACCAACCAGCGACCCGCCGAAGGAGAGGACGGCCTCTTCGGCAAGCACGGCGTTCCTGTTCCGCGCAGAACCGGGCGGAGAGTTGGCGGTCGGGATAAGGAACATGGCGATCTGCTCCGCCAACGAATCGGCGCATTCGGTGAGGATCTTCAATGCAAATTGGTCGTGATCTTCGAATGCGCAGTGGAATACGATGGGTGAAAGGGAAGAGAGCCGCTTCTCTCTGGGATATAAGAGGAGTTGGCGAACACCTTCCGGGGGAGGGGTGGCGGGCAATGGCTCGGGGAGATGAGCCAAGGTCAGGAGGTCGTGTGGGGTTGTGACACCAAAATTTTCTAGAACTGCCGGGACCAGTGTGGATGGGGGACTGGGGGAGCCAGGGTTGAGAGAATCCCTGTCCGCTTGTGCGACAATCGCCCGAATCGTGGTGCGTCCGACATGGAATCCTCCACCTTCGTCCCCGAGGATCCAACCCCAGCCACCGACCCGCCCAAATTCCTCGAGATTTCCGTACTCGTCTTCTTTGAAACCGACGGCGATGGCACCGGTTCCTCCGATGACCGCGATGGCGTACTTTACATCCCTATGGATGCGCAACGGAGCGGCCAGGAGGTATGTGTCGTTGCAGACGCTGAGGTTGGGCCCCGGGGGGATGGCCAGGAGTTCTGATAAAACCGGTGTTATTGCGTCAACGGCCGAAGGCGAATCGACCCCCGAGACCCCAAACCACGCCTTAGCGAAGTGCGACTTGTCCTTTGCCAAAACTACGGGCTCGACCGACGGAGGGTCAACACTGGTCTTCAGGGCATTCGACACAGCAGTTTCAACCGCTGAGACGAACGCTTCGACGCCGATGTAGGCAAAGTTGGAGGGTCCGCCGAGAGCACGACCCAGGATTTTGCCATGCTCGTCTGAAATGACTGCAGAGGTTTTGGATCCGCCGCAGTCAACACAGAGATAGAGAGGCATGATGGTGGTAGGGGAATAAGGATTCTCGCATGGCCTAGGTACGGTTGGCGAGATGACCACGATGGGAACGATAATCCCACATGGACCAAGATGTAACCACGCGGGTCTTTCCTTCAGTCGAAGTCGTTGACCATGTCTGAACTCACGTGAGCTAGCGCCTGCCCTAAACTCGTTGAATATATTACCAGTTGAGTGCCCAGGCGCGCTTTTTTCTTCGTGCGGCGACGCGGTTATCTCTTCCCCTGTTGCTCGTGGCTGTTTCTCCCAAAAGGAGGTACCGTGCGGCCGTTTGAGTGTCAAACCGCGTCAAGAGGAATTTCGGACGTCTCAGCACCCTATGCCCTGTCATCTTACGAACTCGTTTGGAATGGTGGGAGGACGGGTCGGTGGTTCTCACATTTCTTCATATCCTAGTTACATGCGTTGTTGTTGTGTCCAATCTAAACCACACCCGTTTCTCACTGTAGTCGCGAGGATCCCAGGAACTGCTCTCGGCCACGGTTGCAATCGAATGAGCAAGTTACCGTACAGTGATCGGACAAAGATGATTGAGTGACTAGATACATCTGAAGCAAAAGCTCTGGAAAGCACAAGGAGAGAGGAAAGGAAACGGATATGTAAAGCTGCATTATTGAATCGTCTAGATACTCGGTATTGGTCGTCGACCACCCCACATCCAGCACCCCAGACCCGCGCCTTCACTCACTTTCAGAAATCAAAGCGACGATCATCCTAAGCACCAGGTCGTGTCAGTCTTGGTCTGACCCCCATTTGGGTGAACGTACCGGTAGAGATAGTAGAAGAAGGACAAGAGATAGAATCCGAGCTTGATAAAACTCTCCTTCTTGTGTCCAGAGAGTGACCTAAAAATTTCCGTTGCGTCGTACATATGGTTTTTATTACGGATCCTGCAGGGTTGAAACGTATCCACAGCGGGTAAGTACACGTAATCCACAGCACGAGGTGAAGGCACGCGACCACTGACTTGTTGACGTTGTACACGACCAAAGGCAGATTCAAAATGAATGCCGTCCATTGGCCAGAAAGGAGGAAGAGCAGCGACAGGAAGGCGTGGGCGATGTTCTCAGGTAACACAAACTGCGGTCGCCGGAGCGAACAGGGAGCGCCACAGGTGTTGCGTCAGTATGGGATGTGGAAAGAGGCTGGTGGGTGCGCACCTGGTTTAGCTTGTTGCAGAGGTCTATAGGATTAATGTAGTCGCATTCCAGATCTGAGAACATGATGATCTGTTT
>Ga0307511_10004964_pt1 | contig 13569 bp, 13 predicted proteins | sample 13_EM_MG_FD_200266 | JGI IMG/M metagenome (GOLD analysis project Ga0307511, IMG submission 200266) | Populus trichocarpa ectomycorrhiza microbial communities from riparian zone in the Pacific Northwest, United States - 13_EM | ecosystem: Host-associated > Plants > Roots > Unclassified | place...
TTTTGTGGTGGTACCCCCCCCCCCCCCAGGAACAGCACCACTGGGGCAGCAGGAGGGGAAACCAAATGCCTTCCAGTCAAATTTTGCCACTGTCAAAAGCTGTGGTGACTAAGTAATGCACACCATAGCTCATCACACACTAACTCAGGGGTTATTGTCAAACCAAAGTTAGTTCAAGGCTTACCTTAAATTTAAAGTTGGCATTGTATATTACTTTGTGGATCTCAACCGGCCGTCCGTTGACCTGCTTCTTGTTATCTTTTCCCTCAACCCATACAAAACCAATGTGAGGGATGGACAGGTAGTGGGGGGACCTTCAATCCAGCGGAGGGGTATCTGGGGGGCAGCTTGGTAGGGAGAGCTGGCAGTAGTGGTCGCATTATTCTGATCGCCCCACCCAATTCACACGCTTGGGTGGGTCTAACTCACGTGACCCCGAAGTACCCCACCTGCCAAGTCAACTCGGATGAGTTTCACAAGATAACCCGTACCTGCGATGAACAACGTTTGCATCGCAGGCCAGGTTGCCGTGCTTTTTAAACGGCTCGTCCACGTCGTTTCGACCGTTTCTGTTGCCCAGCAATACCACTTCTACAAGAGGAACCGCTCGACGACGGAGCATACATCGTCGCAACCGACTATCGACTATCAAGGTCTATCCTTTGGACAAGCTCTCCTCAGCGCCGACCGGTCCTCCACGATACCAAACGTTTTGGCAGAGCAATGGAGTAGGCTTAAGGGTGGAAGTTTTGGGGAGTTATGGCGATCAAGCTCGATATCAGCCCAACAGCAGAACTTTGGTGCGTGCCTACCGAACCCTCGAACCCTCGTTTTACTCATTCTACTGTAGGTCCGCTGGGATTGCTGCCATGGTTCAGGCCAACAAGACCACATTCAACCCACCCCAATGTGCCCGCCCCACCCGACGATCAAAGTCCACCTGTTTGCTCAGGCGGAACTTTGGAACCCCAGTCATCAGGTCCGGAATCCGACCCTCCTGCACCGCAGTTGCCGAAAGAACCAAGAAACGATACCATTAAGAAATTGATGTTAAGTCCTGCCCTCTTCGACCCAATACGAACGCCACGATATCCCATCGTCCTTTGTCATGGTGGGTATTCGACCCTTCTACACCCAATGGCACCTCGTGTAAATCGGAAAACTTCCAGGATTATACGGATTCGATGTTAGGGGACCCTCGTCGTTCCCTCGGCTGCAACAACACTACTGGCACAATATCCTTGGAACCCTCCGTGGAAAGGTTGGAGCGGAGGTGATCGTGACTTCGGTACCTTCGTGAGTCTACAGAGCCTGGATCACAGTCTCGAGTACTAACTATTTTACCCAGTACCGGTTCCATCGCATCGAGAGCCCAGACGCTCCACAAGTTCCTCCAGAGCAAGGCGATCGGTCGGGGGGTCAACTTCCTCGGACATTCTATGGGAGGGCTCGATTGTCGGCACCTCATTTCTCACTTCAACCCTACGGAATATTCTCCACTGTCACTCACCACTGTCGGCACCCCGCACCGAGGAAGTCCGTTCATGGACTGGTGTCAGGAGAACATTGGGCTCGGTAAAATGGAGGTTGGTTCCACCACGGAACGCGAAGTCTCGAACAAGTTGAAGGCCATGGAAGCTGAAGCGGAGGCTGAGAAGGCGGAAGAGGGTGATACTAAGTCGTCCAAGTCATCCATGCTCTCCTTCGCCTCACTCCCGTCCTCTTTCACCACCTACCTCCTCTCGATGCTCGATTCCCCTGCCTACGCCAACCTCACGACGAGGTATCTCACGGAGGTGTTCAATCCCGCAACCCCAGATAACCCAAACGTCAAGTACTTCAGCATCGCGGGTCGCTGCGAAGGGGTGAACGTTTGGCACCCACTTTGGCTACCTAAGCTCGTCCTGGATGGATACGAGTCGAAGCTACGAGGGCAATTGGATTCTCCGTCGCGACACAACCCCGCTTGGCAATGGGGAAACGACTGCCTGGTCAGCATCGAGAGCGCCAAGTGGGGCGAGTTCCTGGGAGTACTGGAAGGTTGCGACCACTGGGCTATGCGGGGAGCGTCCGTGCTCGACCTAAACTACGACTTCTCGGTCTCAGCTTCAATACCCTCCTTATCGATGATTGGGATTGGCGGTGGAAACGGAAAGGATAGCGATTGGGGTCTGAAGGATTGGGGAAAGTTCGTCAAGCTGTGGAAGACGGAGGAAACGAAACAGATGGAGTCCGATCGGAAACTCCCCGCTGGGAAGGAGGGACCTCCGGTGGACGATTCCAAGGAGAGGGAGAACGCGCTCAAGACTTCTACGGATAAGGTCTCGGCGATGTTGGATTGGATCGTCGACCAGGTCCCTCTGACTTCGAAGGAAAAAGGGGATACGAGTCCAGCTGCGAAGGAGGTGTTACGGAAGAGGGATATCGCGAGCAAGGAGGGATTGGAGAGGCTTTATGTGGCACTTTCGAAGAAGTTGTATGATGAGGGGTTGTAACTTGGTTCTTTTTCTCCCTCCGCCGGGCATGCTCACGTAGGCGCTGTTTTTTTTTATTCAATATCCGAGGCCTACGTGTACATACGTACGCCTCCACGTTATCGTCGTTGCAATGCATATATCGACCTTATCGCACAACTTCGAGAACAACGTAGCAGAAACGAACGACTCGACAAAGGCAATTTCGTGGCATTAGAGGCCGAGGGAAAGCTTCTGTAGATATCTACTTCCATCCATATAGAGTGAACGAGAACCCACCAAACAGGCCCGTGTCTAGAAAAGTAAATCATCCAACCCACCCGAGGGTTTCGTGGTGTTCGCGTTGGTGTTGGAAGCTCCCCACAACCCCCCGCCCATCGTCGGCTGTCTGCCCTGGTTCTGGTTTGTGGCCGCCCAGATCCCCGCAGCAGACTTTTCCTTCTCCAAATCCTTCATCGACTTGGCAGGGGCAGTGTTCGTACTCGACTTGTTCGCGGTGGAAGTCCCACCGAGGGAAAGGTTCCACAGGTCATCGAAGTTCGCAGAGGTAGCTGGTTTGGCAGGGGTATTAGATGTGGCGGTGGGTCTAACCGCACCAGGGGTCAGACGGCCGCCTCCTTGTTGCAATGAAGAAGCGGGAGACATGATGGAGGCGCTGATGTTGTAGTTAGGGGCTCCATAAGAGTGGGGAGTGGTGCCAGAACCGGGGGACATGGTGTTCATGCCCGAACCGAAAAAGTTGGGTTGTTGAACGGGTTGAACAGGCTGCATTGGTTGGAAGTGTTGAGCAGGCTGAAGGGGGACAACAGGTTTTATTGGCTGAGGAGCGGGGGGGACGGGACCCGGGGCCGTCGTGGGGGCAGGCGCAGCTTGGAAGTCGTCGAAGTCATCATCTACAAAGGTGCATTAGCCTAAACCCGAACCGCAGACGGAATGGAATGCATACCATCAATGGAAGCAGCAGGTTGCGCAGGCTGAGGTGGGGCGAGTCCAGATACGCTGACCGGGGGAGGAAGGGCAGACCCGCTACCAAAAGCATCATCGTCCGCAAAGCCGAGGAGGTCGACTTCTTGGGCAGGCGGTTTTTCTGGCGCCTTTGTAGGTGCAGTGGTGCGCTGAGATAAAGCTGACTTGCCCCTCTGCTGTGAGTTCGATGGGCGAGACTCGCTAGTGGAAAGTGAAGAACGGCGTGGGGTTTCGTCGTCTCCGGCGTCGTATTCCTGGAACCTCTTGCTATTTCCACCGGAGTAGCTGCCCCCAGAGTAACCACCATCACCACCAGAACGACCGCCACTGCCAGAGTAGCTGCCGTCATCGTCGCCGTCGTAGTTACCCCCACTGTAACTCCCTCCTCCATAATTTCCGCCACCACCGGAGCTAAAGCTATCGCTGCCGAACCCTCCATAGCGAGTGCCAGTTGAGGAGGGGCCCCAGCCCTCGTTGCCGACACCAGTGTACTTGGACTTGTTTGTCTTGGCTTTTCTTCGTTCGGCACGAATTTTTTCAACATCTGACAAGAGTTCGACGATTTCCTTGGAGCGGTTTCGGACTAAAATAGGTAGATCGTCAGGAAGCGTTTGGTGACCGTAAACGTTACGAACCGTTGACACCCTGATCTTTGCCCTTGTCGTCGACGTAATAGAAATTTCTCAACATCTTCACGGTGGAGATGTGGGATCGAGCGTCATCGACGACACGTTCGCTCCCATTTTTGACGAGGTATTCCAATAGTTGCAACGCCTACGACAACGCCCCTTGAGTTGAGAGGGGGAAGGGACACGTGGCAATTCGCACCTTGTATATCTGCCTCCATTGGCGGGCCTCCTTCTCCATAAAGCGAGAGTAGATAGCGGGCATGATCTCATTGAACTGCTGACTGGGAACATCATCGAAAAGGCCGTAGATTCTGGCGATACCTGGGCTCACAAGTTGAAGGTTCTAGATAGAAGAGATTGGAGGTTATTGCTTGGACTGAAACCCGGAGAGACGGTATCCCGACGTACCCTTGGGCAATCTCCTGCATCAAGGTCGAGCTCGCTCCCCTTTCGAAGCGTCTAAGTCATCATGGGATAAAACCAGAGCTTGAGTTGCTCACCATGCTTCGTCATTGGTAGCTTCTTGAACTTTTGCCTCCATTTCGCTGACGTTGAGTACAACATTTTTGGCCTTCGTCATCTTCAATAACGGTGGGATTGGAGGGGGGTGTTTTCCGCACCTGATTGTACACGCTCTTGATATCGTAGAGAGTAATCTGCGAGAGTGTGTTTCCGAGGGATTCTAGGCGGTCCATGGCTGGGAATTAGGGCCCTGTCGGCGAGGTGAGGATGCGGCGTGGCGGAGAGGTCGAGCGGAGGTGCCGAGCGGCACGTGGTTGTTGCCCCGTTTGGGATGTTGCCGGCAAATGCCTAAACTCTGACATTTCCGGTGGCTGAAGAATGTAAACGAGACTCGAACTTGCGTCCAACGTCTGATCAGAACAGGCGAACTCCGCTGGCTTCTGCCAGCCTGTCGTCCCAGCAGCCGCGAAACGACCCCGCCACGTTTTCAGCCCTGGCGGTTGTTTGGATCTGCCTCACGATCCTCAAGAAACTTGAATCAGACCGGAAGGTCAACGTCCACTGAAGCCTTATAACGTCGATCTCAGTGATACCACCAGTCTGTCAATCCGTCCGTGCATCCGTTGTTGGGATACTTAACACCGCGTCACAGGCTTTGATACCTTGCATTCGTCTCGTTCCCTCTCTGTTATGCCTTCCTTTCTCTCCCGCTTCCGCAACCGTGGATCAAATACCCGTCATTCAACCACAACACAATCTGTACCACCGCAACCCGCACCAACCACTCCGGATACCATTCCGAACCTCGAAGCACCCATAGATGTCTCTCCCTCTCCTCTTATTGGACTCAAGATACGGCCTGATCTCAACTCTCTCCTGGAATCATACGAGACGGAGGACTTAAGTCCGAAACACCAAAGCAAGGACGACCAAGTCGCCGTGCCACCATCGCCTACTGAAGGCGGTTATAGCCCGTTGCCTCCGAAACCCTGTACGCCACGCAACGTTTCGACAAAATCACCCGGACCCACCTTCCCTGCCGCGTCAATTTCAAACAGGCAACACATCGTCCCCATCTTCACTGAAACTTCCCCGTTGAGTGGCACTTTTGGCAGACAGGAGTTCCCCCTGACAAGACTTGGCTCGATCGGGTCGCCTCGTCGCGAAGCGCCAGCTCGCTCCCGGTCATTCGGTGATGCTGCGAATACAAATCAGACCCTGACTAGCGCGCGGAAGACGGAATGGAATTTCGTACCAACGAACCAACTCCCTCTGTCCGGGACGTTCGAGATGTCTTCCAGCGTGCGTAGCCTTCCAGATAGGAAGGGAGGGATTGGACGACGTAAAGGTGGGAATACGAGATCCCTCGACTCTTTGAGGACCACCCGGTCGTCGTCCTCAGCGAGGCATCGTTCACATCAAACTTCGACGCCAGTCGTTCATCAACCCCGCCCAGAGTCGCCTATGACGTTCGGTTATCCCACCCCACCGTATTCGACTCGAACGTTTGGCCACCATGAGAGTCCACCGCCACCATTGCCGCCACTCGATCACCCAGAGCTTACCCTTGACGCCCGTGGTTCGGGGTCCGTAAGCCTTGGCAGGTCACATAAGCCATCGAATAGCGCTACCACCATTCCCCATGTCAGCGACATTTTTGGAACCCCCCAAGAACTCGCATCAGGTCCATCAGTCAACCGCAAATCTGTGGTGCGGAAACAATCAAAGACGCTCTCCGTTGATAGCAGGAGATCAAGTCGGCGTTCAAGTGCGGAGTGGAGCGCTGTACAAGCCACGGAAGGAATACTTACGCACTCCAACAACTGGCAAGCCCAGGTCTCTCGAGAGATTTTGAGACTTTCGTTTGGAGAGTCGGCCACGTTGCCGGGTTCCGGGGACCCCGGAAATAGCCGTGATGCGCCGCACGTGGCTGTCACCCACCTCCCTCCCGCCGAAACCGCTGTTTCACCCCGCCCTCCTCCTTCACTGGGGTCCCCTCTTTTTCTTCAAGGTCGTCCAAATCTTTTGCATGCGGTGTATATGGCGTAAACTTAACGTGTTTTTTACTGTCTCCAGATTTCAATCCTGCCTCTCCTTCTTCCGGGTTTTGCACAGCCGATCAAGCTGCGGTAACTGGCGACGAGCACGACGAGCAAAGGCGAATGACCGAGCAAGAAGCCCCAGCGCTCCAGGTTGCAAACAATCCCTCAGACACAAAGGGAAGGCCACCGCTCAAGTCTTCGCTCCGCGCGAGCTCCACGCCACGTTACTCGGCTATATCTACCGTCCTCGCTACCCCCACGCGATCAGCCAACCTGTCGTCGGACTCCGGCGTCACAAAGGGGAAGCGAAAGGCAGATGAGGTGGACACCACTCCCCCAGATCAGAAGAGCCTCCACGCAACGTTCGCCGTGCCTGAGGATCTTCCATGTGAGTCACCGTTTTCATTTCTTCGCGTCGTCACACTCACCTCGACACGTGTAGTAGGGAAACGCACCGGTTCAGATATACATGCACCTTCCTCTTTCCGGGCAAAACGCGCTAGACTTTCAACTTCTTCATATTCACCCGGTCCTTCTCCCTCTCGTCCTGACACGTCGCTCAACGCCACCAACACTGGAACATGGACCAGTGCCACGAGTTCAAAGATACGATCCCTGTCACGACAATCTGTGACCAAACCTCCGAGCTCAAAGACGAATTCGTATCGATCGGATAATCCTTCGGAGAGGGTTCGATCGACCGACCGATACGAACGCACAAGGAGCATGTCACAACTCTCCCATACTTCCATTCCCGTCAGCGCTCTCGTTTCACCTCGCGCTCCGTCCGTGAGCAAATCGTTGACGAGTGCATATCACATGCGCGATCCAAGGAAACCCCCGAGAGTGCAGCCTACCTCATGGGCGTTGAGGCTGAAGACGGAGTTCGAGGACGGCAGTCCAATCCATGCCTGGTTTTTCTTTCTTGGTTTTATCCTTTTCCCTCTTTGGTGGTTCGCTTCGGTGTGGCGGATTCCGCAGACGAGGAGTGTGGGGGGAAGCGAGGTCGAGAAGGCGGTTACACTCGACGACCCGCAGGTCGAACATGGTCGGTCAACCTCCCCTTCGCCTTTCCGCTGCCCAACCAGCGCTGACCATTCATTTTCTATTACCCCACAGATGCGCGAACATGGAGATTCCGCTGTCGTATCATGGGAGGCATCTCGTTGATCACCTACATCCCATTCATCATACTGGTCGCAATTTTCGCCCACTAACTTCTCGATCGTTACTCACGCTCCCCCGCCCCTTTCCTCGACAACCCCGAGCCCAACCTCCCGCTCACGACTATATTCAACACCTGTCCATTTCGCCCCCCTCTTGGTTACGGTTCTGCCCTACGCATGCTCGAAGCAACGGTAATCCATCTCTCGGTGTTTATTGTCTACTATGGGTCCTACAGAACGGATAATGGCTCCGTTTCAGTTGTCGATTCTTCTCTCGTTCCCCCTTCCACTCACCCCCTATACATTCACCAGCTCACGTTCTCTTCCCCGAATCTACTCACCACCAAGCCTGATACCCACCCCACATGTCAAGCACTTGCCACTCCCACCCTTTTCTTGCACCACCACCCTCCCCCCCTTTCACCTTCAGTCAAATGTATATTTTCACACTCGTCTCGTCTCGTCCCGTGTATATCCAATTATGCACCGCCTCACTCTCATTTAATATTCATCGTCACTGTCTTTTCTCTGTTGTTATCTAGAATTCAGGGTCAGCCCTTTTGGGACTCCTCGTAGCCGTCGTCGAAAATTATGTGTTGTGTAGCAGAAATCAAATGAGTTCATGCGATGTAAGCAGGGCTGGCCGAGGAATGGCGCACTGAATTTCGTATTCGCCCAGTCCAGGGGGCCAACCGCAAGGCCATTCATTTGTAAAAACAAGAGCGCGTTCAAATGGGACTATCGACATTGACAGTCCCTCTTGAAAATGTTTCCTCGACCCCCGTCTCCCCGAAAACGCGTGCGGAATCGATGACGGGGGACGCCACTTTAACATTGTCATGAACAAAAAAGTAATAATAATAGAATCACCAATACAAGGCCTGGAGAGGCAGGTGTACGAAGATACAGGTTTGTCGGAAGTGGATAACCTGAGGAAGGAAACAAAAACTAAGGGAGAGGGTGGAAAGGAGAATGTACCCTAAATGCTACATTTTGCGGGAGGAAAGACCTTGTAGCGTTTTCGTTTAGAACTGGTCTGTGGCGGCACCGAGGAGGCGTAGTAGCGAGTTACTTTTATCAATCTTCAACTCCCGAACCATACCCTTGAGACCATCCGCAACCCTTGAAGGCATATCGGGGGAATCGCTGATCACGAGTGTGTCGAGTCGGTTTCCGGAGGACACACGACCGGCTAAGTAGGTCATGAGCGGACTCCAATCTTCGTCGTCCATGCGTTCCAGTGAGACGTATTCTAGAGAAGGGAAAATCTTCTCTCCAACCGGATCTGGGTTCGGAAACGTGGCGGACAGAGGGACACAATCATACGACAGCGCCTTCACGTTCGGAAACTGACTGCATGTGTCCTTCGTGACAACGGGGTTGTTCTGTGCCTTGAAGTAGACGATTTCTTCCCGTGGAGTGTAGGCGACGAGGTCGAGAACTATTTTTTCCCGCATGTCGCGGGAGTTGCCATTTAACAGCATGGTGACCGAGAAAAACGTGCCAATCTGCAATCGTGCTTGGTCTGAGTAGTTGGTTCCGTCTGCCTTTCCTAGGCGAAGCGAGACGTGAGGTGCGCGGTAGGTGCGGTATCCGGACGCGACGTGAAGGTTCAGTCAGTTTTGAACCCTGTCTCGACGTCCGATGTGATCCAGAAGGTATGGCCCGATGATTTTCGAAGCGCCCGCGTTGTCGCAGTCGTGGAGGGTGAGAGAAAGATCGATATTTCCGGGATGGTCCAGTTGATGCAGAATGTTGAAGACGTGTCGCAAATCTCCCTCCAAACGAAGTTCCTCCAAGTGGTGGAGTTGCGCTCGAGAGGAGGACTCCTCATCGTCGTCGCCATCAGGGACTGCGCGCTTGAGAAGGCAAATTTTCCGAAGGGCAGGGTTGGAGGAAAGTATTGAGAGTAATTGGGATACGGTTGGGGTGGGTGAGGGAGTGGGCGATGGGTGGGTGAAGTCGAGTTCAAGGGTTGTGAGGGCGGAGGTTCGCGAAGTTAGGTGGTCCCAAGATGAGATCGAGCAATTGTAGACGGTAATGCGTTCTAATTTCGGGAAACGGTAGTGGGCGAAGAAATTGGAGAAATCGACTGGGGCCTTGCTCTGGTTCAACAAAACGAGCGATTCGATACTGTTGGATCGAAGCTCATCGTAGTCGGGAGTTAATGTGTCGAGTATGGACTTTACAAGCTCTGTACCCGCGGCTGTGAGGTGGATACGTCGGATGGTATCCCTGGTTGCACGGTCCTTGAGTACCTCGCGTAGGGGGGCGTCGAAATGCCTCTCGAGGTAACCGTACCCGCCCAGTACAAAGTCGAGTGGAGCGGTCTCGGAACGACGATACCACCGAGCCCAGTCCTCCGGGGCGTTACCCCAGAAGCTCCAGAGCTCCGGAGTCCGCGAAGCGACCTCGGACCAGTGGTGACAAACGAGGAGGAAGTTGTGTGATCCCTTCTCCAACCCGCCAAAGTCACCCCTGAGCGTGACGTTGGAACGGAAAATGTTGCCAAGTACTTCGGGTGGGAGTTTGGAGATGTTCAACAACGAGTTCCGAGCCCTTTTGAGCTTGGCGGTGGCCCTCTCGTGCTCTTTGATCTCATCCTCCAAAACGCGTATGGAATCGATGTTGGCCTCGCGGTCCATTCTGTTTTCCGGCCACGTTAGGACTCACGGAAAAGCCAGGATACACTTGCTTACGTCGACTGTGATACTACTCCAATGTGTCGCCGTTTAGAGGGTTTAGTGGGTTATCACGTCGCGTCTCGATGGTTACAGTATGAGACAGAGGCATCAGCAAATCAAGGAAAACCCGGCATACCGTTGTACCCGGCTATCAGAGTTATAATCTAGTGTCAGCAATACATTGCCCCCAAGCCACCTTATAACCGGTTATAATGGTATAAATCGATCAACGACTTTCGAAATCCTGACAGACAGTCATCAGCAATGATATATTTCTCCTACTTAACAGTATAAGTGATTACAACGAAGTATACCTACCTATGACTTCCGCAACCATGACAAGGCCGTACATGCGGTTGCGAGTTCTGGGAGAGGGGATATTGCGGTACATGTATCTGTGGTAGTCCAAACCAGTTGTATGCGACTATAGGGGATGGTCAAATTTTCAAACCTCGTAGTCCTGGGATCCATATTCGCACTCGGGACAAATGGGGCTTGCGATTCATGCATGTGAACCACGAGCTGACCGGAAACGCACGTGGCTTCTCAGGTGGATGAGTCGGGTGACATTTTGGACACAATTCATCCACACCCCTGTGTAATCTCGACCCGGGGGCCAAGGAGCCGACTCTCGTTGGGTCCAAGACCAAACCCCCCTCCCACAGCAAGCAGATGGCTATGCGAACGATTGTTCATCCCCTACCTAACCGCTGCATTGATTCCTGAAAGAGGGTTTAGAAACTACCTACGCCGTGGATTATGTACCTGCGGAACGAAGTGTTAGCCAGTGTAACACGGCACCCGGATAACGATAACTGCGTGGAAGTGATTTCATTCCACAACACGGCCGCCGTAAAGGCATCCAATTTGTTACGATTGGTTACGCCAGATGTTGTACTGGATTGTAAGGTTCACACAAGGAAGTGGCATAGATGTGGTATAGATATGTATTCGGTTATAATTGTATCCTAGAGTGCCCACGACGAAATGTAATGCATTATAAGCCCCTGTCGGGGAAGTGGCCCGATCACAGGCGCTGCAAGGTGATATCAGACTTTCCACGATTTGCTGATGGGTGCTCTCAGACACATAACCATCCCATTCCAGGGATAAACCGATTTGAGATCATTGCTCCGTGGCAATTCCTGTGTGTTATCTCAACACCGAAGGTTTTGCCTGGTGGGGAAGTGATTCTTGAGAACTCTCGTGATCAGGCGACTTTCAAAGCTCTCACAAGTTCCAAGGTGGCCATTGGTAGGTTCGTGAAGGATTTCGCTCCAAAGCGGAGCAGAAATGTTATTCAGGAGGATGACGACGACCTTGAGGCATGAGTTTTTGGTGGGGCGAGCCCTGCGGGTGGACGTAGAATATTTCTGTGAAATTTAGGCTATATAGAGGTTATATACACTGATTCGCACTACCTGGAGCGAAGATTTTGCGGTCTCGCACCGAATTGCGGACCAAACTCGCGGCAGCAGCTGCGGAACATTCACATCGATTCTTTGCTCGGCAGGGATCGGACCTGCCCCCGGCTTCGCCGGGGTCCTGCGAGGCGTCCCCTCGAGGCGTACGTGACTGGACTGGAACCACGCGAGAAGGCACCCGTAAGCCTGCCATGCGAAAAATGACAGAAGTTGATGCGAGGGGACCGGGCCCCTTCAAAATATTATGGCCACGGAGCATAAGGAGGGATGGTCTGCTGAGTCATAGTGTCCTTTATGCGTCCGGCTCATCAAATTGGTCCGTGGCGCCGGGGGTGAGGCCTTGAGGTCCACTGAACCCTGGCGGAATCTGAATGTACAACCATGGGGTATTGAACTAACCCGAGGCGGTGAACCCTTCTGATTTAATATCGGGTAAATGGTCGCAAATTTTGAGGCGACACCGTGCGGATAACCGAACTGCGGGAATCGATGGCCCAGAGCCGTATGCCAGCAGAGCAACCAAGCCCACACGAGCCCGACGAAGTGCTATTGCAGTGGGAATAACGGGTCGCGACAACGTTACCCAGGCTCTCTGTAGCACCGTAATGTTTTCAGACTTCAGAAATTTCTTTCGTTGCCCGGTTGAGGCTGGTCGACCGCGTTGTTTGGGCGTGTTTGGGTTATGAATGTTGAGTTCCTTTGTTCAAATTGATCACCGTGATCGGTCCCGTGACAAACTTGGACGCGTCCCACGGTTCGCGGTGAAACCACTCACACTCGCTTCGCCACCATCTACGCTTAATCTCTGTGTCCCACAACCATTATTTTGCCATGGCCCTGGTCGACTTCTATCAACTCGCCGTCCTATATAACCTGTCTCGCGGCGATGCGGGGGTTCTTTCCAACCACTCGAATCCTTTCCCCATGTCCGCTACCACATCATCGCGTTCACATTCGTCAGCTGTCGACTCTGACCAGCTTGGCTCTCCTCCTCCGCCTCCTACACAAACTCTGCCAAAGACGCCAGAGCGTAAGCGCGATACCACTCATCTCATCCCGGATCCGACTCCAATCGCCCTTGGGACATCTATCCTGCAGAAGATGAAGCTCGATACGGGCAAAGCTCAGAAGTACGACAGCGACAAGTACGAGGAATATATTATCCGAGACTTTGAGCGCCATCGGGTTTTCGTCGACATTGACGTTTTCATGACCCACGTCCTGCACGTTCCCGAAAACTGGAAGGAGCTGTGGGGGCGGACTATCAGGCGGGTGAAGCGTGACGCGGTCTTTTCGACTGCCCACTGGGACTACTCCCGTCGCTGCGGAACCCATGGTATCCAGGAGCGGACATTCTACAAGCCATTGGTGGACATGGGAAACGCCATTCTTGACTTTTCTGAGACATCCCCGGACGACTCCGTCAAACCCAGAACCCCCCAACGTTACCTCAGGAACGATCCCAAAAAGGTTCTTTGTGGGGTAATAGGCGGTCTCTCCCCGGACGTCGTAGCCGTCCACGACGGATTCCTCCCCCATATCTGCTCGGAGGAACGTGACAAGAAGCGACTCAAGGAATCGAATCTCACCTGGGCCCAACCTCTCCAAGCGCTGGAAGTCAAGCCCTGGGACAGCGCCTTAGTTGATGGGTCGTGCATGCCAAGGTTGAAGGTGAACGGTAAGCCCGTGATAACCTCCTGCGATGTTATTTTGTAACTGATG
>Ga0307511_10004965_pt1 | contig 13568 bp, 12 predicted proteins | sample 13_EM_MG_FD_200266 | JGI IMG/M metagenome (GOLD analysis project Ga0307511, IMG submission 200266) | Populus trichocarpa ectomycorrhiza microbial communities from riparian zone in the Pacific Northwest, United States - 13_EM | ecosystem: Host-associated > Plants > Roots > Unclassified | place...
TTCCTGCTCCCCGCCCCCGACCACCAGCGGGGCCAGGCGCAGGTCGCCGGACTCGATCAGCGAGCCGCCGGCCAGCGCGGCGGCGCGTTCCAGGATGTTCTCCAGTTCGCGCACGTTGCCGGGGTAGTCGTAGGCCACCAGGCTTTTCATCGCGTCGGCCGACAGCTTCAGTACGCGCGCGCTTTGCGTACCCAGGCGCGCCAGGATGGCTTCGGCGAGCAGCGGGATGTCGTCGCGGCATTCCTTCAGCGACGGCATGTCGATCTCGATCACGTTCAGCCGGTACAGCAAGTCCTGCCGGAAGCGGCCGGCCACGGCCAGGGCCGCCAGGTCCTGGTGTGTCGCCGAAACGATACGCACGTCGACCGGGTCCTCCACCGTGCCGCCGACCTTGCGCACGCGCCGCTCCTGGATCACCCGCAGGAGTTTCACCTGCATGGCCAGCGGCAGGTCGGCCACTTCGTCCAGGAACAGGGTGCCGCCATGGGCCGCCTGGAAAAAGCCGTCGCGCTCGTTGTCGGCGCCGGTAAAGGCCCCCTTGCGCACCCCGAAAAACTCGGCTTCCATCAGGTTTTCGGGAATCGCCCCGCAGTTCACCGCGACAAAAGCGCCGCTGCGCCCGGAGAGTTCGTGGATGCGCCGCGCCGCCAGCTCCTTGCCGCTGCCGGATTCGCCGCTGACGTGCACCGGCGCCGCGCTGCGCGCCACCCGCTCGGTAAGGTCGCGCACTTCGGCAATCGCCGCCGAGGCACCGATCAGGTTGCGCTCGCCCGGCGCGGCGTGCACCTTGTCCTGGCCCGGCACTTCGAGTGCCGATTTCACCAGGGTGCGCAACTGTTCCAGCGCTACCGGCTTGGCCAGGTAATCGAACGCGCCGGCCTTGAGCGCCGCGATCGCGTTGTCGGTGCTGCCGTAGGCGGTGATCACCGCCACCGGCAGGTCCTCGCACTCGGTGCTGATGTATTGCACCAGCTCCAGGCCGTCGCCGTCGCCCATCCGCATGTCGGTGAAGCACAGGTCGTAGCTGCGCTCGGCCAGGCGCGCCTTGGCGGCGGCCACGCCTTCGGCGGTGTCCACGTCCAGGCCCATGCGCACCAGGGTCAGTTCAAGCAGCTCGCGCAGGTCGGCTTCGTCGTCGACCACCAGCACGCGCGGACGCACGCCGCGCGCCGCGCCGTTGGAGGTAGCGCCGCGGGCGCTCCGGGAATCAGGGTTCTTTAGCATGGCCTTCCATCAGCAGGCAAAAATCGGCACCAACCGCCGCACCACCGGCGGCACCGGCGGCACCGGCGGCACCATCCGCGCCGGTCCAGTCGCGCACCTCGGCGCGGCGCAGGGCCGGCAGCACGTAATCCAGGGTCGCGTGGTTGGCGGCCGCCAGTTCACGCGCAATATACAACCCCAGGCCGGTGCCGCGCGATTCGGTGGTGAAAAAGGGTTCGAACAACTGGGCCACGTGGTCTTCGCCGACCCCGGGCCCGTCGTCGATCACGTGCAGCTCGACGCGCGCATCCGATTGTGGAAAGACCACGATCTTCAGCGAACGTTCCTGTTTTTTCGAGTGGCGCCAGGCATTGAGCACCAGGTTCCACAGCACCCGGTTCAGGTGCTGGCGGTCGAAATGCACCATGGTGTCGGACGGCAGGTGCAGGACAAACGCCTCGGCGGGAATCTTTTCGCTGTGGGTAAGCTGGTCGACCAGGCTTTGCAGGAAGGTCAGGAGCGCCACCGGCTCGGGGACGGCGCGGTCGCGCCGGTTCAGCTGCAGCACTTCCTGCACGATGCGGTCCAGGCGCGCGGCGTTCTCGCCGATCATGCGCGTCAGGCGCTGCTGCATCGAGTCGCTGCCGGCTTCCTCGCCCAGCAGCTCGGCGGCGTGGCTGATGGCCGAGAGGGGATTGCGGATTTCATGCGCGATGTTGGCGGTGAGCCGGCCCAGGGCCGCCAGTTTCACCTGCTGGGCCTGCTGCTTCATCTTGCTGGCGTCTTCGATGAAGATCAGCATCTCGCCCTCGGCCCCGCCGGAGGCCTCCAGCATGCGCAACTGCAGTTCGCGCCCGGCCAGGGTGATGTGCGGATAGGTCGGGCCGCTGGACTCCTTCCAGCGCAGGCGCGCGTTTTCCAGTTCCGGGGCGATGCGAAACAGCGACTGCCCGCCCAGCCAGCTGCCGCCGAGCAGGCGCTGCGCTTCCGGGTTGGCCAGGCGCACGGTGCCGCCGGCGTCGATCACCAGCACCCCGCTGGGCATGTCGCGCAGCACCAGGCGATTGATCTCGAGCTGGTTGCGCAGGTCGGCGGAGCGGCGCCGCACCAGGTCTTCATTGGCGATCAGGCGCTTGGCCAGGCGGTTGGTGACCAGGGCCACGGCGAAACAGCCGCCCGACATCAGGCCGACCGGCAAAAAGTCGGCGTGGCCGATATCGTACTTGAGCACCCAGATGGCGTTTTCGACGAACAGCGCGAAGGTGGCGAGCGCGGCGAAAAACAGCGAAGTGCGCCCGCGCGACACCGAGGCGGCGGCGGCCAGGGGCATCAGCAGCAAGATCCCCAGGCCGGAACGGATCCCGCCGCTGGCGTGCAGCAGCACGATGATCACGATCACGTCGGTGATCGCCTGCGCCGTCAGGTGGGCGGTGAACATGGTGCGCACCCGGTTCAGCGCCCAGGCAAAGCCCAGCGACAGCACGAAATACGCGATGCAGGTGTGATAGAACAGCGTGGGGTTGGAGGCGCCGAACACCCGCCCGTCGCCGTAGGTCAGCACCGCGCCCAGCAGCAGCGCCGCCAGGATCATGCGCGACAGGTTGAAGTAGAACAGCGATTTCCAGAAGGCGTCCGGCGCGACCGAAGAAGGCACCGGCGCTTCAGCGCTCCCGGCCATCGGCCGGCCGAGCACCGCGCTCATCGCGACCCTCCGCGGCCGGCGTTGCGCGCCGCCTCCAGGTGCGGCGCGCCGCAGAACGGCGTGCCGGCGGCGTCGAACACCGCCTCCGAGGCAGGCAGGTGCACGCGGCATTGCGCGCAGCTGACCATGCGCTCCGGCCCGGCGGCCTGGGCCGCGTTGTGGGCCGCATGGTGCGCCTGATGCGGGGCGCCGGCCTGATCGCCCGACGCCTTCCTGGCGCGCGCGCGAAACCATGCAACAACGATCGCCGCGATGACCAGCAGCAGCAGGACCTTACCCATTACACGCGGCCAAGGATGACTTCGAGCACGAAGCGGCTGCCCACGTAGGCCAGCAGCAGCGCGGCGAAACCGGCGAAGGTGCCCTTCAGGGCGACGCGCCCGCGCCAGCCGTAGGCGGCGCGGCCGGTGAGCAGCACGGCGAAGATCAGCCAGGCGATCACCGCGAACACGGTCTTGTGGTCAAAGCGCAAGGCGCGCCCGAAGATTTCCTCGGAAAAGAAAATCCCCGAGGCCAGGGTCAGGGTGAGCAGCACGAAGCCGATCCCCAGCACCTGGAACAGCACCCTCTCCATGGTGAGCAGGGGCGGCATGCCGACCGGGCCGGTGGCCTTCTGGTGCGCGTGCAGGCGCTTCTCCAGCACGGCCATCAGCACCGCATGGGCCGCGCCGATGGCGAAAAACGCCGAGGCCAGCATGGCGACGGCGACGTGCGCGGCGAACGCCGGGGTTTGCGCCTGCGCGGTGAAAATGCTGCCGGGAAACACCGCCGGCAACAGTACGCAGACCGCCGCGGGAGGCAGCACCAGCGCCGGCAGGCCTTCGAGCGGATGCACGTAGCTCTCGGCGCCGTAGAACAGCAGCGCCAGCAGGGTCATGATGGAAAGGGCGTGGGCGAAGCCGAAGTGGAATTGCGCGCCGCCGAACATATCGCTGTACAGCACCCAGGCATGCAGGGCCACCGCGGCGCTCAAGGCGCTGCGTTCCCAGAGGCGAAAGCCCGGCGTGGGCACGTGCGCAGCCGAACGGCCAGACATAGACATCACGGCGGCCAGGGCCGGGGCGCGCAGCCAGCGGCTTTTCCAGAAATACGCGGCCAGGACGGCATAGGCCGTCGCGGCCAGCACGTGGAGTAAAATCGACAGCATCCTTCAATTGTAGTCGCTTCGCCCCCGGCGCGGCGCGCCATCTCCGCCATGCTGGACAATCTCACCAACCGACTCTCCAAGGTCGTCAAGACCCTGCGCGGCGAAGCACGCCTGACCGAAGCGAACATGACCGACATGTTGCGCGAGGTCCGCCTGGCGATGCTGGAGGCCGACGTCGCCCTCCCCGTGGTGCGCGACTTTGTGGCGCGCATCAAGGAAAAGGCGCAGGGCCAGGAAGTGGTCGGCAGCCTGACCCCCGGCCAGGCCCTCGTCGGGGTGGTGCACAAGGAGCTGACCAATATCATCGGCGGCGAGACCGCCGGGCTGAACCTGGCCGTCACCCCGCCCGCGATCATCCTGCTCGCCGGCCTGCAAGGCGCGGGCAAGACCACCACCGCCGGCAAGCTCGCCAAGATGCTGCGCGAGCAGTACAAGAAGAAGGTGCTGACCGTCTCCTGCGACATCTACCGCCCCGCCGCCATCAAGCAGCTGGAGACGGTGTCCGAGCAGGCCGGCGTGAACTTCTTCCCCTCCACGCCCGAGCAGAAGCCGGTCGATATCGCCAACGCCGCGGTGCAATGGGCCAAGACCCACTATAACGACGTGCTGATCGTCGACACCGCCGGCCGCCTGGGTATCGATGAGGCGATGATGGCCGAGATCACCGCCCTCCACGCCGCATTGAAACCCGCCGAAACGCTGTTCGTGGTCGACGCGATGCTGGGCCAGGACGCGGTGAACACGGCGAAGGCCTTCCACGACGCCTTGCCCCTGACCGGCGTGATCCTCACCAAGCTGGACGGCGATGCGCGCGGCGGCGCGGCGCTTTCCGTGCGCCAGGTCACCGGCGCGCCGATCAAATTCACCGGCGTCGGCGAAAAGCTCACCGGCTTCGAGGTGTTCCACCCCGAGCGGATGGCCAGCCGCATTTTGGGCATGGGCGACATCCTCTCGCTGGTCGAGGAGGCGCACGCCAATATCGACCTGGAAGAAGCGCAGAAGGTCGCGGCCAAGCTGAAGTCCGGCAAGAGTTTCGACCTGGAAGACTTCAAGGCGCAGATCGGCCAGATCAGCAAGATGGGCGGCCTGTCCGGCTTTGTCGACAAGCTGCCCGCGCAATTCGCCCAGGCCGCGCAAGGCGCCGACATGGGCCGCGCCGAAAAGGACGTCAAGCGCATGGAAGGCATCATCAACTCGATGACCAAAAAGGAGCGCGCCAAGCCCGAGCTGATCAAGGCCAAGCGCAAGCAGCGCATCGCGGCGGGCGCGGGCGTGCAGGTGCAGGAAGTGAACCGCCTGCTCAAGCAGTTCGAGCAGATGCAGGGCATGATGAAGCAGATGCAAAAGGGCGGGCTGCAGAAGATGATGCGCGGCATGGGCCGCTTGATGGGCGGCGGCGGTTTTCCCGGCATGCGCTGAGCCGGCGGCCAGGGAAAAGCGCGGCCCGAGGGCCGCGTTCTTGTTTGTGCTGCTTGGCCGCCGTGACTGGCTGCCTCAGGCCCGCGGCGACTGCACCGGCAGCGGTGGCGCGGGCTCGCGGCTCTCGATCAGCTGCGGCGGCCTGAGCGGATCAAAATCAGCCCAGTCACCGGCCACGATATGCCCCTGGTTTTCCTCGATGTCGACCGCGCCCTGCTCGCGCAGCACGCGCAGCGCCAGGTCGCGCGCGGCCTCGTCAAGCGTCTCGGTGGCGACCAGCATGCCGGAGTGGCGCAGCGGCTGCTGCTCCTGCGCGGACTGCTCGGCCGCATCCTTGCCGCCGGCCTTGACCGGCTCGCCGAGGTGGTTGAGGGTACCGAGCAGCGAACCGGTGTAAGCGCCCAGGCCCGCGCCGATCGCCGCGCCCACCAGCGCCACGGCCGGCACGATCACCGGCGCCACGCCGCCGACCACCAGGCCGATCGCACCGCCCATCGCCGCGCCGGTGGCCGCGCCTTCCGGTGCGCGGTGCGCGCCCGGCGAATCGTCGGCGTCGCCGCCGACCGCGTAAAGATCATGCTGCCCGGGCGGATTGACATAAAACAGCGTCGCATGGTCTTCGGGCATGCCTGCCTGCGCCAGCGCATGCAGCGCGGCCCGTGCCTCGTCCTGTCCCTGAAACCTGCCGGCAATGATGGTGCTCATGATTGTCTCCTGAGAACGGGAAATCGGCGGCGGCATGCGCGCCTCAAAAGCGCGCACGCAACATCCGCCTCATGCAGGATGCAGCAATCCGCACGCCTGCATCAGGCATCGGCTTCTTCTCTATCGCAGCGCAGGATTTACCCGGCGCGGGTAAGAATTGCCGCGCGTGGCACGGCCCCTGCTAAGGTGAGGAACCGCTCCTATCCGGCACCACTTCCATGGCCAATCTCGACGCGCAATCCCTGCGCCCCTTCCTCTCCCAATTGCAGCAGGGCGGCGCGCTGTTGCGCGTGAGCGATCCCGTCAGTCCGCACTTCGAACTCTCCGCCTGGCTGGCCGAACTGGCGCAGCAGCCGCAGGGCGGCCCGGCGGTGCAATTCGACAATTTGAAAGGTGCGCGCCTGCGCGCCGTCGGCAACCTGCTGGGCTCGCGCCAGCGCATCGCGCAGGGGCTGGGCTTGCCGGTGGACCAGTTGCAGGAGCGCATCATCGCCGCCGCCGCCCACGGATTCACCCCCACCCTGGTGACCGGCGCGCCCTGCCAGGAAGTGGTGCTGCGCGACCCGGACCTGGCGCGCGAGCTGCCGGTGCCGACCTTCTTTCCGCGCGAGACCGGCGCCTACATCACCGCCGGCGTGGTCATCGCGCGCGACCGCCTCACCGGGCGCGGCAATGCCTCGTATGCACGCCTGAAACTGCTCGATGCCAATCGCGCGATGATCGGCATCGCCCCCAACCACCACCTCGCCGTGCTGGCGCGCGCCGCGCACGCGCGCGGGGAGCAGTTGCCGATCGCCGTGTGCATCGGCAACCACCCCGCCGTGCTGATCGCCGCCGCGCTCTACCTGCGCCTGGGCGACGACGAGCTGGAAGCGGCCGGCGCGCTCCTGGGCGAGGCGCTGCGCACCGTGAAATGCAAAAGCAGCGAGCTGGCCGTGCCGGCCGGCTGCGAGATCGTGCTCGAAGGCCGCATCGACATGGGCCAGTCGCACGAAGAGGTGCTGGTCTCCGAATACCACGGCATGTACGAAGCCTACGGCGCCGGCAGCATCGCCATCTTCGATTGCATGACGCGCCGCGCCGACGCGCTGTTCCAGGTGATCCAACCCGGCTACTACCCCGAGCACGTGCTGCTGGGCGGCGTGCCGATCGCCGCCGGCCTCGCGGGCGCCCTGCGCGCCGCCGCGCTGCCGGTGCGCGAAGTGGCGGTAGGCATGGGCGGGGCCGGACGTTTGAAGGCCGTGGTGAGCCTGGCCAACCCGCGCGCCGGCGACGCGCAAAAAGCCATGCTCGCCGCCTTTGCGCAAGTCAACCTGATCAAGCACGTCACCGTGGTCGATGACGATATCGATCCGTGGATCAGCGAGCAGGTAGAGTGGGCGGTGAGCACGCGCCTGCGCGCCGAGCGCGACCTGCTGATCGTGCCGGGCGCGCGCACCGACCGTTCCGAGCCGATCAAGCAGGGCGGGGTGATCGCCAAACTGGGCATGGACGCCACCCGCAAAAGCGCCGACCGCGCCGACTGGGACCGCGCCCTGCCGCCCGACGGCATGGCGCGGAAGGTACGCGAACAGGTGCGTGCCGCCTTGGGCGCGCAAGCGCAGCGCGGCTAGCCGGCGGCGCTCAAGCCGCTACGCGCCGAACCGCTGTCCGACGTCCGCCGTCGGCTGTCCGCCATCCGCCGCGCCCGCGGCTGCGGTGCCGATGGCGCTGCTTTCCGCCACGCCCGCCGCGCCCGCCGTCGTTAGGCATACGCCTAGGCGTCGCCCGCCACCTGCCACCTGCCGCCTGCCGCCTGCCACTTACCTCAAGGCACCGCGATCGTATCGGGAGCCCGCGCGATCCGCGTCGGCCCGCGCACCGACGCCGGGGGTGGCGTCTTGTCTGGTGCCGTGTTGGCCTTGTACTTGAAGTCGCCGGCCTGCGGCTCGCGCGGCGCCGGCACGCCGGTACTCGCCGGGCCGCTGTCTTCGGGTGCGCGCGAGGCATCGGGCGTCCCGCCCTTGCCGCGCGGCGCTTTTTTCACCACCGTGCTCCTGCCCGCGCTGCCCGCGTTGCCCGCGCTGCCCGCCGCGCCCTTGCCGGCGGCGGCCTTCCGCGCCGTCTCTTCAAGCTTCCTGTTCGCCCCTGCCTGCGCCTGCTGCGCCGACTTCGCATCGCCGGTGGCGCGCGCCGGATCGGCCTGCCCGGGCCGGTTTGCCGCCACCGGCGCGGGGAGGGCCGCCTTGGCCGAATGCGCCTCGATCTGCGCGCCCTGCAGCGGCGCCAGCACCTGGGCGCAATCGGTATCCTTGCCCGGGCCAGGTTCGAGCAGCGGCAGGAGAATCGCCACCGGCGACACCGCCGCCAGGGCCAGCGCGCCGCCGGCGCGCAGTACCAGCCGTTTCTTGTCCAGCCCGTAGTCCGCATTACGGAAGGTCCCCGACACATTGAGCGGGGTGCGCAGCGACAGGATGCCGGGCCGTTTCGGCTTGGGGTTGAACTGGAAGGCGAAGCGCTCGTTCTTCAGGTCCACCGTGCCGGCCCCGTCGATGCGGGTCTGCTCGGTGTCGAGCACGAACAGGGTCGAGGTCGCCACCCCGTCCTTCACCTCGAACGCCGCGCCGCCGCAGCGGATCGCGATATCGTGGTCGCCGCCCACCAGCAGGGGCAGCACCTTGCCGCCGTTCAGGCTGACCGCCGCGTCCAGCAGGTTGGAGATGCGCCCGTCGGCGATCGCCACGCCCGCCGTGCCGCTCGAGGAACCGAGCAGGTCGGCCACGTTGTTGCCCTCGCCGCGCAGGCGGATCTGCGCGCCTATCATGCCCGCCCCCTTGACCACCTTGGGCAGGGTCGGAAACAGCCGCGCCACGTCGACGCGCCGGAAGTCCACGTCAGCCGCGCCCTTCAGTTTGGCCTGGCGCGCATCGACGGTGATGCGCGAGACGATCTGCCCGCCGGCGAAGCCGAACTGCAGCGGGGTGAGCGTGAGCAGGCCCTGGTGCACATGCAGCGAAGCGTAGAAAGTCTCCAGGTCGAGCGCGTCCGGGCCCAGCACCTGTTGCGCATCCAGGGTCACGTCGGCATCGATGGCGCGGATGCGCGTCGCTTCAAAAGTGCCGGTGGGCAGTACCTTGTTGCCGCCGGTGGCGCGCTCTTCGCCCGCCGCGACCTCGCGGGTCGCGGTCGCCGCCTGGGTAGGCCGGGCGGCGGCGCCGCTCTCCTTGGTCTTCAGGCCCACCAGCGGCCCCAGGTCTTCCAGGTTGAGGAGCCGGGAATGCAGCTCGCCGGTCAGCAGCGGGCGCGGTTCGCGGCGCAGGTACTTTCCCTTACCCGTCACGTCGGTCGAGCCGATCTTGCCCTTCAGATCGTCCATGGTGTACTGGTTGCCGGAGAGTTTCAGGCGCCCGCTCACGTCGTAGGGCGGCGAAGCCGGCAGGGGCAGCAGCAGGAAGGGGTAGAGGTTCGCCAGGGTCTGGCCGGTGATGCGCAGCCTGGTGTCGATCGCGCTGATCTTCACCACGTCGGCCACCGTACCGTCCACTTCCAGTTTGGTGGTGCCCGCGTTCACCTGGCCGGTGATCGGGAAGGGAATCTCGGACTCCTGGAAGCTCAGCACGTCGCCCGTATACGCATTGCCCTTGAAGGTGGCGTCGCGGTAGCGGCCGTCGAAGTTGTAGCGCGTGGTGAGCTTGCGGTTCGCCGCCTTGGCGTCCGCCTTCGTGACATCGGGCGCGCCCGGGTCGAAAGTATCGGCCAGGATATTCAGGTCGAACGACTGCCCGTGGTTGATGTAGCGCAGCTTGCCATGGTCCACCGAGAGGGTGGAGACGCGGAACGAGGTCTCGGAGGTATCGTTGGGGTCGGAGAAAATCCAGTTGCGCCGCCCGTCCTTGAGTTCCTCCATCACGATGTCGGCATTCGACAGCGCCAGGCGCGGCAGCACCACCTTCTTTTCAAACAGGTCGCGCGGCGAGACGGTGAATTCCAGCTTGCCCACCCGCGCCATCGGCCCGTTCTTCGACCAGTCGGCGTTCTGGAAATACACCTCGTTCAGGATCACCCTGGGGTAGCGCCCGAGCTTCACGTCCAAGTGCGAGATGCGGAACTCGCGCTGGGTCTTTTGCGAGATGTAATTCTGCACCGGCACGCGGAACCAGTTCCAGTCGAACCACATCAGGAACGCGATGATCAGCAGAATCACCGCGAGCAGGCCTTTCAGGAAGCGATGGCGCGATCCCGGCTTCGCTTCGGCGGGACGCGTGGTGTGGGGCGTCATGGCGGTACCTTCGCAATCGTATCCCTCCACCCTACCCACCCCGGCGCCGCCTGGCTGCCGGACAATTCCACCATGCGTGTCGGCGCGCGCTGACAGACATTGCGAAAACGCGGCAAAACCGGCTATGCTCGCCCGCGCTCGATTCAAACGAGAATTCAAACAAGAAGAGAAACCGCATGTCCAAGACCGTCATCGGCATCATTTTCGGCGCCTCCGCGCTGGTCATCGCCATCACCCTCGGTTTCGGCTGGTGGTGGTTCAACACCCAGGGCCGCGCGTACATGGAAGACGCGAAGACCGCCTACAACGAAGGCCGGGCGGCGGGCGCCCGCATGACCGAGCAGGGCTGCATGGATGCGGCCCTGGAAGCCCACCGCACGCCCGAAGGCAGCAGCATGGGCGGCTCGCTGAAAAACAACCTGCGCTTTTCCGGGTGCCTGAACAAGAGCAGCATCCTGCCCCGGTTCTGCGAAGGCGTGCCGCCGCCCGGCGAGATCATGGCCAGCGCGCGCTGGAGCGAGGCCACCTGCAAGCAGCAGGGATTGCGCGACCAATACTGCCCGCAGTTGCTGCAGACCGTCGGCGAATATTGTGCTTCACCGGAGCGGGCGGCCAAGCTCAAACCGGCGCAATAGGCGCCACTTCAACGGACGCTGTTTCAATCGACGCTACCTTCCAGCCCGGCCCGCCGCGAGCGGCGGCATGAAACTCGCGCGCAGCCCCGCCACCGCCGGATTGGCCAGCCCCGACTCGCGGCACCGCCAGCACCACGCCCGCTTCACCCTGCACCCAGGGCACCGCCAGCACCTTGAGATCGAGCGCCTGCGCATGGCGCCGCGCCGCCGATTCCGGCACCACCGTCAGCATCCCCGCCTTGCGCCGAGTTCGGCGATATGTTCCAGCAGCAGCAGATCGCGCAGGCGCAACTGCGCATAACGCGCATCCAGTAGCGTCATTTGCTTATCACTCATCAAGAAGAATTAAGTTTTCAAGCACGCTCATCTTACCTACACTGGGCGCATGAAAAAGGGCCGGAACGGCATGGACCTGCCCGCCGCCAGCCCCGAGCAGTTCGCCAGGCTGATCCAGAACGACAACCAGCGCGTCGGCAAACTCGCCCGCGCCCTCAAACCGCAGGTGGACTGATGACTCCCAACGCCACGCGCCCCGCCCCGCTCACCGGCATCCGCATCATCGATTTCTCGCGCGTCCTCGCCGGCCCCTACGCCACCTACCAGCTCGCCCTGCTCGGCGCGCGGGTGATCAAGGTCGAGCAGCCCGGCAGCGGCGACTGGACCCGCGAAGGCGCGCCCATCCTCGCCGTGCCCGATGTGGCCGCCGGCTTCGCCGCGCAGAACGCCGACAAGCAGTCCATCACCATCGACCTGAAGTCCCCCGCCGGCCTGAACATCGCCCTGCAATTGATCGCCGGCGCCGACGTGGTGGTGGAAAACTTCTCCCCCGGCGTCGCCGCCCGCCTGGGAATGGGCTACCAACAGGCCAGGCAACAGCGCGCCGACATCGTCTACTGCTCCCTCTCCGGCTTCGGCCAGGACGGCGCTTTCGGGGCCCGCCCCGCCTACGACCACGTGGTGCAGGCCATCTCCGGCATCACCATGCTCACCGGCACCCCGCAAAGCACCCCCAACCGCATCGGCCCGCCGCTGTTCGACTACCTTTCCGGCGTCTACGGCTCCTTCGCCATCCTCGCCGCCCTGCGCGAGCGCGACCGCACCCGGCAGGCGCAATACGTCGACGTCGCCATGCTCGATGCGGCCATTGTCGCCATGGCCTCGGTGGTCTCCGCGCACCGCAACGGCGGCACCATCCCCAAGGCCGCCGGCAACACCGCCGCCAGCGGCAGCCCCGCCTCCGGCATCTTCCCCACCGCCGACGGCCTGCTGGCCCTGGCCGGCAACCAGGAACACCAGGTCGCGCGCCTGCTGCGCGTGCTCGGCATTCCCGAAGTGCTGGAAGACGAACGCTACGCCGCCCTCGACGCCCGCAAGCAGAACGCCCCCGCCTTCGGCGCCCTGCTCACGCAAGCCCTGGCCAAGCGCAGCGCCGCCGAATGGGAGACCCTGCTTAGCGCCGCCCACGTCCCCGCCGCGCGCGTGCGCACCCTGCCCGAACTGCTCGACGAACCGCACGTCGCCACCCGCGGCGTCGAGCAACAGCTCACCGACCCGCGCACCGGCCAATCCGCCACCCTGCCCTCGATCGGCTTCAAGTGGAATGGACAGACGCTCGGCCCCAGCACCTTTCCGCCGCGCCTGGGCGAGCATACCGACGCGCTGCTCGCCGAGCTGGGCTACGCGGCCGGCGATATCGCGGCCTTGCGCGCGGCGGGGAATATCTAGGGAAACACCACCTTCGCGGCCAAATCGAGGCTCGCGACACGCGGCGGAAAGGCGCATCGCCGCCGGCCGGCGCCTCCCGCGCGAGCGCCGCGCCCGCCGGCATTCAAGGCAGGCGCGGAAATGCCTTGCGCGCCAGTGCTTCCCAGGCATCGAGGAGCGCGCGGTAACGCTTCAGGTCCTTCTGCCACAGGCTGTTCACCGCCATGCCGCGCACCATGTTCAGGGTCCAGTGCAGCAGCAGGTCGATGTCGGCGTCGGGCACGCCGGCGGTGCGGAACACCTCGACCCAGGTCGCGTTGGTCACCTCGCGGTAGCGCCGCATCACCGGCAAGATCTGCTCGAGCAGCGCGACGTCGGAGCGCGCCGCCACCAGCACCTCGATGGCGGCCAGGAAGGGCCATTCGAAATAGACCCGGGCGCTGTCCTCGATGAAGCCGCGCAGCGGGTTGCGCAGGGCGCGCGCGCCACTGGCCGTCTTGCGCCCACGGCGGATCGACTCCTCGTAGATCTCGGTGGTCGCAGCGATCACCAGGTCGGCCTTGGTGGCGTAGTGATGCACCAGCGCTCCGCTCGACAGGCCCGCGCGCGCCGCCACCTCCTTGGTGGAAAGGCCTCCGTAGCCGCGCTCGATGAGCACCGCGATGGTCGCCTCCAGCAGCTTCTTGCGCGCGGCGTCGCTGCGCTCCTTCTGGCTGCGGCGCGCGCGCGGCGGCGCGGCGGCGGTGACGGCAACAGCAGCAGCGGTGGCGACGGCGGCGCTGCCGCGCGCGGCGG
>Ga0307511_10004966_pt1 | contig 13567 bp, 9 predicted proteins | sample 13_EM_MG_FD_200266 | JGI IMG/M metagenome (GOLD analysis project Ga0307511, IMG submission 200266) | Populus trichocarpa ectomycorrhiza microbial communities from riparian zone in the Pacific Northwest, United States - 13_EM | ecosystem: Host-associated > Plants > Roots > Unclassified | place...
AAGGACTATCTGGTACAATATCTCCTGCAGTGGAAATTAAGAGAGTGTCCAATTTGTACTTGCATTATAATTTATTAGATGGGGAGATATCAAGGAGATTGTTAATTTGATTGGGCTGTTTTTTTTTTTTATTATTATTATTAATATGATGTTTGGGTTAATTTTTATATATCTTGATTAATTCTATAGGTTTTGAAATTAATAACTATATAAATTTTTAATGGTTTTAAGAAGACTCAAACTTATAATTATTAAACAACAAATTATTTTAAAAAAAATAAAAAAGATAGCCTATGTGAAGTGACAATAGTGGTTGCAAGTATAGCCAACAATGACTGTAAAGGGGAAACAAGAGGAAAGAGAGCGAGTGAGACAGAGTGAACGGTGTTGCAATGGTTATCTTTAATACTTTAATATATATGAGGGTAGAATTATTTTATTTATTTTGAAAATAAGTTTTGACCTAAAATGAAAAATATAATATTTAAAAAATTAGTTACAAAGTAAAAAATAAAATAAAAACCTTAGAGTGCTCAGCTTAATTTTTCCTTTCCTAAAACAAAATTAATAAATATTTAAGAACTACACAAGTTAATGTCTATACTTATACTTTGTTATGTATCTGTTTATAAATTTTTTAAAATTAACCTGAATCTAGGTTTAAACTAACAAAATTAAATTTATTTATTTTTACAACACATTAACATAGTTTTGAATATTAAGTTTATTTTTCAAATTTACTTCCAAATTTATATAGATAAATGATAAAATTAAGAAAATAAATGATTTAATATGCTTATTTTGACTTTTGTTGAAAACTTAGTCTCAACCTTAAAGTAAGAATATTATTAATTGAAAACATGTAAATTAAAAAACAATAAATTATTACTAATTATTTTTTATTATTAATACTTGTCAATCACTCAGATATTCTTTTGATCAATATGCTATTTGTTTGTACCTTAAAAAAAAAAAGAAACTACACAATAAAAACTTCATCTTAAGATAAAACAAGTAACAACATTGTAAAATCAAGTGAAGTATGGCAATATAAAACCTTAAACCTTTCATAAACCCATCATTTTTTAATGATGGTAAAAAAATAATGGGTTTATGAAAAAAGAGAAAAAGAGATTACAATAATTAAATTATAGGAAAATTAAAAAAATGTAAATAAAGTTGTAAAGAAATAAGCAATACTAAAAGTAGTAAAATGTTAAATTACATATATAGGACTATCCATCATTCATAGTGACTGAGTGATCCTTTATTATTTATACGAAGTTTGAATTCTATCTAAACATGCAAATCCTAATTATATATAGATATTGATATTAAGTAAGAAGACTTTATTGAATTTTAATACAAATTAAACTCCTTCTCTATTGATACTACGTGAATCCTAAGCTAATCTTATGATTTCTTATTAGTTATTTTGTTGAGGTCTATTGTTCTGAATAGATTTAAGCTTCCTAGTTCTTTGCGTTTATTCAAACTCTTATGCTTGATCACTTTTTCTTTGGTCGAATATGACTCGTGATCGTCTGATCAACTACTTTTTCTAACTCTTTGTTGATTAAGACTCCTTTAGTATAGTTGATTTTACTAAACTCGATCAACTTTAGCTTTTCCCCTGTTTTGTTATGAAAAGTCATTGTTCTCCTATGATTGACACATTGATATTTATTTTAAGAGTAAACAATGTCTCTCATATTCTTTTATTTCTTAAATGAAGGAATAATCCCCCATCTTATTTATACTTAGCATTGATTGATCAAATCCATCAAATATAACTTGGCAAAAGACATTGTTCACCCTAAAACTATCGACCATGGTTTAAAACATGTTTGACATTTAATAATTTTATCCAATTAATTAAACTTAAAAGTAGCTTGTGCTCTGACTTTTAGGCATTATATTTAGATTTCTCAAATTACTCTCAATTCTTCATCTTCTATAAGAAAAATCTTTAATCCCTTTTTCATAATCTTAGAAATTTCTTTGCAAAGTTTCAATCAAGAACCCTAAAAACTCTTCTTCCTCTTTATGTACTCTTTTTCCCTAAGATTTAATCAATCCCTTTTTCATAGTTTTAGAAATTTCTTGAATATTAAGTTTGCATCATTATAACTTTGTATTACTGTCGAGTACCAGCATAATACAAGTCATAGTCCATGGTATATTTTAAATATTTAAGTATTCTATTTATTACTTTCTAACAATTCATACTAGGATTATTGGTAAATATACTCAACTTTCTAACATAGTATATAATATCTGATCTTATATAGTTCATAACATACCTCAAGCTTTTAATTATTCAATAATATTCTAAATAATGTATTCACTTACCTTGGTTTTTGGACTTATATACTTTTATATTCAGTAGATTCTTTACAATATTATTGTCACCTTTCAAAAATTTATTGAGAAGTTTTTCAATATAATGAGATTAGGACAAATTTTTTCATTCTTAGTATGACATCTACAATATCTATATTTTACATCGAATTTACTATTTAATATTTTCTTGATAGACTTGATCTTGTATTCATTGTTGTTCAAAATTAGCATGACATTCATATAAAGACATACAATGATAACCATTATCTATATTTTTTACATAAACAAATTTATCAACCTTGTTGATTTTAAAAAAAATTTACAATATATTATTGTGAAAATTTGCATGCCATTATTTTGGAGTTTTTTTTTTTCAAACCATATAATGACTTAACAAGTTTACACAATTTCTTTTCCTTCATTTTATTGACAATCCCCTCGAGTTGTTTCATATAGACCTCTTACTCAAGTTCACCATTTAGAAGAGTTTTGTTTTTACATTCATTTGATGTATTTCAAGCTTGTTAATAACCACATTAGCTATTAACATCCATATGAAAGTTATTATTGACACAAGTGAGATGTGTCAAAATAGTCCATACCTTTTTGTTGTTTGAATCTTTCAATAATAAATCTTACTTTGTGTTTTTCAATGGTTCCATCATCTTTGATCTTCCTTTTAAAGATCTATTTATGGTAATGTCTTACTTCCAAGTGAAAGATTCATTAGTTTTCACGTATGATTTTATATGATGAACTCAATCTCAATATTAATTGTTGTCTTTTAATACAAAGTTTAGGACATTGTCTCGAAGTAGCTTCGATGCTCATTTTCCTTTTTACTCCTTCACATCTAAATTTTATCATCTTCCATAGATCTTTAATTTATAATTTGATTATGATCACATGAGCTTGCTTCATTCATCCTTTTAAATTACCAATTTTTTTTTGCTTTCTTAAAAGAAGGCACATCTTAAAAACAAATTAGTATTTTTTTTATTCTATTATTGGGATGAATATCCTTAATGATTGACTTGTGTACGAAACCAATATACACTACTTTTATAAGTATATCTAATGAATACACAATCCATATTTTTAAATCCTATATTCATCTTTTTAGGATCAAGTAACGCTACTTTAGCAAGACACCCCCACATTTAGAGGTATTTATAGGAAAGTTTTCTTCTTTCTACAACTCATATGGTGTCTTTTTCAATCTCTTATAAGGTACTTAGTTAAATATATAATTGATAGTCAAGATTACCCCCCTTATAAGTTTTGAGGTGCTCCTAAACTTATCAACATGATATTCATAATTTTTTTTAGTTTATGTTTAGCAATGCCATTTCTTTTAGGTAAATAAGGAGTCAAAATTTAGTGTATAATACAATTTTAAGAATAAAATTTATCAAAAGTTGCCTCGTATTCTCTACTCTATCACTTATTATTACATTTATCTTTTTATAAAGTTAATTTTCAAATTTTATCTTGTTATGCTTAAACATTTTAAGAGCCTTATCATCTTCGCTTCTTAACAAAGATGTATCATAATATCTTGTGCAGTCATCTATACAAGTAATATGATACTTTTTTTTATCACTTCTAGTTCATATTAATTTTAAATCACAAATATCAGAGTGAATTAAATCTATATATTCACTACTTCTTTTAATTATTTAAAAAGTCTTTATGAATTTAGATTATACATAAACTTCACATTTGTAATTTTTCTCGAAAACCATAGAAAGTAATAATTCAAGATTAATTAATATTTTGTATAGAACTATAATTTACATGTTCCAACCTAGCATGTCATATATCATAAGGCTCAAGCAAGTAAGAATCATCATCATCATCATCCTTGGTTAAAATGATCATTATATGTATTTTAAGGTCATTTATAGATAACCCTTTTCCAAAAAAAATATCACTTTTAAAAACCATTTTAAACCCTTCTTTTTTTTTCTTAATAATAATCTAGACACTAAGTTCTTTCTAATGTCAACTACATTAAGCACATTGTTGAGGATGAAAACTTTTTTTAAAATCATATTTAGTATAACCTTCCTAATGTCTAGTACCTTTGAAGATGATGAGTTCTCCATGTATATATATGCACCTTCTTAATGCCTAGTACCCTTTTTAATAAACATATATGTAAATCCTTGGATACAAATCTTATATTGAAATTGAAAAGAAGAAAGAGAAAAATTAAAGTGGTAAATATCATAGTTTTGAAACCCGGCCCAGCAGGTCGACCCAGGGCTGGAACCGGGCCGGGTTGAAGAAAAAATAGGGGAAGGAAAAACCTAGCGTGACCCGGCTAAAAACCCGGTTGCGACCCGTTGACTTTTGTTTTTTTTTACTAAAACGACGTCATTTTGATTTAAAAAAAGAATTAATCCGGGCGACCCGGGCTTGGACTGGGCCGGGTCTGAAAACTATGGTAAATATGGTTAGAGAAATTATTTTCAATCAAAATGAAATAGACTTTTGGTTTGAAATTTGTATGTAAACTCTTGGATGAAAAGTTTCGAAGGTACTAAATATTAACAATGTAATTGATGAGTGGAAGGGTGAAATTGAACAAATTAATTGAATTAAAAGGGAGTTTTAATAAGGATGAAAAAAAAAACAAAGGACTTTATAGGGAGAAAGTATAAATAAGAGAAATATTTGGGTCCAATGTATAAATAAAAAGAAATGGTGGGTTAATGTAAAAATAAAAGAACATATGAGGGGTTAATATAGAAATTAAGAAAACATGAGGGCCTAATATGCAAATAAATAAATTAGGAGGGGGCAAGATGCAAATAAGAAAAAATATAGCTATAAATAGAGAAGAATTCTCTAGTAATTCCTAGAATCGGCCGACCATAAGAGGAGAAAAGAAAGAGGAGAGAGTGAGCTAAAAATCTTACAAAATATCACACTGAAAACACCAAAGAAAGTTAGATTAGGGAATTAAAGGGTGTTAGAAGGAGCTTTACACAAAAAGAAAATTGAAGAATTCCAAGGGATTCAACCTTCATAGGGGGCGACATAAGAGAAGAAAAGGAGGGTGAAAGAAACGTGATTCATCTTGGGATTTCTCCTTTAATTTCTTGTTTTTAAGAGGTAATAAATTCTCTTAATAAGTTGTTTTAACTTGTTTTGTGTTTTATATTGAATGGTTGGGTTGCTAGACACATTGAAGGTTTGAGGACCAACATGGACAAAATTGCATAGTTTGGTAGTCCAATTTTTGACAAATAAATGTTTAATTAAGAAGAAAGTTGAATATGAGAGAAAAATTGCAAAATAGAAGAAAGCCAATGGCTTAATTGAATTTTGGAAGAGCTTAATTGATTTAGTCAAGGGCTAAAATGAAAGAAAAATAAAGTTTGAAATTTAATTTGTCTAAAATTGGAAGAATTGATAAGTCCAGTGACATAATTGAACTTTAGATTGATTTAATTAGTGCAATTATGTGTTTAATTTGAGAAATATCAAAGTTCAGGAGTCGATTCTAGTCAAAATTGCAAGGAATAAAGATCCAGTGACCAGAATGAATAGGAATTGAGATTTTAAGAGTTTAATTGACTTAATTAGAGGTGAAATTGTAAAAACTAGAAGTTTAAAGAGTCAATTAAGGACTAAATTGAAGAAACCCAAAACAAAAGACCATTTTATAAGGAACATGGAAATCTAAGAGTCCAATTGCAAACTTCCAGGGGTGAAATTGAAAATATTATAAAAGATAAGGATAATTTTGGGCTTAATTAAAAGGTTTCAGAAGTTCAGGGTGCAAATTAAAAATTGACTTTAATTCCTAAATCCCCTCTAACAGACGACTTGTCGTTTGATGTTAAACCAACGACCCAAATGACATGTCATTCGACCACTATTTATTTTATTCTTCCTTTTTAGCTAGAGAAAGTTGCCTATGAAACCACTAAAACGGCCTCGGTTCAACCTAATTTCCCCACCAAATTGCACCAAATACACTCCAAATCATAGCCCAGATTACCTCCTTAAGTATCATTAATTCATTCAGTTTTCTTTACTCCTACAATGATCATATGACATAAAGGAAACATGTCCTCAATAGTCCAACAATGGCAGGACTGTTGGTGTTTCCTTTTCACCAAATACAAAGTAGGTTCAAGATGAGATAGATGGGTGGATTTCCTAGGAAGAATCTAATTATTGCCTTATAAAAACCCAAAAGAAGCAACTCTTAGAAAAAAAGGGGGTAGGGGCGAGAACTGGAGAAGCTTTAAGTTTTGGAACTGCTAGCAATCACCAACCCTTAAAGAAAAGATCACCTTTTAATTTTTAAAAAAATCCAAGACCCATAAACTAGCCTCTTTTCTACCATTCTCTCACAGTCTCACTATTGTTTCCACCCTTCCTCGCGACATCAAAAATAACCCAGCAACGGTAGCAATAAAAAAAAAACTCTATAACCATCCACCAGCCTCTTATCATTCCATCAGCACGTCCTATTCTCTCATCTAATAAGGGGTTTCAAAGAATAGTCCAAGATTTTGTTTTGTTTTAGAGTTTTCCTTTGGCATTAAAGGCAATAAGCTATCAAGGAGTTCCAACATCGTGTGGGAATTAAAGAACAATCAAATCCTCATTTTTGTTATAGGTATTGTAGCCCTGCAACTTTCACTTCACCATGTAAATATAAGGTTATATTGAGCATGCTACCTTGATAATGAACTGTTGACCTTTCCCTTTTTTTTGTACTATGAGTTTTTTTAAAAGCTTCTTCATGAGTACCTTTCTTGATTTGTTGTTTTAGTTAAGAGTAAAAGATGAGTCTAAAAAAAGAATTTCTCTAGTTAACTATTAGGATATATTCTAGTCCAAGTTAGATAGTAAACTGATAGAGGGTTGTAGTTGTCACACCTAAATCATGGTGACCTTTAAAAAAGGAAAAAAGAATAAAATAGATATCTAATATCTTGTTCTTAAGCTTCTTCATAGGTACCTTTCTTGACTAGTTGTTTTAGTAAAGAGTAAAATATGAGTCTAAAAAAAACTTTCTCTAGTTAACCAGAAAGAAGACAATATATTATAGTCCAAGTTAGATAATAAACCGATAGAGGGCTGTAGTTGTCACACCTAAATCGCAGTGACCTTCAAAAAAAGGAAAAAAAGAACAGAATATATATCTAGCATCTTGTTCTTAGAGGGGAAAGGTCTTGTTTAAGGAGTCACCACCTAGTATTATGGTCATTAAAAACCCTAACAAGTAAACAAAGATTCTATAGTATGGACTGGTTACACAAAAGGTGTTAGTGAATATTAAGGGCATTCCCAGTATGGGGATTTGAATATAAGGCTTGTATTCATAGTTTGGAAGTTGCCTTGGAGATGAAGATAAGGAAATTAGAGGTGTATGGGGATTTAGTGTTGATAATCTACTAGGTAAAAGGTGAAAGGTAGAATAAGGATGAGAAACTAAGATTGTACCAAGAATATCTATCCAAACTTGCTAAAGATTTTGATGAGATAGAGTTTACTAATCTAGAAAGAGATAAGAATCAGTTTGGTGATGCTTTGGAAACTTTAGCCTCTATGACAATAATTGATTGTAGCATCAGAGTATAACCCATATGTATTGAGATCAGGAGCTCTCCTACTTATTATTGTTTAGTAAAAGAGGAATTAGATGGTAACCCTTAGTATACAAATATAAAGAAGTTAATCCAATGTCAAGAATATCCTTCAAGAGCATCAAAGGTGGATAAGAAAACCTTGAGAAGTACACGAAGGAATCTACGCCACATGCAAATGGGCACATGATGGCTAGGCAAATGCAAAGAGTGATAAGATTAATGCACCTTTATTCAACATTGTATCATCTTGGTCATTCATAATATGGGGAATAGATGTGATTGGGCTGATTAATCCAAAAGCTACCAATTAACATCAGTTTATTCTTGTGGCAATTGATTACTTCATAAAATAGATAGAGGCATGCTCCTATGCCTATTTGACTAAACAGGTGGTCAAACAATTCATTAAGAAAGATCTAATTTATTGATATGGTTTACTTGGAACGATAGAGACCGATAATGCCAGAACTTCAATGGAAAGATGATCGTAGAATTATATGCTAAGTAGAAAATCAAACATTCTAATTCGACTCTCTACAAACCAAAGATGAATGGTGTTGTTAAAGCTGCTAATAAGAACTTAAAGAAGATTGTCCAGAAAATGGTTGTTACCTACAAAGACTGGCATGAATGGCTTCCTTATGCTCTCCATGCATACGAAATAACTACAAGGAAATTAACTGGGGTGACATCTTATTCACTAGTTTATGGGATGGAGGCAGTGATGCTTTTAAAAGTGGAGATTCTCTCTCTAAGTATCCTAATGGAATCTAAGCTTGTTAAGGCTAAATGGGCTAAAATACGACATGAACAACTAAACATGATCATAGAGAAGAGATTAGCTGCAATATATCATCACTAATTGTACCAAAAAAGGATGGCTAAAGTGTATGACAAGAAAGTCCAACCAAGGGAGTTCAAGGAAGGTGATGCAGACCTCTTGATCACATATGTGGTCATACAACTCCCAATGAAGTAGATAACAACCCAGAAAACCAAAAATTAGGTTTGAGAGAACCTTCACCTAGAGGTAACCATATACCTAAGAACCAAAGATATTGGAAAACAAAACTTGGACCCAGAGATAACCTTGTATCTAAAAACCATAAGTATATGAATGACACCACGAAGCCAGATAATTTATGATAAGTTAGTGTACGATCTTTGTCCCTGTAAGGAAATGTTGTTTTTCCACAAACAAAAGAAAAACTCATATTTTTCTCCAACTTACTGCTGAAATTTGCAGTTAAAAATCATGATATATTTTCCTCTAACTAACCTTAATAGACCCCTTTTAGGTTGCACGTTAATGAGTCTAAACTAGTAATCAACTAACATAAGTCAAATAATGAAACAAACCCCTAAACAATGTCTAATGAGCAAGAACAAACCCAAATTTAAAATAAATAAATAAATAAATAAAATAGGATAATAAAAACAAAATCTCAATGCTAAAATTCCTCTATGTAGCCTGAATCTCTAATTTTGGCATATTCTTGGTAGATTTTCAGTCCTAACTTCAATCACATTGTTTTCTCTTGTCTAGATGAATATTGGGCCTATGATAAATGGTTGGAAAGCTTGATATATATAGTTTCCATCCCAACTTGAATTACAACAACTTTCCACCGTTAGCTCTAGATATGTCTCAAACAGTACACAAATGTTTAGTCCGACATATTTGACAATATTTATCTAGTAACATCGACCATCTAAAATAATATGTTCACGGACACCATTTGACCTGAAATGTTACCAAAATATATTTCCACGTGTCTAGTATCTCTCTGTAAAATTTTAGCTTGTTCCAATATATGATTTGAGAGATATGCCTGATCTCGCAAAATTGATCAACAAATATTTTAATATCAAATTCGGATCTAACTTAGTTCGTATCATCCTCCCCTTCTTTAAAAAGATTCAAACTCAAATATATACAATGGAAAACATCTTCTAAGGTCAATAAATCAGTACTGAGCCTAAGAATATCATCATCATCAAAACCAGGAAGAACCTTGTTAGTAAATAAGGTCCCTCTAATATACAAGCTTTCTTTTTCAACTATCTCCTTCTTCTTCAATTTTAGTTGTTCCTCATATATTTGCTTAGGTGTTAAAGATATAAGAGTTATAGGTCTTCCATTCATCTCAAAAGAATACTTATTTGTTACTCAATCATGCATGACTATCTTATCATACTGCCATGATCTACGAAGCAATAAGTGACTAGCTTGCATTGGCACAAAATCATATAACACCTCATCACAATATTTACCAATAGAAAAAGCAACCAAAATCAACTTATTCACTTTCACTTCACTTCCATCATTCAACCACTGTAATTTAAGGTATGAGATGTTTGGTAGTGTGCAAGTTCAATTGTCTCACTGATTCAATACTAGCTACATTAGTGCAACTACCACCATCTATAATTAAGCTACATACGTTATTATGAATGTGGCATCTCGTGTGGAATATGTTCTCCCTTTAACCTTCTAAATCATCCACCTTAACATGCATATCCAGTGCTCTTTTCACCACAAGTGTCTATCCCTCAACCGGATACTCAACATAAATATCATCATCATCCAATGGTAGCATCTTCTCCTCTTCATCCTCCCCATCAGTCTCATCCTCATTATTAGCTTTCATAACCATGACTATTTTGTTTGGACAATGTGAAGCAACATGACCAAAACCCAGATAATAAAAGCATTTAATGTCATAGTTACAAGAAGTGGGAGTAAAATTGTTACCTTTAACAACGGTTGAGGTGTTTTTCTTCTTTTTAGGGTATTCGACCTTGCCCTCCTCATTTTGTGGTGATGGACCACCCCCAATGTTAGCCTTCCAATTGGGTTTCCAAGGTTTTGAAGGGCCTAATGGTTGGCTTGGCCAAATGGTACCCTTTCGTTTAAGTTGTTTCTCCACCTTCACAGCCATATGCATAATCTCTTTCAACTCCATATAATGATGCAACTCCACAATATGAGCTATATCATGATCAAGACAATTCATGAATCTAGCCATAGTAGCCTCCATGTCCTCTTCAATATTAGCTCGAATCACAACAAGTTTCATCTCCTTGAAGTAATCATCAACACTCTCTATGCCTTGACTCAAACTCTGCAACCTTTGATACAATTCTCTATAATAATGGCTAGGCACAAACCTCCTCCTAATAAAGGATTTCATCTCATCCCAAGTATCAACTTGGCTCTCATAATTCCTCCTATAATTTGTCACTAACTAATCCTACCACACAATAGCATAGTCAATAAAAGCAATCACAAGAAGCTTGACTTTCTTGGGCTCCAGATAATTATAACACTAAAAACTTCACTCCACTTTCTTCTCTCATTCAAAAAATTTTTTGGATCATTCTTCCCTTGAAAAGCCGGTACTTTCAGCTTAATTGTACCCAAATCTCCACATAACTTAGCATTATGGTCATAATACCTATAATTACCCCTCTAGCAAGAATTTACACCATATCGTTCCCCTACAATTCCACTACTTTCCAAAACATTTCTCATGTCCTACGAACACATCTTCAAAATCAACATCCCTCATGTCCACATTATCAGCCATAAACTCATCCACATTAGTGTTAACTCGCTTAACAACCCCCTTAACATTAAATCTCTTTGCTTAGACCTAATTTGAACCCTACCATGATCATTAACATGTTGCCTCTCCAACCTATTTCCAAATGCATTGGCCACCTAATCCATCTATTGATTCATAATGCAAAACTGAGTTATAATTTCTTTGTCTTATCTCTATGGTTCATTGCTCTTGCTTAACTCCTACATCTTTGAATTTGAAAATTAGTTAGTTGACAAGAAATATATATTCCTCACCCACTTCTTCACTCAAGTATGTTCATTATGCTTTTTTTCCTCTCATATCACCTTTCTTTGACTCTTGTGAAACTAAAATTAACACCAAATATAACAGTCTTAGCAGCGTATTCTGATTAGTATTGTCGCACGTCACCCGTGCGACGTTCGTTTTGGTGATTTTTTTTTCGTTTGCTTATTTGATTCATTGGGAGTCACCACCTAGTATTTCATTGAGGGTTACTAGGAAACCCGGATGTACTAGTCTTGTCAAAGATTCACGGGTAGGGACTGGTTGTGGTTAGGGAAGGTATTAGCACCCCTAACACACCCTACCTGAAGTAAGCTGCTTCGTGGCTTTGATGTGATAAAGAAGTTTTAAAATTTTTGTCTTTTCATCGGATATTAGAAATACAACTTACGTGTAAGTTCATAATCCTTTACCGTGAGCAAATCAAAATATTAAATTCTTCTTTATTCTTTGCAATTTTATCATAAAAAAACATCTATAAAAAAATACAAACACATTCACTTTCACTACATTTTTTTCTTTTTTCTTTTTTTTTTACATCCACACTACAAATTATAAAAATTCAAAAATAAACAAAAATTACATTAAACAATTTGAAAATTACAAAATAATCCAAAACAATTCAGAATAGTGTTAGATAGACTTCTGGAGTTGCCGGAACAGTGTCAGGTAGACGTCTGGAGCTGCAAGACAGTGGCGGCGCGTTTGCTCCACGTGGCTGTAGACAACCCCAAAAAACTGGTGGATCCGGCTCGACTCCGTCTCCTTTTCCCTTCTGCACTGGCAGTGAGGAGTAACATCACCTGCAAAGAAGAAAAAAAACGCAAGCAAAGTCTCGGTTCTTCCCCTTTTTTTTATCTGATCTCTTCTGGTTTCTTTCCTTCTCTAGGTTCGTTGTTCTCTGTTGGTTGCAAATTCGGCCGTTGGTTCTCGGTTGGAAATGGGGCTGCTTCTATGGGCGCCGCTGGAGGAAAAAGGGTTGCCGCTAGCCGGTGTGCACGGCGACTAAGGAAGGAAAGACCTGCTGGCTGAAGAGGGAGCTGTGGGTCTGAGGAGATGGGGAATGGCTCTGTTTGTTCTCTAGTCGGGGGAGATGAGGTTGTTCTGTGGTGCTGCTTGTGGTCGGTTGAAGGAGAGAAAACTAGGTATGTCGGCTGTGGGTAGAAATTGCTGCTGCTGGAGGTCGGGTGAAGGAGAGAAAGCTGGGTCGGTCGAGGAGAAGGACGACGCTGAGAGGAAGGCCTTTGTGCAAGGAGGCTGGGAAGTTGTGGTTCTGTGAGGTGGAATTTGGTGATGGCTGCGAGGCTGTTGGATGGAGGGGTTGGGTTTGCTCAGGTTAGATGAAGGAAAAGGGAGCAGCGGCTGGAGGATAGGGGAAAGAAAAATGTGTAGTGGCCGTCTTGTAGGTAGAGGCCAGGGAGGAGGGTTAGTGGCGGCTGAGAAGAGGGAGAATGGCCTGTGGATGGGTGCTGCGGTGAGGGTTTTCTTTTTCAAGGGAGGGAGTGGCGACTTGGAGAAGATGAGAGGAAAAGGGGGGCGCTTTTTTAAAAGAGATGGGTTTAGGGTTAGGGTTCTTTTTGTGTTTTTTCTAATGATTCAAAATTGCCCCCGACCCCCCCCTTTTTATGTGTGTAGGCTACTATTTATAGGCAAAATATTGTTTGGTCCCCAAATTTAATCCCTCAACTTTTTTTTTTTGTAAATTAGATTTTTCTTAATTTTTTTGTATTTTTTTGA
>Ga0307511_10004967_pt1 | contig 13566 bp, 13 predicted proteins | sample 13_EM_MG_FD_200266 | JGI IMG/M metagenome (GOLD analysis project Ga0307511, IMG submission 200266) | Populus trichocarpa ectomycorrhiza microbial communities from riparian zone in the Pacific Northwest, United States - 13_EM | ecosystem: Host-associated > Plants > Roots > Unclassified | place...
GCGCCGGAAGCGCGACGCCAGGCGCGGACGGAAAACTCTGGCGCATGAAGGCGACAGGCGGCAGGGCCAGCTCGCGCAGGCGTCGCAGGCGCGAGCGCCAGCCGAGTGCTTTGAAATCGTTGCTGAGGACGGATGCCTGCAGGCGTCCGCGATCGAGGAACGCGGCCGAGGGCTCGTTGCGTGTGCGGTCGTCGTCGCGAAGCCAGTCGGTGGATCGATCGTGTGGCACCTTCGCGAGCCATTCGTCTGCAAGATCGATCGAGCGCTCGCAGATGGCGACGATGCGGCGTTCGGCGGCACGTCGCCAGAAGTGCTCGTGTTCCTCGGCGGACATCGCTTCGCGCAGCAGGTGGATGTCGTAGAGCCAGATCAGACGTTCGTTGTCGTGATGATGGGCGACGCGGTGGAGGCAGGCCAGAAGGAGGGCATCGACATGCGACGGAGCGAGAGCGTTCGGTGCGATGCGAGGGACCGGGATCGCGCGGCTGATCAGCTCCTCGAACGGTAGCGCATCGCGTACGACGGCGGAGTTGATCACGTCCCAGTGAACGTCATACACGTGACCGGCTCGCGAGAATGACTGCTGACGGACGGCCAGCGTGTCGCCGCTGGTGAGCGGCGAGTTGTACCCGAGGCCGTGCAACAGCGAACGAACGGCATCGAGGTCTGATTCGGCAATCAGAAGATCGGTATCGCCGCGCGGCCGCAATTCCGGGGAAGCGTACAGGTCGTAAGCCAGCCCCGTCCCCTTGATGATGACCACCCGAATTCCTCGGCCATCGAACGCGGACAGCAACGCGCGCAGATCGGCCAGACGCAGCGATTCGCCAGTGGCAGCACGAATGGCAACATCGCGGAGCGCAGCATGAGCGGGCCACGAATTGCCCGAAAGATGCGCGTAGAGGAGCGGGCCGACGCCATGCTGCTCGATCGACTCGAGGAGTCGCGCGATGTCGTCTTCGCTCGTTTCCGCTGGCCACGCAGCAGGCTCTCCGCGCAGCAGGGCGCGCAGCGGAGCACGCAACGAAGATGAGATCGGCAACGGATCAGGAACGTCGGCCATTCGTCGTCAGGCAACCTCTGCTGATGGCGCAAAAATTCGCGCGTTGTCGGTTGTCGGTTTTCGGTTGAATGCGTCTCAGGCAGTGTCGATTACTGCGATCAACCGACAACCGACAACGCGCACAGCGCAGTTTCGACGGCGCAGTCCTTGCTAATTGGAAAGTGAACATGTCCACGATCCTGGTCCTCATCATTGCAGCCCTCGCAGTCGTTCTCGCCATCGGACTCGCCTACGTGCCGCTAAGCCTGCTCGTCGGACACATGGCTCGCAATATCAAGGCTTTCATCGAGCGGCAGCGCGAAGAACGACGGGCCGTCGCTCGCGCCACGCCGGACAGGCGGAAGTAGCGGCGCTTCGCGCGTTGTCGGTTATCGGTTGTCCGTTGATTGCAGCGATCACCGCGCGGTCGAGCCAGAACTCCAAACGTGGCGGCAACCGCTCTGAACCGACCACCGACAACCGACAACGCGCGAAGCGCAGTTAGTGCTGAGCGACAGCCTTCTCCACTGCCGACTTCAGCTTTGCATCGTTCGGCATGATGGCGCCGATCTGGCGCCAGACGATTTTGCCGGTACGGTCGATGAGGAGCGAGGTCGGCAGCACCGTCGTTTGCACGAGATTGGCGATGCGGCCCTCGGGGTCGAGAGCGATCGCGTAGCTGATCTTCTCTTCCTTGACGAACGTCTTCACCGCCTCGGTGTCGCCTTCGTCGACGCTGACGCCGATGACTTTCAATCCCTTTGCCGCGTACTGGTTCTGCAACGTCTGCAGCTCCGGCGTCTCGAAACGGCACGGGCCACACCACGTGGCCCAGACGTTGAGAAAGACGACGCTCCCTCTCTCATTGGCGATGTTCAGCGGCTTGCCGTCGAGATACGTGGCCGTGTACGGCGGCATCGGATCGCCGACGTCCGTGTGCGCCGACGCGAGATCGGCCGGTTCTTCCTTGGCCGTCTTCGACGTCGTCGTTGCCGGTTTCGCGGCCGTCTTCTGCGGCTTGGCGGGATTGGGAACTGCTGTCTCCTGCTTCGCGCATGCTGCCATCAGGACGAGGATGCAGAGCGTGGCCAGAGTCGATTTCATTTTCGTATTCACCGTTTCCGAGGTTTGATCGTTGCGAGTTGAATGCCGTCGTCGCCATTCCAGGCGACGAGGATGGTTTGATTGGAGATTGCGATACGTGGAAAGCCGATGGGAGAGCCGCTGGCAATCGTCTGCGGCGGATCGAGCGGACCACCTTCCACGACGTGGCGGGTAACGACCTGCATCGGCGCAGTGTTCTCGACCCACGTCACGATTGCGGAATTGTCATCGAGGAGGACGACGTCAGCGCGCCCAGCCGGATGACCGGCGTCGACGCGGATCGGGGCGGCGAACGTCGCTCCGCCATCGTGAGAGAACGCAACATTGACCGCCGCCTTAACCTCGGAGCCGGTGAACCACGCCACCGCCGCCCGATTGCCGCGCGCGTCCATGCGGGGCCCATTCACAGGACATCCGGTCATGTGCCAGCCGTCATCGTGAACGAGCGCTGCATGCGCATCTGCAACCGGCGCAGCGGCAGCGATGTCGCGCATCTCGGTCGCGGAGCGGTCGCGATAAACGAGAAGCGGACCGTGCGGAGTCATAACCATCGACGTTTGGCAACAGTCACATACGCGCGAATCGACGACCGCCTCGGCGCTCAGCGTTCCGGCGGCAGTCATCGTGGCGGCGTGCAGCTCCGTCTCCCCTTTCCGCCTGCCGTCGAGCCAGGCGATGCGCGCGGTGCCGTCCGCGAGCGGCAGCATCGACACGAATCCGAACTCGCGCGGCATGACCGGATGCGGAGTCACTGCGGCCGTCCATGTTTTTCCGCCATCGGAAGAGCGCGAGAGTTTGATGACCCGTCCCTCGCCTGCCCGCTCGCGCCATTGCGCGAAAACGTTGCGACCGGAGACAGCGATCGATGGATAGTCGGCGCGGTTGTCGAGCATGTCGCCGTGCGCAATGACGATCGGCTTCGACCACGTAGCGCCGTCGTAGCGCGCGAAGTTGAACGTCTTCGCGCTGCGATCGACCCACGACACATCGAAGCCGCCTTTGCCATCGGCGACGACATACGGCGTGGCCGTCGAGTGGCCGAACGGAAAAGAAACGTTCGTCACGGGCATCGACGCGGGCGGCCTGGCCACGCCCATCAGCAACAGCAGCGCACTGATCGCAAGTCGTCTCACAGTCCCTCACCCGGCATCGTCGGTTCCATCTGCAGCGCGTCATTCACGCGGTTGAAGTAGTTGAACAAGCCTGCCATCGCCGAGATCTCCACGATCTCTCCTTCGTCATAGTGTTGCCGCAAGCGCGCGAATATCACATCGTCGACTTTGTGTGCGTCGAGCGTGAGCTGCTTCGCGTATGCCAGCGCTGCTTTTTCTGCCTCGTCGAACGGACCATTCTCGAAGTCGAGAAGCGCTTCCATCTGTTCGTTCGTTGCTCCATACCGCGCAGACTGCGCGGTGTGCGACCGGTTTCAGTACTGGCAGGCGTTGAGGCGCGAGACGAGCGTTGCCACGAGCTCTTTCGTTTTGACGGACACAGTGCCGGTGTTCGTGACGGCGTTCATGTGCGCCATCATCGTTTTCAAAATCTCCGGCCGGTGTGCGTAGACCCGGAACATGTTCGGCACGTTGCCGCGCTGCTCGCCGATCTGCCGAAACTTCTCCCGGATCTCGTCGGTGACCTGATCTTTGGTGAGCTTGGTGAGGCGGGCCATCGCAACCTCCGGACGACAAACGCGGACAGCAAAACGCCCCGCGTTTCCGCGGGGCGTAATCGTAAGCGAAATGATGGCGATCGAGCGTTACTCTTCCGTCTCGGTCTTGCCTTTCTTGATGACTTCCGGCTCGGCCGCGCCCGGCTCGGCCGCTGCCGCCACGACTTCCGGAACGATCTCCGCGCGCGGCGAGGTAACACCGACGATGACGCGGTGTGGATCTTCCTCGACTTTCACGCCCTCGGGGAGCTTGAGGTCGGAGATGCGGACCTGCTGGTGGGCGCCGAGGGTCGTGATGTCGACCTCGATGGTGTCGGGAATGGCGTTCGGAAGGCACTCGACGTGAAGCTCGCGCATCTGAAAGTCGAGGATGCCGCCCTCTTTGACGCCGATCGAGCTTCCGGTGAGACGCACCGGAACGGTCAGGCGGACCACCTCATCCATCACCACGCGCACGAAATCGATGTGCGTCATGCGGCGCGAGATCGGGTCCATCTGCATATCCTTGATCATGGCGTGGCGCTGCTGATCGGTGCCGGCCATCTTGAGCAGAAAGATGGAGCGGATGCCGTGCTCGCTCTTCTGGATCAGATCCGAGACCGCCTTGCGCTCCACGGTGATGGCCACCGGCTCTTTGTGACCGCCGTAGACGACCGCCGGGATCTTGTTGTCCTGGCGCAACTTCTTCGCGTACTCCTTGCCGGAGCGCTCGCGACGTGTAACTTCCAAGGTGACCTCAGCCATGATGCAGAAACTCCTTTTCCGGTGTGGACAGCGAAACGATGTTAAGTCCCTGATGTGTCAGTGTATTCCCTACTGACGGAGCGCTGCCGTCCCGGCGGCTGGCTCGGCGGCGTCTCGCCGCCGCGGTTACCAGAAAATGTTCGTTCCTGCGGGTAGGCGGCGTGACGCCGCCTGGCCAGCCGGCGGGACGCCAGCGCTCCGAATTACATCTCAAACAGCGAGCTGACCGAATCCTCATCGTGGATGCGCTTGATGGCCTTGGCCAGCAGGTCGCCGATCGAGAGCGTCGTCAGTTTCGGGCACTCCACCTGACGATCGGCGAGGGCCATGCTGTTCGTGGCGATGACGTGCTTGAGCTGTGAATTGTTGATGCGCTGGATGGCCGGGCCGGAAAGGACGGCATGCGTGCACGACGCCGAGATCGACCGCGCGCCTTTGGCCAGGAGTGCATCGACCGAGTGGATCAGTGTCCCGCCCGTATCGATGATGTCGTCCACGACGACGACATTCCGATCCTCGACATCACCGATGATGTTCATGACCTCGGTCTGATTGGCGCCGATACGCCGTTTGTCGATGATGGCCAGCGTCGCGCCGAGGCGCTTCGCGTACGCCCGTGCGCGCTCGACGCCGCCGGCATCGGGCGAAACGATCGTCGGATCCTCGAGGCCAAGGTCGCGAAGATGGCGGACGATGACCGGAGCGGCAAAAAGATGATCGACCGGGATGTTGAAGAAGCCCTGAATCTGCGACGCGTGCAGATCGAGCGTGAGCACGCGATCGGCGCCGGCGGCGGTGATCAGATCAGCCACCAGCTTCGACGTAATCGGCACGCGCGGCTTGTCTTTCCGATCCTGCCTCGCGTAGCCGTAGTACGGCAGAACGGCCGTCATGCGGCTGGCCGAGGAGCGCTTGAATGCATCGAGCATGATCAAGAGCTCCATCAGATTGTCATTCACCGGCGGCGCCGTCGGCTGGATCACGAAAACGTCCGCTCCTCGGACGTTTTCATCGATCTGCACGTAGTTCTCGCCGTCCGAGAAGCTGTAGAGCGAGACCCGCCCGAGGGCGATTCCGAGAATGTCGCAGATCTCCTGAGCGAGCGCAGGATGTGATCGGCCGGTGAAGACTTTGAGAGGACCGTACAAGGCGGCGCGAATTATACGTAGGTTCGTCGTGAAGCAGTCGATCAGTGTTGACCTCCGTCGACCACGGTGGGACAATCCCACCATGATTGTGACCTTGGATTCCAAACGTCGTCTGACGATTCCCACTGCTCTGATGCCTGCCCAGCCAGGCCAATCCTTTGACGCGCGGTTCGATGCGGATGAGGATGCGGTGATTTTTCGCCGCCTGCCGGAAAAGGAGGACTGGTTGGAGGTGCTGGCCGACTGCCCTGTGACGATGGATGATCTCCCTCCCCGTCGTCGCGAACTGCCAAGGAAGCGCAGGCTTTGAGCTGGCTCCTGGACACGGACGTGCTCTCGCAACCCGCGAAGCGCAATGGCGATCCTCACGTGATCGCCTGGCTGAAGCAGGAGAAGGATCATTGCTACACCAGTGCGGTAGTCATCGCTCAAATGGCTTTCTGGGTACGAAGCAAGCAGGGCCGGCAGCGAGCCGAGTTACAGCAGTGGCTGACGCGCCTGATCGAGGCCATGCAGGGGCGAATTCACGGACTTACCGTCGGCGTAGCCCACGTGTGGGCGGATCAAGAGCATCTGCTGAGGAAGAGTGGACAACAGATGCCGATCGAGGATAGCTACATCGCGGCCACCGCCCGCAAGCTCGGGTTGACCATCGCGACAGGTAACGACAAGGACTTTCGCCGGCCAGGTCTGAAGGTTTTCAATCCTTTCAAGGAGTTGCCGCCAAAGGCATAGAAGGTCGCACACTCAAAATGCCCGATCGATTGATCGACTCAAACGCCGAACTTCGGAATGCTCCCTCAGGCACTCCCGTTAGGGGTCACGAACCATGAGAGGAACACACGGGTGGGCAGAAGTCTCGCGCGAGCGCAAGCGCGAGATCATCGATGCCATCGTCGCCAACACGCCGACGACCGGACCCGTGCACGCCGAGCTCGACCTCACCGATCGCTGCAACGTGGCCTGCTACTTTTGCAATCAGCAGGATCTGCGCACCAAGGAACAAATCCCGATCCAGAAGACGACGGAGCTGATCGATGAGATGGCCGCGAACGGTCTCCGTTCGGTGCGGCTCTCCGGCGGCGGCGATCCACTGTTTCATCGCGAGATCAACGATGTCCTCGCCCATCTCGCCAAACGCGGAATCGTCGTCGACAACCTGACCACGAACGGTGTGGCGCTGGGCCGCGAGATCGCCGGCTTCCTCGTCGACAACAAGGCGCGCGAGGTCATCTTCTCGCTCAACGCCGTCGATGCCGCCGACTACGCCCGCATGATGAAGGTGAAGCTAGGACTCTTCGACAAGGTGATCGCGGCCATCAAAACGCTGGTCGAAGTCCGCGGCGATTCGATTTATCCCTCCGTCGTGACGCAGTTTCTCCTCGACCGCGCAAACCTCGATCGCATGGTCGAGATGTACGACCTCGGACGCTCGCTCGGCGTGGACCGCATCGCCGTGAACGCCGTGCTCGAGATTCCGCGCGAGCGCATCGACCGCGAGCTGTTGCTTCGCCCCGAGGATGCCGCGCGGGCCGAACCATTCGTCGAGGAAGTGATGCGCAAGGATGCCGACGCCGGCCTGCTGCAGATCGACTTCGCCGTCCACGGCTGGAACGAGATGATGCAGCGCGTCCGCGATCGCGTCGGCACGCAGCCGACGAACATGTATCCGACCGCGCCTTCCTTCCGCGATCGCAACAACGCCTGCTTCTTCGCCTGGTACACGGCGGCAGTCACCGGCAACGGCGATATCCGCCCCTGCTGTCTGCTTCTGAATCCCGACGTGCCGCCCCTCGGCAACATCCACGAGAAGTCGATGTCGGAGCACTGGCGCGGCCCGGCGTTCCAGAAAATGCGCGACGAGATGCGCGAGGTTCTGCTGCGCGGAGGCAAGATCGAGTACGACCCGAAACACTTCCAGATCCTGAAAGAGGTCTGCATCAAACCGGGCCTCTGCTGGCTGAAGAACATGTATTTCCGCGTCGACGACGAGTTCTACGCCGAGCTCGATGCAAAGCTGGAGAAGGTGCGCAGGAAGGAAGTGCGCTGGCTGGGAACCCCGAAGCAGATGAAGCGCCGCGCCGGCGTCTTCCTCTACGATCACCCGAAGCTGAAGGATCTCGTCACGAGCAAGCGCCTGCGCCGCACCTACGACTGGCTGCGCGATTCCTCCCGCCCGCTGCGCGTGGCCCTCAAACGCCGCCTGCACATCAATCTGACCGACGCCGCCTGAAATCCCCCGTTGCCGCCCCACGTTCCACCCCGTACAATCCCCGACGCCCACCAAGTGCGCGCCCTTAGCTCAGCTGGATAGAGCGACAGCCTCCGGAGCTGTAGGTCGCAGGTTCGAATCCTGCAGGGCGCACCAATCACTCAAGTGCGTTTTCTGAGAAGGTCAATGTTTCCTTCCCACTCGACTGTGCCGCGGAGGTCAAGAAGCTGACGCCGACGTTTTGCGCGGTCAATCGGCGAAAGGCATCGTTCACGACCTCGGCCTTTGTGCGGCCGTCGCTGCAGATCATCAGCGGATCGTACACTGAGGAACATCCCGTGAAGGGAGCCCGAAGCCGGGCTCCCCTCGAAGATGCGGAGTGCTACGGAACCGAGAAGCTATTCGTGTTGCTCCACACGCCGCCCTGGTAGACCTGGGCGACGCCGGAGGTGGATCCCGAGGCGACGCTGGCGACGATGGAGGTGTCGCTCCAGCTTACGATCGTGCCGTAGGTGCTGCCGAGCCAGACGGCTCCGGATCCCTGGGAGGCCTGGAAGCCGGTGCCGGTGATCGTGACTTGCGTCCCCGAGGTGCCGTGGTTCGGGGAGATGCTGGTGATGTGTGGCGTGATGACGGTCAGGCTGATCTGGTTGCTCCAGACGGTGTTCTGCAGAATCTGCGCGACGCCGGAGGTGGATCCCGAGGCGATCGTGGCGATGACCTGCGTATCGCTCCAGCTCACGACGTTGCCGTAGTTGCTGCCAAGCCAGACGTTGCCGCTGCCTTGCGACGCGCCGAAGTTCGTGCCGTTGATGGTGATCGAATCGCCGGCCACGCCGCTGCTGGGCGAGATGCTGGTGATGTGCGGCGAGTTGACGGTAAAGCTGATCTGGTTGCTCCAGACGCCGCCCTGGTAAACCTGGGCCACGCCGGAGGTTGAGCCCGAGGCGACGGTAGCAACGATCTGCGTGTCGCTCCAGCTCGTGATAGTCCCGTAGGTGCTGCCGAGCCACACCAATCCGCTTCCCTGCGAGGCGCGGAAGCCGGTGCCATTGATCGTGATCGAATCGCCGGCCACGCCGTTGTTCGGCGAGATACTGGTGATATTCGGTGTGATGACGGTGAGACTGATCGTGTTGCCCCAGACGCCGCCCTGGTAAATCTGCGCGACGCCGGAAGTTGCTCCGCTGGCGATGGTGGCTATGACCTGCGTGTTGCTCCAGCTCACGACGGAGCCGTACGTGCTGCCGAGCCACACCGCGCCGCCGCCCTGCGGATTGCCGAAACTGCTGCCGGTGATGGTGATCTGGTCGCCGGAGTACGCGGACGTCGGCGAGATGCTGAGGATGTTCGGCGTACCGGGATCGCCGATCTTGGTCACGAAGACATCGCCGCCGCCTGCGTTTGCCGGCTGCGGCGAAGCGCCGTTGACGCCTGGGAAAGCGCTCGAGAATGTCCGGCCGGTGACGTACACGCTGCCGGAGCTGTCGGCGGTGACGCCGACTACTTCGTCGTCATCGACGTCGCCGAGGAAGGTCGCGTAGCCGAGCGTACCGCCGGTATTGATCTTCACCACGAAGCCTTCGGAGGCGCCGGCATTCGACGGTTGGAGAGAGCTGCCATTGACGCCCGTGAACGACGTCGAGAGCGTCCCGCCGCCGACATAGACATTGCCGGAGCCGTCGACGCCCAGGCAGCCGAACGAGGTGACGTCGAGATCGCTGTCGCCGAGGAATGTCGACCACGTCACCGATGTGCCGGTGGAGTTGAGCTTCGTGACGAAGACATCGCCATTGCCGGCGTTGGTCGACTGAATCGAACCGCCGGTCACGCCGGGGAAACTGGTGGAATTGGTGTTGCCGGCCACGTAGACGTTGCCGGATCCGTCGACCGCAATGCCAGTCCCGACGTCGTCGCCGCTGTCGCCGAGGTAGGTCGACCAGGTGACGGCTGTACCGGCGGCGTTGATCTTCGTCACGAACGCATCGGACGAGCCACCGAGGGTGGACTGCGCCGATCCGCCGGTGATGCCGGGAAACGTTGTGCTATCCGTTCCGCCGGTCACGTAGGCATTGCCGGAGCCGTCGACGGCGATCCAGGTGATGCCTGCGCCGCTGTTGCCGGCCAGGAACGTCGAATAGCTGATGGCGGTACCTGCCGCATTGATCTTGGTCACGAATCCGGCGCCGCCGGGATTCGTCGATTCGATCGAACTGCCGGTCACGCCTGGGAAGGAGCTGGAGCCGGTGTCGCCGGCAACATAGGCATTGCCGGACGAATCGACGGCGATGCCGTCGCCGAGGTCGTCGCCGCTGCCGCCCAGGAACGTCGAGTAGACGATGGCCGTGCCGGACGAGTTGATCTTCGTGGCGAAGGCATCGCGCAGTCCGCCGCCGTACGACGACTGAATCGAGCCGCCCGTGACGCCGGGGAAGGAGCTGCCGTTCGTACCGCCGGTCACATAGACGTTGTGCGAGCTGTCGACGGCCAGACCCTGCACGTATTCGGTGCCGGTGTCGCCGAGGAAAGTCGACCAGACGATGCCCGTGCCGGAGGGATTGATCTTGGTGATGAAGGCGTCGAAGTCACCGCCCTGCGTGGGCTGGGCCGAGCCACCGGTGACGCCGGGGAAGGTCGTGGAGATGACCAGACCTCCGACGTAGGCGTTGCCGGAGGAGTCGACAGCGATCGAACCGCCGCCGTCGAAGTCAGTGCCGCCGAGATACGTGGAGTAGAGCAGCGTCGGATCGATGACGAGCGGCTGCGTGTGATCGTAGTTGCCGACTTCAATGCCGATCTGGCGGTTGCCGCGGACTGCGTAGTGACCGTCGACACGCTGCCGCTGTCCACCGATCTCCTGGTAGATGTCGGGACGCGGCTGCACGAGGTCGCCGCTTGCGGTGTGGAGGATCAGCTCGCCCTTCTCACTGACACGCATCGATTCGATTCCGTCGAAGGCGAGGCGGATGCGATTCGGGTCGGCGTTCGGAGCGATGACGAAGTCGTATTCGACCTGTTTCTGATTGCCGTGGTAGATCAGATCCGTTCCGGGATAGACGTTCTCGTAGCGGACTTTGGCGTAGTTCGCGACGCCGGTCCGCCACTTCTGGGGATCGTTGCCGCGCAGGTAGTTGGTCTTGGCCGCGGATGGACTCTCGCCGCTCACGCGCGGATTGCGATTGCCTCCGACTGCATGCCAGCGGACGACCGAAGTCTGGTGGTCCGCGCCGGTAAGGCTGAGCACAGCCTCATTGCCGGTTAGAAATAGCGAGTAGCCACTTCCTCGGCTGAGGAACTTGACGGCCTTGTCGGTCTGGCCTTCGTTCTTTTCGAAGTTCAGCGGGAGTTTGCCGTAGCCGGCAGCAATGCTGGCGTGCGACGGCTGCACGGCCGGGGCGGCCGCAAACGCGTTGCACGCGAGAATGGCAGTGGCGATAAGTGCAAAGACACTGATACGAGACTGGGATCGATTCATGAGTCCTCCTGAGTTATTAATTTGTCATGGGATACGGATGATGACCGGGTAATGATATCCGGAATGTATACATTCCCACCATCCGTCAACAATTCAGGCAGACGAGTCCGGCAGGACTCAGGTGGCCGCCGGGCGTTAGGTGAGGCTCACTTCCTGGAGGGCTGGAAGAGGTGAACGTAGAGGGCGCGATCGACGAAAAGGGCGATCTGATGGTGGGTCTGCCAACCGTCCGCGCCGCTTCGCGCGGCCAGAGGACTCCACACCAGGTGGACGTTGATGTCCGTTTCCGCGTTGTGCCAGAAGGCCTCGAAGGCAGGGTTGACGATGTTGAGTCCTGATGCTCCGCGACCGGTGACGCCGCCGATGGTCAGCGTTGCCCGGACGAGCAGCGGCCCAATCGCTCTCCCCGGAAAACGGCTCATGTACGCGAGCGCGTTCTGCGCGCGATTGTCGGTCGTACCGGTACGCGCGGTCCGTGCGAAGAGCAGTGAGCCCCAGACGTCGTGGCCGGCGACATGAAAGTAGGTATCGCCGTCGAGGCCGAGCGACCACTCGCGGCCAGAGATTCGCGACGTCTCACCGGTGGCGATGGCGGTGACGTCGGTGTTGACCGGCTGCCAGCTCACCGAGGCCCGATACCGCAACATGACCGGTGGCTGCTCCGGGCTGCCCTTGGTTGTGCGATACCAGGCCAACTGCATGGTCTCTTTCCGGCCGGGAGGAGGGGCAGCCGGCACGGCATCGCTGGGCGGCGGCGTCGGAAAATAAACGGGATTTCCATTGCACAGGCAGACGCTGACCGGCCTGTCCTTCCCGAATACTTCGCTGTGCTTGTAGTCGAACTGGATGTGGCCCCAGTAAAGGCTGTTCGCCAGGTGTAGGAAGCCGGTGTTCTGATGGAGCGGGCGGTAGTCGTCGACAAAGCCGGTGGCACCGCCGAGGACGAGGCGGGAGATGAAGAGTGTCCCGTCGCGCGAACGAAAGTCGAGAGAATCATCAGGATCGAAGATCGGCCGCTGCTGCGCCGAAACCGTCGTCACCACCAGGGCGATACAGCAGCAGAGTAGCGTCCGCCACATCACTGCACCTTCAAAACCACTTTCACTTCACGTTTCGGTTTGTTCTTTTCACTCTGAGCGAGTTTCTCGAGTCTCTTGCGGTCGTCATCGTAGGCATTTGGAGCAAACAGCGTTTTGTCGAACGCCACGCCCTCGCCGCGCTGCACTCCGAATGCGGTCAGCAGCTTCTTCTGGTCGAGCTCTACGTTTCCACCTTTCGCGTACTTCATTACCGAGGGATGATTGACCAGTAGCCCGGGAGACCGAATTTCTGCTGTCTTCGAACCGATCTGAATGCGAAGAGATTCGCTCGGAGAATTCTTCGTCGCGAACCACACGTCTTTGATCTCTATCGGTAAATAAGAATCCCTAAACTCGACGCAGGCTCGACTGTCCTCCTCATCATCAGCCTTGGGCAGTCTGCGCACGTAACTGATCGGGACGTCCGGAGGGGGATGAATTTCCAGTTTCTGCACTGGCTGCGTGTAACAAGTGAACCGGAAGCTGGCCACCCACCCATCCGCGACCTGTGGATCCGGTGCCGCATATGATCGCCGGCACTCCGTGCGAGCGCCGTGGCCCCGAATGCTCGCGGTGCGATTCACAGCATTGAAGTCGTCGTCGGGTCTCGTACCATGCCAATTGCCAATCCAGAGATTAGAGCCTATCCGCTCTGCAGTGAATTGATTCTTTTCGTCGCCCTCCAGGACCACTCCAATCTCCTTGGGGATATTCGCGATACAGGCAACGTCGCCCCTAAAGGTGACCAAGACTCTCTTCGTTTGCGCTGCCTGTCCAATGCTGGCTGAGATGATCACCACCAAAGCGGCCAGCCATCTTCGTGCCGCGTTAGGGTTGTGTGGGCTGTGGTTCGGCAAGTTTCACCTCGCTCCTTGACACCAGGAATGTCCTGATTCGATCGGCCGGAAAGGTATCGCGTCGGGTATGAAACAATCGAGGCTTGTTACATCGGCAAAATCCTTCGCTGGGATCATCCGACTCCTCCACGTCGACGTCCAGTACTACAGGTTGCGAACCAATGAGCATCGAAAGCTTCTCCTTCGTATCTGGTGCGTTCTTCGCCGTCGAAATGATCTGGAGGCTCTCCGACCCA
>Ga0307511_10004968_pt1 | contig 13564 bp, 8 predicted proteins | sample 13_EM_MG_FD_200266 | JGI IMG/M metagenome (GOLD analysis project Ga0307511, IMG submission 200266) | Populus trichocarpa ectomycorrhiza microbial communities from riparian zone in the Pacific Northwest, United States - 13_EM | ecosystem: Host-associated > Plants > Roots > Unclassified | place...
CAAGGCAAATTGACGAAGCGAGAGAAAACGCAATTTACATGGATATTACTGGACAGGAACTCATAAGATCGCCCTATCATATCATGCCACGTCGGATCTGGGACCTGAAGAGTAATCGAGTGGTAGAATTCCGGATGCTTCACTCAGAGCTCCTCGCACGAGCATGTCTATCTGGCAGTGTTGTAATCAATCTAGAGAAAGCGCCATCCCCTCCTTTCTGGGCCATCACACACAGCTGGACTAATGAGATGTCTCCAGTGAAGACACCTATCAATCAGTATCAGTGGCCTACACCGCTGCCTCGAGGCCTCGATCTGGAACTTTGTGTGCGAAGGGAACTGCTCAAACAGGGGGCAGAGTACGTGTGGCTTGATGTCTTATGCCTTCGGCAGCAATCCGGCGTGGATGATAACACCAAAGTAGATGAATGGAAGCTCGACGTTCCCACAATTGGCAACATATACCGTACAGCGGTTGGGATTGCACGTTATTTCAATGGCCTTGGACAGCCCTTCAGTACAAAGGGTTGGGATGACCAACGACACTGGTTACGTCGGGCCTGGACTTTGCAAGAAATCAGATGTGAAAATGATACGTACAACGCAGGAACTTTGGGCAGGACTAGTGAGCAGGCGCATGGTATCATAATGAACACCGAGAGCACGGTTGATGGGAAAGTCACCACGTTGAGACAAGCTCTCCACCCTATTATCAATATTGCTGCTCAAATAGATAGCCCGAGCGGCTGTAGCGTCTACAAGCTTGTAAAGCAAATGGCTAAGCGTTATGCAGCTCAACCTACCGACAAAGTTGCTGGACTGTTTTACCTCCTCCACACAACTCAATTGCCAACATACGATGCGGGTATCAGTGATGGAGATGCATGGGCCAGTTGTTTCCACGTGCTTCCCTTCGGGCGCAAGATTGAAATCTTGTTTGACTTTCCGTATGGTGGCGATAGCACAAGTCATGATTGCCAATGGTTCCCGGCATGGAGGCAACTGATGGAGTGGCCAGACCGCGACCCTGCTTACGACCACAAAGTGGCCGTATGCCCACAGAATCAGGCACATCTCCAGTTAGCAACGAGCCCAGAAACCCGAGCGCCTGTTGGTGTCAGACATTTGGGCAATCTCTGATGTTCGTCTGTGCCCTAAAAACGAAGGAAAGGAATATGTTATTGACATTAATATTGGGAATGGAATCATCGCCTTCTATTACCCGTACATGCGTCAAAAACCAATTGATATATCCAGCTGCAAGCGATATACCCTTATCACTACTTATCCGCATCACTCCTACAACTGGGTTGTGTGCGAATCCCTTGGGAAGCAAGATGAAATTTACACCACACCGGATGGCGTAACGACGGCTGAGATCGAGCCTTTGAAGAAGGTAGGGGTTCTAAGAACAGACTCGTGCAGCGAGCTCGTTCTAGGCCGGGGGAGAAGGGGTTCTATCTTGAAGAAGATCAATGCGTTGTTTGTGTAGTATGTGATGAGTGATAGGCGAATTCCTATTTGTTTCGCGCGCCTGTTGCAGTGCAGAGAGCTTAGAGATGAGAACGGGAGGAGCCTGGAGAAGGCATACAGGAACACAAAGTGCAGCGTGACAGTGGGTCCCTTTTGTTAATCTGGCACGTTGATTAAGTAGGTTTATTATTCCCTTGATTAAGTGCATTTCAGAGTAGCGGGCTTTTGTATACCTAGTTCTAGGCATGAAGTGGCAGCGACCAGCCCAAGGTTGCGTGGTGCACTGGATAGTAGGGGGTTATTTCGGGTAACTGTTCCGAGAATTGGCATATATGAGAGTGCAGGTGGAGGCGGCGAGGTGGGGATCAATCATAACGAATTTCCTTCCTGTTTTTAAATTTTGGGTTTTTTAACAAAGAGAAAAACAGGAGATACTAATTTCCTTTGTCATATCTCCTACCATTTCTTCGCGGGGGTGTCCTGTAAGAATTACGAGGTTATGAACGGAAGGGGTTGTGGGTAGAAGAGATATATTTGGGTGAGAGTTATTGAAGCGATCACATGCGGCTTGCTATGTCTCCCGTGCTTTTGTTCTGTATGCGATGACGCCCGTGATCTCAATGTCCCGTGATGTGAGAGTATTCCAGCATTTCTTACATGTCCTAGGTGACCCATCATGGCCCCCTATTGGGGCCCCTTATGTTTTCTATTGGAGTTTGAAGATTATTTGAAGCTTCGGAGCATACGTTATTCACGAGATGCGACATCACTACTCTAAGTTGTTGCGCTCACTACCTAACTACAAGTGAACAGGCCAGGCCTATGATTTCTGAGAAAAGAAAAACCACTAGTCATATATTTGAAGTGTGGAAAGTATGAGATCAAGAACCAATTACTTTAGTTTCTCTATAAACGCTCCTTTTTGCTTTATTTTGGTTGTGTTTCAATACCGCAAGTGTCCACAATCTTCGCCAGACGAAATCCGTTTGATACAATTACCCTGAGCTCTTTCCGCTGACACTTTACATGGAAGCTTCGGAAAGCACTGAAGGTAAAGCTTTCCATGCACTTATGCCGTCAGGTGGCAGTATCTAGTTTGCATAAAGAGGTTGAAATTCAGGGCGCTTAATCAATCATAGCTATGCACAGATTTGGATTGAGCCCGGAAATGGTGCACCAAGATAAGAAATTCACGAGATTTGTGATAGCCGTATATGTAACCTGGTATGAAAAACTTGACTCATACAATTTGTCTAGAGGAAGAAGAGGCGGCACAGAGGCGATGTAATTGGTGTTGAATATGGTAGTGCAAACCTCTATCATCAAAGATCGGGGTTTATAAAGTTGATGTTGACGTTCGCCGATGGGCTTTCGCACTGTAGTCCTAGAACTGATCCATGACGGTGCCATGTCAACCACCCCGGTCACAGCGAATATATCAGGATACTGCACTGGCTAGGCTTCCTATACAGAATGGATGAATTGTATTCCAACACTATGGAATATGCTCTACAATATGCGCCTATTAGCTAGTAGCAGAACTCATGCGAAATCGCCGTATACACCAATCCACCTCGGAAATTATGGAATACCCTCCTCCCAGCAAGATACCCTCCCCCACCTACAGATATTATGAACTGACAAGCCTATGCAGTGGTAGGACCTTTATTTACCATCTATAATTACGTTAGGATACAGTATATAGGCATAGAGCAATATAGGAAGCATCATTTGCAGGCAATTACATTGCATAATTCAGCTATTTTGGGATTTTGAACTATTTTAGGTAATTTTTTAGCATTCTGATCCTCCACAGGCTCTACACCCTCCGCAGGCTCTATACTCGTACTCCATACGCCCTCTGAACACTCTGCACCCTCCGCACCTTTTGCACCCTTTGATCCCTCCGCACCCCACCATACTCTTTCTCTGCATCCTCCGTGCCCCCCCCAATACCTACCCTCCTAGGCCTAGGTCGCTGAATTGACTTTTTCTGAGGTTTTAGATGTCCACACCCCTATACTCTCCACACTCTCATACCCTCCACGCCCCTTTACCCTCTATGCCCCTATACCCTCTGCTCCCCTATACCCTCCACACCCTTCTTGATATTGGCTGCTTAATCTAGTAACACCACCATGAACAGTTCCACCTTAATCCATTTGTTGCTCTACCTGCCTTGGTCATGTTGCTAGGCTCTGGCGCACCATGGCATTCAATATAGAGGCAGCAATCCCCTACTTGAGTTTCTTCACACAGTGATGCCAGCAGTTGCTGAATATTGTGATATCAACCCCCAGGCAGTAATCCTTAACAAACTACTGAATGTAGGGGCTTGTAGCAATAATACCGCACTCCAGGGAATATGACGGGCGATAACTCACAAAATGGTTAATACAGGGCTAAATAAAGTCGCTTGAGGCTACTATTGAGGCCGATCGAGAGGCACAGGCTGTGTGGGAGGCTCAACCGAATGCTAGTAATACTACAGTGGATGCTGCATAGCATATCAGGCTCATATAGAACATTGAAAACCTCAGAAAAAGTCAATTCAGCAACCTAGGCCTAGGAGGGTAGGTAATGGGGGGGGTACGGAGGATGCAGAGAAAGAGTATGGTGGGTTGCGGAGGGATCAAAGGGTGCAAAAGGTGCGGAGGGTGCAGAGTGTTCAGAGGGCGTATGGAGTACGAGTATAGAGCCTGCGGAGGGTGTAGAGCCTGTGGAGGATCAGAATGCTAAAAAATTACCTAAAATAGTTCAAAATCCCAAAATAGCTGAATTATGCAATGTAATTGCCTGCAAATGATAGCTTCCTATATTGCTCTATGCCTATATACTGTATCCTAACGTAATTATAGATGGTAAATAAAGGTCCTACCACTGCATAGGCTTGTCAGTTCATAATATCTGTAGGTGGGGGAGGGTATTCCATAATTTTCGAGGTGGATTGGTGTATACGGCGATTTCGCATGAGTTCTGCTACTAGCTAATAGGCGCATACTGTAGAGCATATTCCATAGTGTTTGAATACAATTCATCTATTCTGTATAGGAAGCCTAGCTAGTGCAGTATCCTGATATATTCGCTGTGACCGGGGTGGTTGACATGGATCATAGCACCGTCATGGATCAGTTCTAGGCCAAAAACTGTATATATGTACTTTTGTGTTTAGGCTGTACTGCCTGTTGGGTTTGGCGTACACCCTGAAAGGTCTTAAATCCCGTTTGGCAGGACTCATTCCCCCCCATAACGGGCCTCGTTAGTATAAGTCCAAGGTAGCGTAGGATTAATTGAGGGTTGTACTTTAATTTAGATTACCTCTAAGGGTTATGCTTAAATCTGATGTGTCTTTGAGGTTTACATCAAACAAACAAACAATAGGTTTCGGCAAGAGGGATACAAATAATAAGCTTAAGTTATATAAAAGAAAAGAAGAAGAAGGTGCTTATCTCCAACTAGTTTCCCTCCAAGTTTTCCCCTCTTCTCTCCCTATCATGATGGGTAGGACTCTAGACTAGGACTTCGTACCGGACACTGGACTGGGCTTGGCTCAAATCAATGGAAGCTAGATTCACGTGTATTGAGAAGCTCTATATATAATTCCCAGGGACACCGCTGCCTGGCTTCAATGGAATTACTCAGGGCTATTTTGACTTGCAGACCTGGGTCGAGGTAGTGTCGAATAGCTTAGCTACTCAGTAGGGTCGTAGGCGCCCGGTTACCCTGAAAAGGGGTCGTTTTTCGGGCACTTGTGAGCCATGGGGAAAATGCAACTAGTTAGACTAGTTGTGGCATTTGAATCAATGACTTAGTAACCGAGTACTGACCTTTCCCCCATGATTAGAGGAGGGAGGTGTCTGCTATATTTATAGAAATTGATTGGCGGAAACTCGGGAGCCAAGTGTGTCTGTCCGTGTGTCTGGGAGGAGTGGCTGGCGACGATGTATACTGTATACAATGTTAAGTCTCTGCCATTTTCGCAACTAGATCTGGTCTCCATGCATACTGCTCATACTAGTGTAAAGAACGCTTTACAACGGTCACGAGATATGAGAGAAGAGTACATTCGTATACTCTACGAGAAGCCGCTTGCTTGATGATAATATAAGCGATGTAAGGTAAGACCTCCACTTAAATACTCCATCTCCCAGAATACCGCTAACTCGAGCAATAACAGAATAAACAATCATAACCGCTTGATCAATGCATAATTCATGTTGCCTTCATTCTGCACTCATCCCCGATCATACCCTTGTGCGCTCACCCCATTACCTCGTTCCAATAACTAAGCATGGTGTCGGAAGGCTCGCATATTATATAATATAATATTCTCGAAGGGGAAATCCACGTGCATACACCAGATATATAGAAAAACCCAATTTGAAATACAAGCAATACCCCAAGATGACATGAATAATTTGTATGTGGCACCCTTAACTACCCGGCACCTACAAAAGTATCATAGGTAACGGCGCTTTACGAAAGTCAACGACACGAATTCTCAACGTCACCTTCGGCTTAAGGGGTTACCCCTAGATGTCCACTAAAGCTTTGAGCTAAAGACTAGAGTTTGCTATGGGTACACTAACTAACCTATGACAGACATGTGCTTGAGATGGAGTCGAAAGGCGTCTTTCAAGCTTTTGTACAAGTACCCGCTATTACCTGTATTTGGTTGAGGTTGTGCTCTTATAGTATGGTATGTAATATATATATGTTCGCATTGTCTTTCCCGGGGTTTGGCTAGCACTGGGGTAGACTTGGGATGAATAGTAGGGGAGAGATTCAATTTTATATATACATGTAAGAAATACTCTCGGGCAAACGCAAGGCCGAACGCAAGGACGATCATGGCAGGAAAGGGCAACTTTGAGTTATGCGGGTAGGAACTAGGATTCCCGGAAAGGCAAGTTTGAGATTGGACTCGAAGGATATAAGGAGCGAGATCCAGCGAAGGAATAGGCAAGACAGTACACTAAGACCATAGCATTCAGACCATAGCGTTCTAGATAGCCCTGACGAATATATCTCTCTCTCAAGATTCCTCCGCTCGTAACCTCGTAATCTTACAATACACATATAACTAGGTAGATTTGTAGAGCTATTTTCCAAAAAAGCTATTCAAAGTCAGTGCTCGTATATAGCTTAGATGGCCCTTCACAGGTCCCTGCGCCTCTGGAGCAACAGGCATACACGATTTCAGCCCCCCTCTGAACCTAGGAAACAACAAAGTGAAAATGTCAACTATTCAGATCCCTTCATCCACTGTTATTCCCCTATGCTTTCCTTCACCGGGAGTCTAATTTGGAGAAGAAGCACTCCGCTAGGTCAACAATGACCTCCCTGGCTCCTTGTCTCTCTTTACAAGGGACCTGATTTAGGTCATCAATCTGCTCCCAGCTTCTCCACTGCTTTCCCAAATTCTGCTCTTCAATATAAATCAGCGTCACAAGAGACCCTGTTGCCGCGCAGTCTCAGCATGTCGGGTCCGCTCCCTTGTCCAATCTATGTCCCCATGCATGCAAGTTCCTTTCCCAGTTCTGCAGTGGGCGTAGTTTACCACAGCCCTCCTGTCCTATTTAACCACGCTTCCCATACTCGCTCATCGTATCCATCTCTCTCTTCTCGCTCTCGTTAAATAGGTATCCCACCACTGCTTCACTCTTTCCTCTGTCACCTGCGGTATATCCACCATACGCCCTGTCCCTGCTTTGACCATCGTACCTGTCTTTCACTTCCCGCCAGGGGCTTTACCCAGCCTATTATGGCTCCCTCAGGGCCAAATACCCGTTGCCTCCGTATAATCTCCTCCTCAACTCTTAGTTTTAGCCTTACCCCCCTTTCTGCCTGCGGTTGCTGCTTGGGACTCAGAAAGTAGTAGAAGCTTCCCCAATAGTGCCACCCCCAGGGCTGTTTTGGCCCTCCACACAAATCTCCGACTGCCGCCGAACCTTCTATCTTTTCCTCTCGTTCTTTCCCTTCCCCCCTCTTCTTTGCAACTTGGCTGCCGTCCGTGCACGTGAAGAATATCTCCGATTCTCCCTTTACGACATTTATCGCTTGCGTGTAGAGATAATTCGCTGCGGTATCTACCACCTTCAGTACCGCTTCTGGGACTACAAACTACCTACGAAGCCGCCAACTCCATACACTGCCCATCCCGCCTTGATATAAAACCGGCTCATATCCATCGCGCATGTTTGTGTTCATTATGGGAAGGTATTTGAGCCTGAAGTCAGCATAACCTTCCTGCCTCTCAGTTATACTCGCCTCCCACCCTTATCAAATTCTGACCGTAGTCGGGTTCATAGAGCTTGAGCTCGACGTAGTTTGATGCTTGTCGTCTGAATTCGCAGACGGTTAAGGTTAGTTATCTAGCCATCTCCCTTGTGTTTTTTTTTTTCTCCAAAAAACCCACCAATGATCCAACCGGAACCCCGACTGGATTCAGGTTACGTATAAGCTAATCTGCACAGCCATTAAGAGGGAAAAATGAACTCTAGCTATAGGCGGAGGAGTTTCTGTTTTAGCAACCAAAACTCATCCGTTCAATACCCGAGCTGGGTGAGCAACAAATCCATCGCAATCTATCGCGCCAGTAGGAAAAATAGAAACCTCACAATTATTCGAGTGGAAAACAAACTCCTCAGGACTGGGTTCGTAGTCGGTGGTGCGGGGGGACTTGCCTCCCATCGATATCCGCAGAGCTTGTACCCCCGTGGGGATGTCATGTAGATGGCTAAGGAAGAGTGTGTCTTCCCTGATCAGCAGTCCCTTTTAGCTATAGGAACCAGCATGCACCTACTGTCACCAGGTTCCTGTGGTCTGCCCCTACCCAGCAGCGCATCCCTCCTATCTTGTACCCGATTGAGGCGGCGCGAACGACCGCTCGTGTGATTGTTTTGATTGCTGGTTTCTTTTAGATTTTCCTTCCAAATATGGTGCATGTGGTGGTTTAGCTGTCGGTTCTTTCCCCCCTCCCCTTCGGCTTCGGGGTTGTATGGCCACCTCCCCTGTGTATGCCAGAGGTGGGCCAGTACAGGCGTAGGTAGTGGCGGTAGTGGTTGCTGTGCTCGTGCTGGCGTGCGCAGTGGTGGTTAGTGCTAGTGAGTCGGTCTGGTTTCCCCTGGTTGGTGGAGTGTTTGGCTCCCGGCGTCGGCTGCAGGTGTCCGTCCCGTCGAAGAGCCGGTCGATTATGTTGTCCGAGAGTAGCAGCTGCATCCTGTAGGCGCATTTCACCCCCGAGCGATCCGCATAATCCCCTCTCCTATACTTTCGGATGTGCTTGTCGTCGACGTCGTTGTCCTCCGGGTTAAGTGTTGCCGACCCTACCGGCATAACTTGCGCGAGGTCGAGTGCCTATCTAATTCTTGCTGGTGCTATCTGCGCTGGTATCGGCCTGCCAAGCTGTGCACATGTAGCGAGGGAAGAGGTGTCCCGGTCCCTGAGATTAATATTGGCTCAATGCGCGAGCTGTATTATGTTCTACACATTTTTCATAGGACTACACTACATGTACTGCATATCGGTGGTGCCGATTGGCTAGCAAGCATCGTGCATCGTTCGTAGATTAGGATTGTGTGCAAGCCGGGTGATGGCTGGTGGGATGAGAGGGTCATTTCAAAGCAGCTCGCTCGTGTAACTACCAAAAACGGAGGAGCTACTCTATAAGTTTACCGAGTTCCGAATCCCAGCTCGCTAATATGCGCGGCTTGTGCTACCTACAAGAACTGTAGGATGGCCGGCGAATCGATCGATATCCACAAGGAAGTAGGTACAACTACAAAGTCAATTATTTCCTCATGGCAACAGATTTCATGCCCAATCATTAATTAACTCAACCAGGAAGAAATGAAGGATTTGACTAACCCGTGCGCAGCCCAGTACTTCCTGTTGGGAACCTTACTTACCCTCTTTCCAGTTCCACACCCGTATTATAATGTGCGAGACTATATAATGTGTCCCAACCCGCGCAGCCAGATTCAATTGACAATTTTTGCCCAAACATATTGCAACCACAACATTCAGGCCACAAAACTAGAAACGTGCCCGACTGTATTGTACATGTATCCGCCGCCAGTAGTCTGGTTGCAACCAACATCACTGCACACACATCAAATGAAGCTGGCTTTTAGGTTTAGAACCATGCTTACTCTAGCGGCGGAGTATTTCTACTTAGTCTCACCGGCACAACATACCAGTAGGTACAGCAACCAATTATCTATGTAGATCTACACTAATCCTCCCATTCAGGCATTCGCATAGAGCTTATAACAAACACGTTCATAACCCCGCTGCGATAAGCAGACTATCGCCGCCTAATAATACCATTATTGGTGGGCAAGCGACAGTTGATAGGGAAGTGAACCCCTGCATAGTCTACTTGGCACTCTTCAACATCCCCGATTACTTGGATGCAAATTTTATACAGCTTAAAGCCATATATTGAATCCCCTCTACATCATGTACTAAGTGAACAAAAAAGCCCATAATCTAGTATGTATTGCTCTGCTCCAAAAATTACCCAATATCTACTTCACAAATCTGCCTAATAACTACAGATTACCCAATTGACCAATCAATTACCCGACTCCGATAAGTACCAAAGATCATCCAAGGGCCCCTATGTCTGTTACCATGTTATGGAATTCAAGTTTGCCGGCCTCCGTCCAGCAGTAAGTATCTGGTTTATGGTCAATTGGGTAGTTATAGGGTAGTATATGTCAAGGGGGGGGCATTGAGTGGTATTTGGATCAGAGCAATACATACGGTTTATGAGCTTTTTAATTCACTTAGTTGGTATGCGTATGATATAGGGCGGATTCAACATATTGCTTTAAGCAAAATTTGGGCAGTAGTAATCGGGGATGCTGAGGAGTGCCAAGTATCTATGCAGTTTCTGTGGCTTCCCCATCGATACCATTAAAAGGCAAAATCAGCTGTGCCGCGTCTGGTTCTTTGGATATTGGGAAGGGTACTAATTTATTTTCCCCGTATACCTATGCATGGTTAATCTTTTAACCCAAGATATGAGAGAGATCCAGAGTGCACTTAACCTACTGATATTTGGCAATCAAACAAGTCACAGTGGGGAGTAACACAGAAACTTATGTAAATGTTGAAGTAGTCTCATATATTGAAGTCAAAGTGCAAGACTTGCTGGCCAAGAGGTGTAGAGAGAGGTTGATATATGATTATAATTGACAATCATTTGGGTGTTTGCTGTGTGTGTGTGTGTCTGGTGGTTGGTTCTCAGTTGCACGGGGAGGTTGCTACTGGCCGGTGCGGTGGTATCACAAGTCATTAAGATAAGATAGGGCCAACAAAGCTTGAAATATAATGCTACATTGAGGTCAGATTGTTGCTACACCCCCCCTGTTATGTTTGCTGCCTAGACTGTGTTCCCCGGGTGTTGCGCCCTATGGGTAGCCTAGGTTTCATTACATCAAAATAGCCCTCTACGTCTATCGGCAATAAATACTATATATATGTTTTTTTTCGCAAATCCGAATGAACGCATGAATACAAAAGAATTTTCCTTCATCCGAACTGAGCGTTTTAATTTACTTTTGGCAATATGAAAATAGACAAAATACCGTCCATCGATCTAGGGGGTAAGCGCAAACTAGTCGTAATAATTAATATCCCTGAATGCTATTGACTGGGTATGTACCTGAGGATATTTGGCTCACTAAAAAAAAAGAATTGGGGCGAGCATGAGGCATATCTGTTCTGACCCATTCAGCAATACGGCCCAGTCAGCAATGGGACGCTACTGCTGGTTGGGCCGGCCCATTCACCAATGGCGCTAATGACCGTCCCATTGAGCAATGGGCCCAGCCCATTCGCCAATCTGTATCTAGTATTATTATTTCATACGAACCAATCTGTATCTAGTATTATTATTTCATACGAAACTATGTAATAATCATGGCAAGTACCAGACAAGTAGGGGTATGAAAAATATAAATAAAATACTAGAAATCAAATCGCCCGGAGGAATGAAATATATAACATTAAATACTAGAAATCAAGTCCTAGAATGCAATATACTATTTAAATCAGGGACCATGACAGCAGCTGAATGAGAAATGGAGGAAGCGAAACATGAAGAATGATTTCTAGTATTTTATTTATGTCATACTTCTACTTGTTTGGTTTATTCCATAGTTCCGTATGAAATAATAATATTAGAATATTATTGTGGTCGCCAGATTGGTGAATGGGCCGGTCATTAGCGCCATTGGTGAATGGGCCGGCAGTAGCGTCCCATTGACCAATGGGCCGGCCCATTGCTGACTGGGCCGTATTGCTGAATGGGTCAGAACATATCTTGCGCGCACAGGACTGACTTCAGGGTAAACGGAGAGATAGTCGCCCACGATTCCAAGTTCTTGAAATGTTTGTCGGATTAGATCACGAAATCAAATAAAGTGTGGCTAATACTTTAGAGTTTCTCTTGAAATTATTCCGGCTCTTGTCTGATACGAGATTCGGGCTCAACGTTGTAGATATGTACCACCCATCTTGCGAGCGAAAGTATAGACACCACAGCGGAAAATCAAGACTTTATTTACTGTATCTGGCGGCCTTGGCTACCCCTGGCGAGTGATGAGAGGGTTAAGTGCGAGTAATTTGGTATCTATATCACACGGACTTGATGGATACGAACTCTGCAGCCACCGTGACCGAAGTTGTATAACACTGGGACGGGGTAGGGGCATTGTTTGGATATCTCTACCTACAGATGGCATGAGCGGATTAAGTTTACATGTATCTACTTGCGCAGATAGGACAGATTAATTCATTCTACCCTTGAATCCCCCCCGGGTGGCCAATCATAGCCCTCCTAACAGACCGCACACGAGTGCTGGGATTTTTTTTTTTTTTCAAAGAAAAGACCAATGTCGTATAACTAGCTACATCGGAATTATCACTGGGACTAATCCCCAAAGCGTTCCCATCGCACGTCATGTATATTGAACAAACTATCCCAAAAGATAGAGAATTTGCCTGGCCAATTGAGTTTGACAACAGACTTAAACATGGTGCCTGACATATACTTATAGCTATACATCGTGAAGCAGCAACTGTTCGCTATTCTCGATTCTTCGGGAAAAAAAAAGGTATGTGTAATAAAAGTTGTATTCATCAAGGCACAGTAATCCTAGATTGGATGGATGAATTTGAGAGGGGAAGGGGCGGGGTCTAACCTAGGGGAAAAGCATATACAATCCATCGGGCGCCAGCCCGGCCCCGTTTCATGAGCTAGAACAGTTTAAATAGAGTCATGATTGACCAAAGAAAAAAAAGAAATCCTAGAGATAAGACTGCAGTTCTGGCTCGTACCAAGAAGTCACGCCTCCATGAGTGGTCGTATGATTCTTCGCATCCATGGCGAGGTTCGGCTGCCCGAAGGAGTTGAGCTATCGATGATGTATCGCCGTGTAATGCAGCCCAGTCGAGGGCTGTTCGGCCTTGACTGTCCTTCACATTAAGGTTTATATTATCTTGCTTGAGCAGTAGTCGCACTACATCCTCGTGCCCTTTTTCGGCTGCATATGAGAGTGGTGTCCGGCCCTCGTTATCTTTGACATCAATATCCACATCATTCCGCTCAATCAGCAGTCGCACTACAGCAACGTGTCCTTTGAGAGCTGCCCACAACAGTGATGACCGGCCATCTTTATCCTTTGCATCAATACCCACATCATTTCGCTCAAATAGCAGGCGCACTACAGCCTCGCGCCCATACTCAGCTGCCCATGACAGCGGTGTTCGGCCATTGTTATCTTTTGCATCAACATCCACATCATTCCGTTCAACCAGCAGCCGTACTATCGCCTCATTTGCATTGTTGGCCGCCCTTTCCCGCCAACGAAAAGGGCACCTTATAGCCTCTAATCTTTTTGAAGCTGCCCATGACAGCGGTGTTCTGCCAGTGTTATCTTTTGCATCAACATCCACATCATTCCGTTCAATGAGCAGCCGCACTACAGCCTCGTGTCCTCTCTCAGCTGCCCATGACAGCGGTGCTCGGCCATTGTTATCTTTTGCATCAACATCCACATCATTCCGGTCAATCAGCAGCC
>Ga0307511_10004969_pt1 | contig 13562 bp, 9 predicted proteins | sample 13_EM_MG_FD_200266 | JGI IMG/M metagenome (GOLD analysis project Ga0307511, IMG submission 200266) | Populus trichocarpa ectomycorrhiza microbial communities from riparian zone in the Pacific Northwest, United States - 13_EM | ecosystem: Host-associated > Plants > Roots > Unclassified | place...
CCGTGAGGATTAAAACATAATTATAAAAGTCGGAGTTCAGCCACAGGACAACGTCATACGCACCGCCTTCCCACATACATCCGCCTAATTTGCACGGGCAGCCTATCTTTTAACATCAAATAATATTTTACCATGCTTGATCAAACATAAGGAAAAGATCTAAAAAACCATTTGACCTAAGTTAAAGATAATTTAAATTCAATGGCAATGCAGTCATTTTAATATGTTTTTAAAATGAAAAACTCGAAAAAATCCCTGCCTTCCGGTGCAGTGGTTTTTGCTTCAAAGAGTATATTAGTCATGCAAAAAAAATTAACAAAAAGACAACTATACCCTCATTGTCAAAGCCAATTGTGTTTTGTTGGCAAGGACAAAAGTGTAATTTTACTAATCTAATTCAGAGTGTCAATGAATCTAGAGTTATAGTAAAAATGCTATAGTAAAACCACTGTCCATTTTAGTTTTTTTTTAATTTAATTATTTTTATTTGATAAAAAAAAACTCTAAATAATTAAAGTCAACCATCAACCATCAAAAGGTATGATTAGTATATTTTAACCCAAAGTTTGGTCAACCCAATCCAACCTCCAACCCATTTCAACCCACATCTATCCAAATTAGATTATATATTAATCCAAACATGAATTAGTCCAATTTAACCTCCAACTTGATCTAATTAAATGTTTATAAATGATGCAATTATTTTTATTTTTATTATTAGTATTACTACTACATGACAGATGGGTGAAAAGTAATGCTAAATATCAAGGAAAAAAGAATATCAACAAAAAAGAAAAAAATTGAACATTAGATTAGCATACTTGAATCCCATGTTAGAATTAGAATCATGATCAAATGAATCGAAATCTATGATTGTCACTGCAAGGATGACGACATCAGTGGTCAAACAGGCGTGTATTGAATAGACACCATATGAGCCAAAAGAAGCCCTCCATGTTTCATTATACCAATAATTAAGCTTCAAAAGGCATATATGGGAATGCAATTGAACAATCAAAACGTTTTATTTTTCTTTTTTCAGAGAAAATGAGTACACCATGTTCCCCTTGAAATGACCTCTGGGGACTTTCTACTATCTACTTCCATGGACATTTCCTCTGCCCAACAAATGAACAAATGAACTAGCTGTACAATTGTGCCATTGCAGGCTCTCTTTGATTTATGTTTAAGAAACCAGCTCCTCAAACTTCAGATGGTAGCAACTCCTGTGATATTCAAACAAAATCTAGGCTTAAGATTATAGTAATACATTAGCCATCTGCATTTGAACATAAATTTAAGAGGGGCATGGATTGTGTAAGGTTTGATAGAAAACATGTTCTGCTTCTCCATGACCCCATTCTGATGCAGCACCACCAAACATCTTCCAAGACGTGCTGGATGGTTCCCATCCGAGTATTGCATCGACCACAAGGAACAAAACTTGGTATGCACATCTCCAGTACTCAAATCAAAGCTCCACCTCATGAAGGTCATCACCAAAACTGCCACTACTTGACATTCGAGTCATGGAATGGTTGCTAGGCATAAATGACGAAGGGGACATGCTCAACATCTCCCCTTGCGATTTGGATTCTACCGCCTTGGGAGGACTAAATGAATCACTGAAGCTCCCACTCCAAGATGCTGTTCGTCGCGAGTGGGATGAAACAGGGCCATTGCCATTTATCATAGCCCCCTTCCTTGTAATGTTATCCACGCTTGAAAATCTTTGCATAGTTAGTGCTGAAGATGTTGAAGGATGTGAAGGGCCATTCTTGTTCATATTAGATGTTGAAGGGTTTTCAGTAGTTGCACTGTCTTCTTGTATGTTTTCTGCTATAGCTTCCATAGAATATTCATGTGGTGGTGCAGGTGTGGGAACAAAAAACTTTGCATTTGCAGCAACAGCAGGTTTCACAGATGGAACAGACGGGGACTGGAACAGATTTGCTGGGCTTCCACCCCCTTGGTTAAAGGTGTCAACATACCTGTCAAACACCCATGAAAATTATATTGAGAATAGTTTGTATTCATTAAATAACTAAGAATAGAGAAATCAAGCATAAGTCTTTAACCCAGATGAATAAATCTTCTTCTAAACTCATTATCAAATCAGCCACACATTTCAACTGGATAACAAGATAAATTAGGATTTAGGAACTCGATATATACTCAAGTTCCAACATATGTGAAAGCTGGGCTCAAACTTTTAAAAAGTGAGCTAGTGATGCAATTTCAAACCAAGTTTTTACTATATAAGTTGAAAATATAACCTCTCATTCAGTTGAATTTCCAAAAAATAAAAGCCCAGTAGTTCTGCAAAGTTTTCTTATCAACAAAATTTACCAATGATTGAGCATGGACTTGCAACTTGATCACTGATGTCCAAACTAGGTGCCCGGAGTTCCAAAAGATGGAGAGTTATCAGATGTGTTTGGTGAGCAGATAGGACTGGACAAGACTGTTCCATGGGTGCGGACAGAAATTTGGTTATGGGACGGTACAAAACCTACCCATGTGGACACTCAACACCAATACAAGTTAAGTTGTCATGTCATGTCCTGTCCAGCCCAATCCAATTCCACGTACCAAACACTGCTCCATTATGACATGAAACAGAAAAGGTTGATCGTGATGGATGATGTACTGATTTAAACCCCATGAGACAGTTCAATTTGCAGAATTAGTCATATTTCTGGCCATTCCAAAACTACATGATAGAACCTTCATGTGTTTTTCCCTTATTCCCTCTCCCCCATATACCAATAGATTCCTAGTGAAATAAAACAAACTTTTATGTCCATTATCATCAATTCTTTTTTGACAAGTATTCTTACTTTCATGATATTCATTTTGCAGAGAAGAAAACAAAAGGCTTCTAAGTTACCTTGCTCGTACACCCATGCGCCCGCGAGCTGAGAATTGATTTGAACCGATTGGAATAGGTGGAATCCCTGAGGTACGGTCCATTGGAGTGGGACTCTTAAACGGTGGGCTCCCATCGGTTGAAGATACATCACTCTTCAATGAGGATTTCAAGTTGTAGTCAGACCCTCCATTCTGGAAGCCTAGAGTTGTTGGAGGGGGAGCCAAGGCTGGTTCTTCAGCTGGGGGTTCAGCACCTTCCTCCACCCATCTCTTGAGCTTTTCATCGTAATAAAATTTGTTCTTTTCACCTAATTTAGCCTTAAGTCACAACACAAATGATAATTAACACGAGTTCCAAGAAATTATCGATAGTTTCTCCCTGAAAAAGTATACAGAAATCACATAACATCAATCTACCTGTTTATCTGACCGAGGTCTTAAGACCAGCCCCACAGTCTTCTGCAAAAGTTGTGAACCAAAACCAAAACGACCAAACCGAGATGACACCACTGGGCCTGATGCCTTGCTTTGTGCGCTGGATGAAGTTTCTTCTGTTGATGAATCAACCTGGTCCTCCCACAAGGCAGTAAGAAGATGCGATATAATTAACATGAACATCAAGCAGTTAAGGATAGTGTTTCAACTTGCAGATGATAACAAACCTGTCTTGGACTTCTACCAAAGTCTGGCTCTGAAACACTTCTGTTATGCATTGTCATTCTATTTCCATCAGCTGCCCATTCACTTATGGGCTCCATCGAAGCAGAAGGCATTAGTGATGACATGGCCATTGTTGACTGACTGCCTGAGACTCTGGGAGCCACCTGTTGGTGATGGCTATCTTGCACACTTCCTTGTGATGCTGATGGTACCGGTGGTGGTAGGCCCCCGACAACACGATGTGCAGTGCTATCAAAAAAGTTGAGCAACTTGCCAACTAACTTTGCAGGAGCCAAATTTGTGGTGTATCCACCCTGAAAATAGAGTATTTCATTATAGTCAGAAAACATAAGGAAAAAAAAATAAAGAAAGAAAGAAAGAATAAGAAAGAAGTAAGGAGTTCATGCTAAATCATTGCCTGCTGATGGGCTCTACATCTTTCCTCAAGGGACAGTACTAATTGTTTCCATGTTTCTACTTCCGGAGCTCGACCGGTTTTTAGGGATTTTAAAACAGCCTGACAATACCTGAATAAACTCACCAGATTAAGGCAAATGAAAGACAATTACATAAAGAACTACTTAAAAATTCCCATCCACTTACTTGAGTGAATCAGAGACTTTGCCCACTTCAGCCAGCATGTATGCATATATGAGCTTATATGGCTGGAATGGCAGCAGGATAAACTGGGAGTTACCAAGCACCTTTGAGTATTCATACAACTCAGTTCTCTGACAATACACCCCATTAAAAAAATCAAATAAGATTCCATTGAAAGACAGTCTGAGTGTGGAATCATATTAGAGAGAAAGGTCAAGTTTGAAATCAAAAGAAACACTTCAAAATTTCACCATTCTCAACTTTGTTCATAAGATTGTATTGTGATCAATGATTTGTATAATTAACCAAACAACCTATCTACCCAACCTAGAGGTCCAGAACAAATTGTTCATTTGTATTAGAAGCAACCATCGCATGATAACATACCACAAATAAATCATAAGTAAAATGTGCAAGAGTCAAACAGAATTACTGAGCACCTGAATAGCCTCTGGACTAGCATATGTTCGAGGATGCTTCCAGTGATCTGCTCCAATTAGGCATAGCCTTGCAGTGTCTGAATACGACTCAAAGTTTGCTTCCGCTACTAAATAGCAGATGTGTGCAGCAGTAATCTGAGCAACCACTCTCATGTAAGTTTCAGGATACAGGGTTTTCAAATGAAACCACCAAACAAAGGACCAAAGAAAAAAAGATACCTCACTTCTATCCTTCCATAGGCAATCTCCAAGATGTATGAGCACAAGTTCATCATCTTTTGTTCTGTTTGCAGTTATTACAGCCAAATTCTCTTCCCAATCATCAAGCATTCCATTTGTCCCAAGCTGTAGTTGACAGCAAAACATAGAGAAACAAAATTATACACCAATAAAAACTGGTAAGAAATTTTAATTTTTGAAAGAACAAAAAAGGAGACTATCGATGCAAAGGTAGATTACCAGAACAAAAATTTAAAATTTGAAAAGAAGGCAATGAAACGACAGATATATCAAAGTCTATAAGCATTCAGTATCCTAATAAACAGGATTGGGGAGAAAGCTTAGTTATTCTATAGCTTGAGATCTAGCAATATGGCCATTACGTGGAAACAACACAGATGGCATAGCAGGTTAGTAGTCTAGTCAACATAATCCAAAATACAATTCTTTTTTCTTTGGCTTCAATCTCAAAAAATTCTCCATCAACACAAAGAATTCTCTCTCAAGTTCTTGATCCCATAAATATGTGTTTTTTAACAAAAAGAATCAACATATCACAGGCATTCAGCCCTTGACATGGTAGGATGACAATTCATGCATCAATATCTCACCTGTACAGGTTGTTGAGGTGTACTAAAATCACCATGAAGGCCACCATGTCCAGTAGCATTTGTGGAAAATACCTCAGCTGGTTGCCCTGCTATTAGCAAGCATAATGTCCGCAAAGGAGATCCAGCAACCAGCTGGCGAAGTGCCATTAGCTTGACAGTATCGACATAGTACTGTATCACCCCAGCCACAAAAAAGCACAAACAGAAAGAGTGAGAGTCGGGTAAATATCTGACAATCTTCCTTGCAAGTGAAATTATCTGAAAAAAATCAAAGATGTCAGAGTGACAGACAAAAATACCTGATCACCCAGCTGTGATGCAAGAACAAGTGCAGGTCCCCACAACTGGCCTTCTTGTGCACATTGTAGGGCCTCTTTTTTTCTACCAGAAACCAGAAGATGTTGTACCTCAGAAGCAGTTGCCTAGAACATACATCAGAATCTTTAAGAAGATTGATAAGTGTCCATACAGTAGCAAGAATTAACAAAGTAGTATATGAGATACCCTAATTTGTCCTTCAGACGGCACATTCTGCAAGCAGTGGTCAAGGGCACCAAACTCACTGAATTGGGTGCCATTCCTCTTGACAGATCCAAAAAGTTCTGCAACTGCTGATTCTGGAGCATCGCTCTCCTACAAAAATACAAATGATATTAAAAATGCCAGGCCAGGTTAGTCATTTCTAAATGTGGCTCTTCAGAAATGATTGCAATGGTAAAATTATGAACTCAATTTAGCATAATATGCATAAAGTGTAAGGTGATGATGTGAAACTCAATGATGTAAAATCAAATAGCAAGAAAGGAAATATTAGGAACTACATCATGAAACGAAAAATAAACCCACAACACACTTGTTGCAGTATTAATTAAATGAAGTAGATTATAGCGATACTCCATGCAGGTTGCCTAAATGCTTCAGGTAGCCCATGTGCTTTCATAAGTGGGCTGGATCACCAACTCTTTTCTAGTTTAGAGATTAGACACCCCATGCAGCATGCCCTTTCACTCATGTCCAGCCAACTCTCTTTCAAGCAAGCAATGCCAATTAACTCCAAATGGGCTTGAAACAGTTTTCCCTTTTGAGACATTACATAGTTTAGAAAAACATCACACAAGATGAGGAAGAAAAATGGGGTTCTAAGTGGAGAGAATTTTTATTTCCAGCTCTTTGGTTGGGGAAAGGGAAAGGGAGAGGCATTTCATAGCCTTATACTTCTAAAGACTGACCTGACCTATCAAACTAAAGATATATTGCAACATGTTTTTTTCCTTGCTAACTCATTGCAAAGCAAACAACAAAGGTATACGAGTACTTACACCAAATTACAAAACAGAGGCATGCAACTTTCTTCATTAGAGGGATTAGAATTAGCTATTATAAACCTGAATGGGTGACAGAGCATAAATTGGCAATGGTCACATGAAAAGAATTTTTTAACATGAGATGCAAAATACAGCAATGTCTATTTCCTATTTCAGAATGACTTCCCTGAATGCAAAAAAAACTGGGGCAAGAAGAGTGGAAATTTAGATGGTTAACAGATAAAGTGCGATTTAAATATGACATGAATTATTGAAATAGAAATTTGTATTTTACCTTTAATAAATTGTCAGTTCCAAAAGATGATCGAAGTTTTCCATAATGTTGACAAGCTAATTTAAGCAAAGAAAGAAGCAACCTCAATGCTTTGCCTTTTTTATGATTCACATCAGGCAATTCACAGTGTGCAATCCTCTCATCAATCCACTTATTCAACTCTTTATTTCCAACATTGCCACCCACCAACGGACCTGGAAAGGACTGTTGGCAGAGAGCATCAAAATAACAGCTAGTGCTCCCTCCAACACTCGAAGAATTATCACTACTTCCTGACAAAACCTCCACCAAGTTCATTACAGAGATTGAGCCTCCTACACGATCCTTTACATGAAATAAACACACATTATCAGCCCACAAGCAATACAAGAATTCAACAAAATTAAAGAAAAAGAAATGAATTTCTTTTAATTTGTGAGAAAACTGACACAAATTACTAAGACTTTTGCTACCAGATTGATTGGTTAACACTCATAATATGATGCAAAAAATAAGGAAAAGAGCTACGAAAGAGATTATTTCAGAGCCTCACCTGGTTGCCAAAGTATGTGTTCCTGAGAGAACTGCCATCTTTCATTACTATGAGCTTCCCACCAAATCCAAAAGTAACCAATGCATGTGGAGGACGGCCAGCAGAGGATCTCCCTGTGTTGGGAGCATAAGAAAACTGCTGGTTACTCTGAAATGATTGATGGGTGACACTTACTTGTTCCTGACTGCAACTGTAATCATTTGAAAAGTTTGCTTGTTCATTCTGCTTTACAGTTCCCTGATTATACTGCTGACTGAAGCTCCCACCAGGTACAAAATTTTGCAACCCAACAAGCTCATTAGCCTCAGCATTACTTTGACTTGCTTTGTCATATGATGGAACCGTCCCCAGAGAATTGATAGCTTTCTGCTGATCCACGTGGTTGTTCATGGAAAAGTTTGAACCATATGATTTATGTAATTGCAGGTTTCCACCAAAATTCGAAACAGCGTCTATCTTAGCAGTAGTCTGAGGTTGCCACATATTCAAATTCTGCTGATTGTTACCATAAGACTCATCCCAGCTGCCATGTTGGCCTTGGCTATTATAGCCTTGTGAACCGTACTTGCCAGCTTGCCCATACTCAGCATATGTGCTACTACTATTTTGCGAATAAGGATCACTAAATGCAAATCCATTTTGATTCTGCTGACCGTTAGTTTGAACAGTTGTTGATTTTGCTGATGATGTGGAACTTTCCAGAGAGCGCCATTCCCCTACCATTGTGTCGTAATACCAACCAGGATATTGTGGGTCAAAAACCATGTGTTCAGGGTAACCATTATTATTCCCTTGGGAAACCTGATTCCAGCTAGACACACTCTCGGTTGTACTAGTCTCAGCCACAGTTCCCACCACAGACTGTGAAGTCTGCTGCAAATAATTAACCTCTGTTTTCCCATCAGAGGCAGAAGCTGAAGCCCATTCACCCCCCAAAGCACCATCAACAATTCCTTGCACGCTTGCCGTAGCATCAAAAGCATCCACTTGATACCATTGCCCAGTGTTTGCGTCATACTTCCATCCAGGGTACATGTTTTCCCAATGCTGACTGCTATTCAAGTCCTGCTCATTCACATTCTCCACCGATCCTGCATAAACGTGTGCACCATCTTGATATTTCTGGTAACAGACCGAATTATCCAATCCTCCACCATCTGTGTTCTCTAAATTACCAACACTTTCAACTGTTTTCACAGGAAAATCCTCTGAAATGCCTCCAAAATCATTAAAGAAATCAGAGGATGAACCAAACCCATTCTCTGCAGAATCTGCATAAAATGAACCCCAGCCCACTTCCTTAGCCCCTGATTTCATGGATTCACTACTTTGACTAACTATAGCCTCAGGCACAACCGCAGATCCAATCCCATCATTATTAGACTCAACCAACCCATCAGACAAGCCCAGCGGATTCACCGACTCCAACGCATTACTCTCTTCCGCCTTCACATCATCCAATCCTGCAGCATCATCGCCCGAATTGATTTCACCCTTCCCTTCGAATCCACCTTTTGCATCCTCAATACTGAGATTGGCAAAGGCTTTCGCCTCATCGGAATCGCTTCCCTCAGTGAACTTAGGGGCTGAATCCGAATTAGTGGGTCTAAAATCATCATCATCAACTAAATTATCAAAAAAATCCTCATCCGTCTGATCCTCCATCACATTAAATGGAGGATTCGTAGCCATCTAAAAAACCGATGATCTAACCCTAACGATCTACAAAAAATTTCCAGACCAATTTAAACCTCCAGTTTTCCCTAAATGAGCTGTGATGCAATGAAAACCTCGAGATCCAAAAACTAAAACGATCTAAAAGGAAAAAAAACAGAGAGATCCAGAAGTTAGGAGATCTCTCTGTAATTAGAGAGGCATAACTTAAGATCAAATGATAATAATAAAAAAATCAGGAATTTGGGGACTGAATTGAACGCATCGGATTAGGAGAAAGGAAAGGGATAGAAGTTAACTTACAGATCGAATTAGGGATTTGAAGAGAGAATCGAGAGCCAGAAAGGGAAAGCACTCGATGTGGCACCAACTACCCAGCAAGAGGAGCTTCGTTTTTGTTTTGTTTTTCTTTTCTTTTCCTTTTCCTTTTTATTTTAATTCGTTATTATTTACGTTTTTCTTTTTTTTATTTGCAAAAATAAAGAAAAAGAACAAAAATTAGCGTAGGTGGGGTCGTGGTGCTTTAATTTTACCGCGTGTATGTGTGTGTGCGCTATTTTGAATCCCTTACGAACTAATGACCTATGGATGGAAACAAATAGCACGTTCCTGACGGGTGTGTTTGCATGTAAGATAGCGATTTTTATTTTTAAAAATATTAAAAAATATTTTTTTATTTATAATATTTAAAACATAAAAAAAATTAAAATTCAGAAAACACGGTTTGAAACTTCAAAACAGCCTCTAAAATAGATTGGAATGCTTGTATGTCTAATCTACGTAAAGTAAATGCTATATTCAGCAATATATATGGGTGTGTGCTTTTTAGTTGAATGCTAGTTAATTAATTAAAATTAAGAATAAGAATAAAAGGGATGGTGAATTTATTATTCATCTAAACACATTGCATTGTTAACGGAAATAATAGATTTACCATCTTATCCTTAAAAAAAATAGAGTGTATGCTCATGCATTGGGTAGAGTCGTCTTTATAATGAAACTATTTTAGCATTTTGAAATTGATTAGAGACAAGGTAAAAAATTTCATTATTTTTTGCATAGTTAAATTACATTGGTGCTCTTAGAATAGAGAATATGTTTACTTTCCATATAGGGGTATTTGTATCCTTTTGTTTTATTATATACAGTGAAATTATCAAATTACTCTTGCAATTTGAAAAAAAAAATAACTAACAACAAGGGCTTCTTTTCTTAAGCCCAGAGCCAAAGGGTATTTTGGTTATTTCATAACTGGTCTTTTTATTGTTTTTTGAGTAGAGCAGGGCAGTTTGGTCTTTTAAAAAATGAAAAAAAATAGAACAATCATTGGCACATATTAAGCATGCGTCAGCCACTCCGTCATCTTCAGATGACACATACAGCTTGTTCCAACAACCAAAAAAGTCATTTCATAGTGGCTTTAGCTTCGTCTTTATGTCTTCTCTATAAATATGTGGTACGTGCATGAATAAAAACTTTAGTTTGTCACCGGCGGTCATTTTTTTTTTCTTTTTTCTTTCCTCTCTCTTACTCAACGTTTGCGCCCTGCCACTTGATTTATCAAGTAAGCCTCTAAACTTCTATATCTTTTATATTAAGTCCTTGTTTAATTGGTTATAATTGTTTTTGAAATAATTCCTTGAATTATATTTTTGTTTTGATTTCATCCTTATTCAATTTTTTTTTATCAAATCTGATCTTAATTTTTTTTAATTGCTATTTTTTGTAATGTAAGATAATTTTTAGAGTTGTATTTGTTTTCGATTCCACCCTCCATGATTATTTTTTCCTAATACATTTCATCCTCATTCTTTTGATTGCTGTTTTTTTTTCTTGCTTCGCTAATTTTCAAAATTAGTATTTTTTTACCCGATTTAATTCTTCAACATTTAATTGGTTTGGATTTGATCTTCTTAGTTAAACTCATGTCTAAGATTTCACGGGTTGCAAGCTTTGGAAATTAACCCAGCTTCGTGAGGTTTGCCTAGGATTGCATTGGTTATTTTTATCATTTTTTAAAGCCAATATTTTTTTGATTTTATAGGATTGCATTGGTTATTTTTATCATTTTTTTAAGCCAATATTTGTTTGATTTTATTCTTCAATATTTTATTGAAGATTGAGCTATGCTTTTTTTTCTCATACTTTTTATGACCTTGGTTTCATCATTTTTTTTATTTAATTGGGTTAGCTCATGTCTTTTATATGTTATTTTTTGTTAAATTTATTTTTTAAATAAAATTTATTCTCGAATTAAATAGAATTGATTTATTGAATATAGACGGATGCTTCCTTCATTTTGTTTTGTTCGATTTGCTTTTCCGAAACGTTGCTTTGATGACCTATATGACTTCTTTTTATGTTGTTGTCCAGAATTATATAGTCGAGTTTGAACCCTCCTAACAAGCTCTTTATATGATGAGTGATGTCCATAATAGAGTGATGGTGAGTTTCCAACGATCTTTTCTTTTCTTTTTCTTTCTGATATCATATCGGTGGCTCACTTTTTTTTAGTTGATTGTTACCAAAAAAAATTTACGCTTTATCTACAATTGTTGCCTATAGTTTAAATCATATTATTTAACTACCCGATCTTTGGATCTAGTTGAGTTAATGACTCGAGTATTAGGTTTTTCTTGCTTATTTGAAAATATTATCATCATTTAAGCATCCTTTTTGTATATTCAAAAAATTTTAATCAACTCACGACATAACACGGATCATCGATCTAGTTATTAACTATAATCTAAAAGACATGGTGACATTACTTCTCACCATATCATTGTTCACACAGTGATAAATCATTATAAATTGCTATAATGATTTGTTTTTTTTCATCCCTAAACTTTTTTTTCAATTACAGGTTTATTGACTTAAATCAATTTCCACTTAAAGCAATTTTATTGAGAAATGGTAAGATTCAAAGACAAATGATCAAAGTGAAAAAGGTGGAAAAATGGGTGGTTGTGTTCAAACTTATGGAAAAAAGTTCACTTTAGTCCCCAAACTTTTCAAATTATAAACTTGTTGTCCCTCTTAATTTTTTTTTAAAAATCAATTTTAGTGCCAAACTTTATTTTTTTTATTTTTTTGGTTCTTAGTTTGAGATAGGAGAGGGAAAATAGATGAATTCCAGTGATGGAGAGAGTTTTAGCTGACACCAGTTTTTGGCTAAAAAAATGGTAGATTTTTATGTCAATGGGTTTAGTTCGATGATAGGAGTTTAGCCGAAGTGTTTTTTTCCTTAAACTTACCTGAGATGGTAAATCTCAACTCATGAATGATTTTCATCACGTCATTGTTTGCATAGACAAAAATCATTATAGATTGCTACAGTGTGTTGTTTTATGTTTGTCCTTATACTTTTTTTTCCAATTACACCCTTATAGGTTTGATTTGATTGCCAATTAAAGTAAGTTTATCGAGGAATGGTAAGATTCATAGATAGAGGACTAAAGTGAAAAGGACAACAAATAAAGGTGGTTGTTTCAAACTTGTGATGAAAAGTTCACTTTGGTCCTCAAAGTTTTCGAATTATAAACTTGATAATGGTTGGGAATAACAGTTGTTTCAAAACTCATGTCTCCTTTAAATTAATTAAAACGTACAAAAGTCAACCTAAAATTTTACGAAAATCTGATGGTCAAGAGATGAAATTTAAGGTCTAATGGCTTGAGAGAGAAGTTGATATGGCATGAGAGAGAAAGATAGAAGAAAAAAGAGAAAGAAAGAATGGGTTACCGGGACTCCGTTTTCAACACACCTAGTAGCATAAGAAGAATCTCGACGAGACGATTTTAATCACAACTTGAAAGACCATCAAATGAGGTTGTAATTAGTTAAGGGTTTTGTTCAGGGTTAATTCAGGGTTAATCATCTTTCCTGCCACATCACCCTATCTCCCTTTTTCTCTTGGATATTGGATCTTGAATATTATATTTTGTTCATTAGATCTTCATAGAATTTTAAGTTGACTTTTGTTGAGGTTAATTGAAATATGTCTAAACAACCACTATTGAAAATAATAGTTGTGTACAAAATCAATATTTAGAAATATGGTTGTGTTCAAACTCTGCTATTTCCTAAATATTTTCTCAACCTATGTCATTCTCCCAAGATTTTTATCAAACTGTATCATTTCTCAAAAAAATAATCTAAGGAATCAACAACAGATTTTGCTAACATTATTATTAATGTCGTCTATAAGTTATTACCTACAATCTAAAACATGTGGGCTAACACATTATGCACACACGACATTGTTCACCCTCTCATATTTTACAATAGACATATTGTTTAAATTTTTGTTTTCTTTTTTCAATTTGATCCTTAATTTTTTTTTTGCACGATTTCATC
>Ga0307511_10004970_pt1 | contig 13561 bp, 13 predicted proteins | sample 13_EM_MG_FD_200266 | JGI IMG/M metagenome (GOLD analysis project Ga0307511, IMG submission 200266) | Populus trichocarpa ectomycorrhiza microbial communities from riparian zone in the Pacific Northwest, United States - 13_EM | ecosystem: Host-associated > Plants > Roots > Unclassified | place...
TTCTAATATACTTTTTTTTTTTTTGGTACTCCCTGGATGACTGGTCTGTCACAATGATTGCCGGATACCTCTAGGTACATGTGGATCCACATGAGCTGGTAGTGCTGCTCCCAAGCCCTCCGTCTCTTACCGTTGTGACTGAGACCTCGATCTCCTCCCCGTCATGGTCCTTTTTCTCATTGCTCCAATCATGCTGCTACCTTCCCACCCTCTTCCCTGCTGCCATATGTCAAGATTTTATATACCATCGATAGCCTGCTACCATACGAAGTTAGCACTAGTCACCGATGACAGCCCTCTCCTCAATAGCTATTGTCCAACATCATTCTTGTTGAGCTTTTTCTGGAGATTAGGGCTCAAATCCGAGCCCATAGTGGAAATTAGAGCAGATGGCATGTGCTTGCATACGAAGCTCGAGGTAGGCTAGTATGACGGACCCACACTAGTGGACCCACGGTGGTGATATCTAGATCGGAGATTAATAATATGTGGTGAGCGGTGAGCGTGAGTCCAATGAAGGAAATGCCTTACAGAAGAGATGAGATGAGAGAAGAGAAGCTCTCTATTGATCTAACTGCAGTGATGTGCAGTGAACTACAGAAGAAGCAGGGATGCCTTCAGATGAATGCTCCCATGAATGCATATGGTACCAGGTGGAGCTCAACAGGATAAGCATGAGACTAGGTGAATAGGCTCAAGGTGGGTAAGCAAGGTTATGACGGTATAGCTAGATATGGGCTGAATGACATGCACTACATTCTAACAGGGATTATCTATGCTGTATGAATGTTAGTTGTTTGTTTGGTGGGGTGGTGGTGAAGGTTGATTGAGTGAATAGTTGAGTTGAAGGTACCGATTGGTACTCCAGGGTGCGCAGGGTGAGTTGATAAAACCGCGGGACCGCTCACTGTGTTGGCTTTGATGCACATGAGCCTCATCTAATTATTCTGATATAGGGTCGTTGAAACTGTAGAGGGGCCGAAATATACAAAGTAAGAAGAATACAATGAATTAATCTAATCCAAGCTCCAAAGAGGCCTATCAAATATCTACATAGCCTTTCCTGAAAATAACTGGATTGATCTGAGGAATGACTTTCAAATCAATAATACTCTATCTGAAATATCACCATTCGTCATAGAGGGTTATTAATATAGAGCTTCTTCACAACAAATTCCCGATTATAATAGAGCATATTCAACAAGATGGAATTAGTACGGACAGAAGAAATTGAGTGAGTAATACACATACATAAAGTATTCCTATGTTATGTAAGTTACCCTTCAAGTCACGGATGTTGCTTGTGGATGTTGGGAACATAAACTCGTGATAGCTAGTTTGTAATAGATTTTTGTACAGTGAACAAAAATCCAGGAAAAAGCAGTTACTTAGGTTCATTTGAAAATTGTTTGCTGTGCCCCCACAAGATGGCACTCCACATCACAATAATCATATTAAATTCACCCCATTTATCCCTACCTCACATTACCACCATGGCCAAACGATGCGAAGGACCCCCCATGTATCGGACCTCACATGCAAAGTATAAGTACTAGTTATTGGTATTGGCTTTTCCAATCCTGGAGGATGGAACACGCAATTGTCACCACTGAAAGAGCCTCAGCACGGTATATATAATGGAAAGAAATTCAGGATGAGCTTTTACCATATCAATCCCCTGTGGACCGACTAGACTTAGTTTCTCGAGGCTCTGGCAAGTTGATATTGCTGGCATACCACTTTTGGGGACGATTGGGTGCACATTTTCACGCAGCACTATCTACCGCCTATGTATATACCAACTGCAGCCACTTGATACTTAAACTAGGGTTTGGCTTGGTTTAATTGTTCTCGACAATGATATGTGAGAGACTTAGCTCCTTAGGTCGGTGATTCTTTCATTGTTTCAACTTGGCCACGCAATTGCGTATTAGGACTACTTACCGAATTAGCAAGTTGATGCTGGTTTGATTCTGAATTTGTCTCGTACCGCCCTGAACCTCCGCTAATTTGTTTTCTACTACTGTTGAGGTAGATTTAGTGCTACATAGCTAGCGCGAGTGGGTGGTTTATGGTCAATATAAAGTAACACTAAAAGCCATCTCACTAGATTGAAGAAGCCCAGACACTGATATGAGAAGCTCTAGGTAACTTTATTCCCCCATACTTTCTCCCCGTCAATCCCCAGGGCTACAGCTATCTCTCAAGAAGGTTCGAATCCCATATATATTATTTCTGTCTCGACCAGAAGACCATCAGCTCTGGATATGGAATCAGCCAAGTCCCGTGAATGCAATTGCTAATCTAGATACAAAAGAATCCAACACATCAGCCCTCCTGTTCTCCTCTAGGAGTTACACAAGCAGTTCACCGCCAGACAGCAACCTCGCAACAAAACTACTAGGATGGTTTTCTACAATCCAGCACATCATTATTCCTCACCGATATTTCGAAATGGTGGTGGCTTCCGGACGGAAACGGAGGAAGAACTCTAGTAGCTACTGTGACAGCATCTCATGCAGAGCGCTGGGTTCTTGCATACACCGTTCTCGCCACCTTGTGATCTTGCCACCGCAGTTGTCTTAACAACCGTCAGATTGGGTACCTCAGGTATCCGCCATGCAATCCTTATCACTTATTATATGGGGGGAGGTCAGGCGAGGACTCTAAAACTGATGGTCGGATACTTCCGGAATGCGCTCTGGCTGTGTAGGAAACTAGGGGTATGATCGGTCGATCGGGATGCCTTCTGGGGTAGCTTTGGTCTGGCGCTACTCGCAGTCGTCGGATTAGCAATTTAAACTGTATAGGGAGGGAGTGTGGAGAGGAAATATATTTTCATGGGAATGTTAGGAGGGCTGAGTGGCTAGAATTATTGCGATCACTTGAGTTTCAATATTATATTCGATCATGAGGTACCGCATATAAGAAAGTTCCACCGATTAGGAAGTCACCTACCGAGGCTTGAAGCCTTTTATAAGAAACAGGGAAGATGTTTTAGCGTACTGGGGTAAACGAGAAGTAAGAAGAAGGTACGTATGAACAGAAATAGCTCCAAACCCAACAGAACTCCGTCCACTATTAGTATTAAATACAAAGGTGACTTGGACTTGTATACCTATTAGGTATGAGATTTTGGGATGACATTGTTGATTGATTTTTGTCCTGAATATAATAAGGCCCTGTGTTCCGAGTATAAGAAATTAAATTTTGAATGCCCTCGTCCTTGTAGTTGATTAAGAAGCGTTTGTTATACGTGGATTTCTACGGCATATTGGGAGGGAAGTACGACTGTCCCTGAGCAGGTTTTTCTTTTGAGCCAGGTAAGTGTTTCTTGGAATATCCCTATCAAAGAAGGTTTCAATGTGGCCCCCAATATCTTAAATATTTCTTATATTAAGAGCGTGTCTTCGGGATTGAAAGATTCTCTGCACATAGATTCGGATAGCCATTATGCAAAATCTTGTTTGCCAATATGGTGAAGAAAATAGTACAAAGATGAATGGCGGAGGTTTAACAAGAAGGGCAAAGTTCATGCATGAAGTGTAGAGAAGGCTATAGCCTTTGAAGCCCTGTCGATGCCAGTCGATAGTTCTAGCCCCATATGGCGCCCATCCTGTCCATAACATCCCCGTAACATCCATAGAATCCCTTGAGCCCTAGGAAGCCAGTTGGGGGCACCATTTCAATAATATGATGTCCGTGTGCATCTCCAATCGATTGCACTCTACCCTGGTTGGTCTCAATTTCCAGGTAGATCAACCCCAATACATTACTCTCAGTCGCCAGCTTCAGCTTTGTAATATACTCCCCCTTTGGCAAGTCCATTGACAATGTTTGGACTAGTCTATCGCTTTTCCCATGCTGCAGCGTTAATTGATTGTAATAGAGCTTGTACCGCCCCACAATAGGATATTTTCCGGCGACATATTGAACGAAGTTAATCTGTATTCGCTTAGGCCATGTCCCAGAGGCTGTCTGTAGCTCTCTTGCATTGTTGAAGGGATTACCACTATCAGAGCCACAGGGCATGTCGAAGCGGTAGAACCGGAACTCAGACTTGTTCTTTGGGGTAGTAACAAATTCTCGTTCGTTTGGGCGCATCGCGGCTTCCACTGCCGGCGTGCATAACGCCACCTCCGTAATAGGTGTCGAGTCGTTCCCCGCTCCGCTGGTCTTGGGAGCTGTTCCCCATAAAAAGGGGGATTTGCTCGACTCTGGTGTCGCTTGCTCGCCCGCAAGACCGCTCTCGGTCACTGATGTAGTTTTTAGTACCTAACTCAGGTTAGCTGATATGCTGATTTCCTGTACATCGCAACATCGAGTGCGTGCTGCTACATACCGGTAACCTTGTCGCCCATACCTCAGGTGATTGTATTTGGGACCTTTCCTCAACCTCTTCGATTCTTTCAGGGTGATTACATCTGATGTTTTCCACGTTAGAAATGAAAACTGTTGTTCTGGGAGATATAGTCTGGGGGGAGATATGCGAAACGAAACCAACAAGATATCAATCTCTTTCACAATGAGTCCCATCTGCGTCTGCATCTGTTTCCGCTGATCTACCAATGCTGCAGCCTTGGTTGAAATTGCCTCAGGCACGGAGCTCATCACATAGTCCTTGGGATTTCGCAATACCGCTTGTAATCTCGCAATGTTGGTTTTATACTCCATACACGTATCGAGCAATTCAGAGGTATAAGCCTGAACACCCTGGTATTGTGGTATCGTGATCTTATTCTTGTCAGCCCATCGCACAAACTCTCGGTTGTTGTCGTATTTTGTTAATATTGCCCAAGTCGGTTGTGGATCTGAGGCTACCCTTGCCGGAAATGCAGCTGCAGCCCTAAATAGTGTATCTAGTGACCATTCTTCACTATCTGTTAGACCACCATGTTAACAAACTTGGGAGTCTAGATTCCAGCCATGATATAGGCTTCCCATGCACATACCGGGTTTAGTCTCATTACCTGACCAGCTAACACTTATAGCTGTCTCCGTTTCACTGAGTATAGAGCTGAGCTGGGAACCACCTGATTCTTGGCTGAGCGTCAGTTCGGGAGCCCCGCCCATGCCATTCAGCTGTCCCTGAATCCTAATACAATTCCATAATGTCAAATTCCTGCACTGCAAGCCCGGAGGTGGGGCATGCTCACGCTTTCTTAATGTCTTTTTTTTGGGAGGCATTCAAGGCCTTTATGGACACAATTCCGTGGAGCTCACCACCTCCGATGAAGCCTGTCAAGAATGGCGTTAGGAGTGTGGAAAAGCTGGAAATAGGTAATTGTATGGGAGTACCGGAAATATAGCTGTCGCCGTAGATGCCCAAAAACCTGTCATTATCCACTATAATATGTTCGATCGGGTTGCTGGTACCAGTCAGAAAAACATACAGTCTAGGCTTGATTCGGGAAATTTAACATACAATGCTTGATCCACTAGTCTTGTAGTCTCTTATACATCCAAATACAGTATCAAAATCCTGCCCTACAATTCAAAGTACGGATTAAGTACTTGTACTCACCATTCATCACCTGTGCGTTTTCCCACCACAATGAGTATTGGAGCTGCAAGGCATGTCAAGAATAATAATCAAAAGGAGCAGCACCTTTACCGACACTACCACATTTAGATCACTCGACAAAAACTTCGCCTCGTCAACCGGTAATGAATTTCCGGAAACCTCGATACCTCCACTTTTGATTGCTGATGCCTCGCTGATGTCCATAGTTCGGGCGACATCTGAGATTTTCTCAACAAATCGAGAGGAATATGTAGTCTTCTTGGAGGGACAGGATACCGCTTGTGTAGGACCGAGGTTGACATGCTCGACGACAACCTTTGATTCGTCAAAAGTCACGGCATTGTCAACACATGGAACCTGTAGGAAAGAGTTGTAGCCTTGCCCCAAGCGCATCGAACCGTTATACGGCACGAGCAGAAGACCAGTTGCAGGCATTGCAAAGTAGAGGTTGACTGCGGCCACCGTGGTGGCAATCGTAGGAAGGGAGTGTTAGGGAAGTGCCAAACAACAGCTGCGGATTCTGAGTAGTATAGACTGTGTCATGGTGGAGCATCCCATGGCCGGTCGATTTTCGAACAAGTCCCAAGTCACGCCAAGAACTCTTCAGCGGAGAAGAGGGGTCTTGGCATGAAGGGCAACCAATTCCCTACACCTGACCGCATCTTTTACTGACGCACTTTGTCACATACGATGGCACACACTAGGGTAGGCAGCGATAGATGTTTGGATATGCCTAGGCCTTTAGGAGGATTCTACCCCACACCATACCACATGCCTACCTACCGAATGAAACACCAGCCGCCGCAGCTAAAGGCTACCGAACTCCGTACGCACGGATCCGGAGTAGACCATCCCTATGTTGTTGTGCAGGTAGCGGTGCAACTCAACCCCTTTAGCCCTTACACACTTCTGTGCTCTTTCTAGGGATGACAAGTGCGATCTAGGCTCATGCACTTCCCCCCTTGTCACCACAATGACGGTGCGTAGAGGAAGTAATTTCTTAGGTACCTACTGGTATTTAAACCGAGGATCATATACCATAAGGAAACATAGTTTACTTCATGCACACTCCACCCCTCTGTGCCTTCCGCTGACACTAATGATATTGATTTCTTTATCCCATGACCTGTGGGCCCGGAAGTACCGACACACCTGGGGAACGTTCTTCAGTCTGCCTCTCTATATGATAGTTAGTTACAGAATCTCCCATCGAATTTGCCTCAATTCACTTGGTTGGCGTTGCACGTCGCAAACTTAGGCTAGTAACTGTAGTACAAGCATACCAGATAGAATATATTATTTAGTGACAAATCTCTGGAGGCCTCACATACGGTAGATATCGCCGGTTAAGGAAGTAATAAATGATAAGCAAGTATATAATCGCAAATAAGACGCTGGGTAGGCTCGGCATACATAGACGTACGATAAATAAAGAAAGGTGTAACCTGTAGTAGGTTCTAGGTGCAAACCGGACAATGTTCTATGGGTTCTAGCGGCATACCATGCATAAGTCAGTACATATGATTAAGAAAGTAGTTGTGAATACAAGAGGCTAGGACAGCATTTGGCAAAAGGTAACAGACTGTAAGTAAGACCACAGTCTTAACCCACGGTTTCTACGTTAATATATAAGAATATATAGAGTATTCACCAGTCACTATACACCTAGAAAAGCTAGTCCACCAGATTAATCCCCAATATATCTAGATTAGTCCCACAATGGTAGCCACTGCCAAATTAGGTAAGTTTATCTACCCCTAGTGTATGTAAATACAGTCGCCTCATCCTACAGTTCCGACCGTATGCTTATAACTTCAGTTTTGTACAACTTCACATGACTACCCACTGTTGTGCCATGTACTTAGTACAGGTATATCTAGATTGAATTGTGGATACTGCTGGTTCTCAAATTATTTACCGTATGTGCAGAGGTCGGGGCCCTCGTCATATGTAGAGATATTCTGTTTGAGTAGGCGACATTGTTTCTAGTCAGGGCCGGGTAACCGCCACACAACCAGGTTTTTAAGCATACCTCAACAGTTTTGGGGTCGAATAAGCTCAGACTGTGGCGAGATGTTATACATGTATTGTAGTTTTACAGGCCAAGTCTTGCTACTAGAACTAGCTAGCTAGATATAGGAGACCTGTGGACAAAATAGCGATATAAAAGGTGTGGGAATAAAATATTTCTGGGAGAATTAGGAGGGATGTGAGTGGGCGGAGTTATTGTCTTTAATGAGGGTTCAATGTTAAAGCACGGAGTAGGATCTAGAATCTATGTGTATAGAAGCCTTACCGCCCCTAAGTAGGTTTGACGACGGGTAGGTAAGGTATTTCTTTGAATATCCCCCGCCCAATAGCTTAAAGCCTATCTTAAAATAGGAGGGTTATTGGAGATATACGACGACTTATCCTTTTCTCCTAATAAGACACATCAGTGACCGACCGACTCAATATCTATCAGATTAGCATGTATCGGGGCTTGTGTTGGAACAATATAACGGTCGACGCATGGAATGATGACTGCATATGCGAGACCTCGGCTGGTGGGGGCGGATAGTGTGATTGTCTTTCTCGGGTCAGTTGAATGAGGGTATATAAGGGCGGGGGATTTCCTTACGTTCTCTTAGTTAATCAAGCAAGTCTTCTCTTCGATAGTATACGAATATACTCCATTATACCTCGCGAACCAGTGACCGGTGTAGACCGATTTCTACAGTTTGAGGGATTCTCTTTGCACATAGATTTATGATAGCTATTGAACATTATATGAAGACCTTTGTGGGTCTCGGGGCCTTTTGCTCGATGACCTCAGTAAGTTTGTACCGAGTCTTCTATATGATAGGCTAGAAAGACCCCCCCGCATGCACAGATTCCCTAAGCATATATCTAGGGTGCTACAGAGATAATTCCAATAGCAAGGCACATGGGCCCTTTCCTCCTTGAGTGTGCGAAAATTCCATTCATCTATCACGTTTCCCAAACGTTTTAAGGCCTAAAAACAGCTGACTTACCCTTAAAACTTGTTTGAATGATTACTCGGTTTTGAGCGGGAAGCCCACCCTGAGTGTACTCTCAGAAAAGAAAACGGGAAAAGGTATCGGTTTTTCTGTCTTCTAAGTGGGTACTATGTACTGCAAGCGCAATAATTGTGACGCTGGAACCGTATGTCTTCGCTGATTGCTTGGTGGGATGTTGTAGTTCTTGTTGCTAATCCCTTTCCCGTTCTGATCCAAACTGGTTTCTGGTTAATACACCCGGTACTGTAGGAGAAAGACTTCAATATCAAGTTGTCGTTTGCAGGTGGGAGGTTGACATCTCCGAGGAAAAAAACACCTTTAACCTGACTATAAACCTTTTCCACTCTATCTCCACGCAATAAACCTGGGATAGTTTTTCTATACCTCACTTTTCTATTCCCCCAACCCGCCCCATGTAATGGTACTAGTATCCAGTGCCTTCTGCAATATCAAACATGGCTTCAGAATTTGGTCGCTGATATACTATATAACTATGTATGACATGATGGAGTATAATGGTATTGTGTACAAAGTCTTTGCCTATAATCCATGCACTAGTGTCTATAGCCTTCGCAGTAGACACTTAAGCTACATCCTTTTATACGCTGCCGGGCCGGCATGCCTATCAACAAATCTTACCCCAAATGACACCCATTCTGTCGATAGCACCCCCGTGACATCCATAGAACCCCTTGAGCCCTAGGAAGCCAGCTGGGGGCACCACTTCGATTATGTGATGCCCATGTGCATCTCCAACCGATTCCACTCTACCCTGGCTGGTCTCAAACTCCACGTAGATCACCCCCGATACATTACCGGCATTATTCCCAGCTGCCAACTTCGACTTCGTAATAAATTCCCCCTGTGATAGGTCCATTGACAATGTTTCGACAGCCATTCTCTTGCTATCCCCGCGCTGTAGCATTCCTTTGCCGTAATCGACCGTGTACCACCCCACAATGGGATATTCCCGGACCCCATAGTGAACGACGTTAATCTCTATCCGCTTAGGCCATGCCGTAGGGGCTATGGCTGTCTGTAGCTCCGTCGCATCATTGAAGGGATTACCAGTATCAGAGCCACAGGGCATATCGAAGCGGTAGAACCGGAACTCAGACTTGTTCTTTGAGTTAGTAACAAAATCTCGTTCGTTTCGGCGCATCGCGGTCTCCACTGCCGGTGTGCATATTGCCACCTCTGCAATGGGTGTCGAGTCTATCCCCGCTCCACTGGGGGTCTTGGGCGGTGTTCTACATGCAAATGGTGGTTTGATCGACTCTGCTGTTACTTCCTCACCCGCAAGTCCACCCTCAGCCACTGCTGCAGCCCTTGGTACCTAGACCGGGTTAGCTTTCTGCACATCTTATGTGCGCGCGCTGCTACATACCGGTAACCTTGTCGCCCATACCTCAGGTGATAGTAGCCGGGATTTTCCCTCAACCTCTTCAAGTTTCTCTGGGTGGATACATCTGCCTTCAACGTCAGAAATAATCACTGCTCGCCGGCATAAGTAAAACCAACAAAATATCAATTTCTTTCACAATGAGTCCCATCTGCGCCCCCATTTTTTTCCGCTCATCTACCAATGCCGCAGCCTTGGTTGAAATTGCCTCAGGCACGGAACTCATCACATAGTCTTTGGGATTTCGCAGCACCGCCTGTAATCTCACGATGTTTGTTTTATACTCCGTATACATATCGAGCAAGTCAGAGGTATAAGCCTGAATGCCTTGGTATTGTGGTATTGTGATCTTCCTTTTCTCAGCCCATCGTACAAAGTTCGAGTTGTTGTCGTATTTCGTTAATATTGCCCAAGTGCGCTGTGGACAAGAAGCTACCTTCGCCGGAAATGCCGCCGCAGTCCGAAATAGTCCATCTAGTGACCATTCTTCAACCTCTGTATGACCATGATGTTAGTGTCTTGGTGTGTGATTTGGAAGTCTAATCTTCAGTCATGATATTGATCCAACCAGCAATATATAACAATCCATGCACATACCGTATTTATCCAGATCACCTCCGGAACAGCTGATACTAATTGTCTCCATTTCACTAAGGGTAGAGCTGAGATGGGAACCACCTGTGCGTAAGCTCTGGAGTCTTACCCATTCCGACCATTTGTTTCTTAATTCTAATACAGTTCTATTCGGTCAAATTTGTGCAATGGAAGCTTGGAAGTGGGGTATGCCCACGCTCGTTCAACGTCCTTTTTGTTGGAGGGCTCCAGGACTTTTATAGACACGATGCCGTGGAGTTCACCACCATCGACGAAGCCTGTTAATCATGTTAGGAGTGGGGCAAGTGCTTGCAAATGTTGTAACTTTATTTGAGTACCGGAAATATAGCAGTCACCATATATGTCCAAAAACCTGTCATTGTCTACTTGAACGTGTTCGGCACTGGTACAACGGTCAGTAAGACATACCGTCCAGACTTAACTCGGAAAATTAGCGTACATTTCTACTTCTGGATCCAGTGTTGTAGTCCCTTATATAAACCCAGTATCAAAATCCTGGCCTAAAATTCAAATTTGGATTATGTACTTGTACTCACGATTTATCACCTGTGTGTTTTCCCGTGACAAGTAGTAACGGAGGGCATTTCAGGAACAATAATCATCAAAAGGAGTAGTACCTTTACTGACACTACCACATTCAGATCACTCGACACAAATTTTGCCTCGTCAACTGGTTATGAATTTCCGGAAATCTTGATACTTCCACTCTTGATTGCTGATGCCGCACTGGTGTTTATAGTTCTGGCAACATCTGAGACCTTTTCAACAAATCGAGCAGAATAGATAGTCTGGTTGGCAGCACAGGACAACGATTGTATATCTTCGTCAAAGCCAATGGCATTGCTAACACATGGGACTTGTAGGAAAGAGTTGTAGCCTTGCCCTAAGCGTATTGAGGGGCTATATGGCACAAGGAGAAGACCAGTTCCAATCATTGTGAATGTAGGGGCCGACTAGTTGCGGCCACGGCGATCGTAGAAAATAAAACAATGGTCGCGAGTTGGCGGTGTCATAATATTTTGAGAGTGTAGCGTGGCGGTGTAATTAGTCATCTAGTCATATGTGTACCCCTTGGTGGATGTGTCACGTGGTCACGACCCCCATGTGACAAGCATTCATTTTTTTAGCTTTTTTCTTACATATTCAGTACTCATATTCGAACCCTTTTGGGGGGGGGGATGATGAGCTTCCCAGAAGCCCGAGGAGGATTCAAGGGCATCGCTGGCCGCAGCTTAAGCAACCAGACTGCTTAAGCCCAAAGTAGATGCTCAGTACTGCTGCTTCAAATGTAGTCTCCCAATACGGTGCTCATATGTATGTAGAGCGTCACTAATCATGACCGTACCTAGACTACAGTACCTCCTTAGTCCTGCCCTCGCAGTGACGCACACTGAATTTAGATGTACATATATTCACCAATGCCACCACCAGCACCACCAGCACCACCAGCACCACCAGCACCACCAGCACCACCAGCACCACCAGCACCACCACCACCAGGCACCACTATCTTAATGAAAGATGGTCAAAAGTCGATCGCCGAATATATGGCTTGCTGCTCTAGTGTAAGAATTTCCGCCCTAAATCTATATATTTGATGCGCATGTTCTAAGTCCTCAAGCTCACTCATGTCAGCCTTGTGGTATATTCATTCTTTCAGTCGGTGGAGCATTGGGTCCAAGCCGTGATATGGTCAGTGCTGGGGACAATATGCAGCAGCGTGGCTGGGTCAGCCGTTTCCGGCTGGCTGTTTTTGACCGCAGTCCACACCCAGTCTACGGTCGACAACTATTCGTCGGTGAAGCCCGCGATCCGCATAGAATTTGGGTATCTAAGGACAAACCTGCGGATTCAAGCTGGACCCCCAAAATTAACTTTTGGGCATTTTCGCAAGACGTTGGCGATTGTGTAATGATTTCTGTGGCTTGTTCAGCAAGCCCCCCAAGCAGGTGCAAGTTTGAAATTGGGCGGAGAATTGGAAATGCGCCGGAAGATAAGGACTGGAAAGAACACTTGGAATTCTGGGTGAAATCGGGGAGTTTTATTTAATCCTGTATTCATGTTGGCTGCTGGATTATGTACTGTTGTATTCCGTTCTATACACCTTCCTTGTGTCCAGGTATGCGAGGGGTCAGCTGCCGCTTAGTCTGACATTTACAGCAGTACTTGGTGAGCTTATAATCATCAGATACCTCTGACCCTCTGACATACTCAGAATGCTAGGAAATTATGGACAGTCAAAACTTGCGGAGGTCTTACAAATAATATATAAATTTTCTACGTTGCAGTATTCCTGTTCGGCTAAGCCCCCCCTTGTTAAGATATGAGCGGAAGAATGGGTTTCATAGACTTGTGGTAGAAATTGATTGATTGAATTATCGGTGGTTTTTACCACCATATATATACATGAATATTCCTATACGTTCTGCATACATCATATCTCGGAATTATATGCTTTCTACCATAATATAGGCTTCAGGCGGTCCCTGCTTTTATACTTTCACCATAATATAGGCTCTATGCGGTTCATGCGTATAATGCCTACATCAGGTCCCAACATCTCGGGTGTGATCGGTATCTCGGGTGTGATCGGTAGAGTGTATTCCTTACACCCCTCTCGTACCGTCAAGGCTGACGTAGGTTAACTACCAGAAGTAAGTAGATATATCTGATTAAATTGTTACCCAGTTGGCACATTCAGTTACTACGAGGTATCAATACATAAGTACGTTAGCTACCTAACTCCACCTCCTCTTCCACGACTTATAGATATAACGGACCAACTAATATCAGAGTAGTAGATAGCGTCATGATTGTACGCACCTGTATTTAAGAAGATGGCGTTTTTGAGTGCCCAAAGATGTATATGCTTGGAGAGATAAGCCATATCTGGTTTACCTATGTTCTGACCCATACGTCAATACGGCCCATTGATCAATGGGCCGCTAAAGATGGTTGGGCCGGCCCACCCATCAATCGCGCTAATGGCCGGCCCATTCA
>Ga0307511_10004971_pt1 | contig 13558 bp, 9 predicted proteins | sample 13_EM_MG_FD_200266 | JGI IMG/M metagenome (GOLD analysis project Ga0307511, IMG submission 200266) | Populus trichocarpa ectomycorrhiza microbial communities from riparian zone in the Pacific Northwest, United States - 13_EM | ecosystem: Host-associated > Plants > Roots > Unclassified | place...
GCCTCGGCACAGCCCTCGCCCCAAGAAGTGATCCCTGCCAGGACGCCCCCGATGAGCAGGGGACCGCCGCTGTCGCCCTGGCAGGTGTCTACGCCGCCGGATGTGTATCCGGCGCAAACCATGTCGGACGCGATGAAGTCCGAACCGTAGGAGCTCTTGCAGCTGGTGTCGGACACGATCGGCACGGTCGCCGTCCGCAGCTGGTTGGAGGAGCTGCCGTTCTCCGAGGTGGTGCCCCAGCCGAGGATGCGGGCGGTGGTGCCGGCCGCGTACACGCTGGTCTGTGAGGAGGAGACATACGACGCCGTCGTGTACGGCATCGAGGTCGACAGGGTCAGCACGGCCACGTCGTCGCCGTTGGTGGCGTCCGTGTAGCTGGGGTTGATCCAGATCTTGCTGACCTTGCTGACGGTGCCGTTCGTACCGTTGAGGTACGTACGGCCGCCGACCACGCGCACGCTGCTGGTGGTCTCGCCGACCATACAGTGAGCCGCGGTGATCACCTTGGTGGCGGAGACGAGCGTGCCGCCGCAGAACTGGTTCTGCGAGGCGTCCGTGATCTGCATGACGAACGGGTACGACGTCGTCGTGGTCGTGGTGCCGCCGACGATGGGCTGGGGGGCTGCCACAGCGGTGGGGGCGCTGAGCAGTGCGGTCGCGGCGGCGGCAGCGGTTGCTGCGACGACAGCCGCGGTTCTCTTGGCGCGGTTGAGCCCGAACATGAGTCTCCTCATTAGGGTTGCCGGTGGGGGATCGCGCGGGTGTGGGGGTGTGCAACGGGGGTCGCGGGACCGACCCCCGTATGCCCGGGCGAGCGGCACACCCATAAGCTAGAACCAGGCACACCCTGCTCCCAATGAGGGAACCCCCTAGGGGAGTTGGGCAGGGAAAACCCTCGGTCGCCGCACAGTTAACCCGTAGGGTCCTCAGTTCGGACGGCGCCCCGCCGCCAGTCGGACGATATCCACCCGGGAGCGGATCCCCAGCTTCCGGTAGACCCTGGTCAGAGTCGCCTCGACCGTCTTGACGCTGATGAACAGCCGGGCGGCGATCTCCCGGTTGGTGGCGCCCTCCATGACCAGCGCGGCGACCTGACGCTCCATCGAGGCCAGCCCGTCGAGCCCGTCCAGGGCGGGCGGCGCGGGAGTGGCCGCGGGCGCCGGCTCCGGCGGGCGGGTGACGGCGGCCTCGTCCACCTGCCGCAGCCAGGGCAGGGCACGGCAGCGACGGAAGAGGCGGGTCGCCTCGTCGTACGACGTCGGGCCGGGCTGCCCGGTGCGCAGCGACGCCAGCGCGAAGGCGGCGCGGGCCTCCTCCAGGCCGTAGCCGAGTTTGGCGAGCCGGTCCTGAACGGACGTCAGTTGCGCTACGGCCGCGTCGTGTTCGCCGCGGGCCGCGCGCACCAGGGCCTCGGCGCGGTCGAGTACGGCGATGACGCTCTCGCGGCCGAGGCGCAGGGCGCGTTCGCGGGTGACGTCGATGACGTCCTGGGCCTCGGCGGTCTCGCCGATGCGCACGAGGGCCTCGGCGAGGTCGCCGTGCCAGCGTCCGCGTGCCGGGTCGGTCACCTTGAGAGCCTGCTCCAGTTCGCGGACCCGGCGCAGCGAGCGGACGGTGCCGTGGGCGTCGCCGGCGACCAACTGGGCGTATCCCAGGGCACCGAGGGCCCGGGACAGATACATCTGGTCGCCGTCCTCCTCGGCGTGCTCGACCGCCTCCCGGGCAAGGGCCAGGGCTTCCTCGACGTCACCGCCGGAGGCCTCGGCGAGCGCGGTGAGCATCGCGGACGCGGTCTGGCCGATGCCGGAGTCGCGGGCCAGCCTGAGGCCCTCGCGGGCCAGGTCGAGGGCGCGGCCGCAGTGCCCGGAGCGCAGTTCGGTCTCGGCGAAGCCGCGCAGGAAGTGCACCTCGCTCTCCACCGACCCGCGCCGCCGCACCTCGCGCAGCAGCGCCGTGATGGTGGCGCGGGCCTCCGGCAGCTGATCGCTCATCACCAGCCAGCGGAAGCGGGCCGAACCGGCGCCGTTGTGATGGCAGGCCACCCTCGGGTCCTGGGGTTCCTTCAGCGCGCGCTTGATGGTGAGGGGAGCGTCCGGATGGCCCATCAGGGTCTCGGCCTGCGCCTGGAAGGAGAGCGCGAGGAGTTCGGTGCGCCGGTCGCCGGCGAGTGCCGCGAGTTCGGCCGAGCGCGCGGTCTCCGCCCGGGCCTCGGCGAAGTCGCCCTCCACCAGCAGGGCGCGCCACGCCAGTTGGTAGCGGACCAGGGCGAGCAGCCGGGGGTCGTCGCCCGCGTCGGCGAGGGCCTGCGGGAAGACGGCGTCGACGTCCGCCATGGAGTGACCCGCCGTGTCGATCACGATGATCCAGGCCCGCACCCGCTCCGCGGGCACCGAGGTCCGGCTCAGCACCTCGCGCGCGATGTCCCGGGCGAGGTCCAGTTCGCCCGCGGTGATCGCGTCCTCGGAGGCCTGCAACCGCCGCTCGTCGGGACCCGGCACGCTGTCGCCCGGGGTGTGCCGGGCGGCCAGCAGCCCGAGCGAGGCGGCGACCGAGGGCGCCCCGCGGTCGCGGGCCAGGGTGGCGGCCTCGGCGAGCCGGGCGGCGACCTCCGGGTCGGTGCCGGTGGTCGCGAGGGCGAGGTGCCGGGCGCGCTCGATGGGGTCGGAGGCGGCGGTCGACAGCGCCGCGTGCGCGGCCCGCCGCTCCTGAGCGGGGGCCTCCGCGTACAGCGCGGCAGAGATCAGCGGATGTGCGAACCGTACGGCGGGTCCCTCGGGTTCCGTTGCCAGCAGGCCGAGTTCGGCGGCCTGGGCGGTCTCGGCCTCGGCGTTCTCCCGGCCCGCCGTCTGCAGCAGGGCCACCGTGGGGCGGGCGCCCGCGCTGGCGACCAGCAGGGTGCGGCGGGCCTCGGCGGGCAGCATGTCGAGCCGGCTCAGCACCAACGCGCGTAGTGACGTCGGCACGGGGAGCGGCTCGCCGGGTCTCGGCGGGGTGGGGTTCTCGGCCAGGGCACGGCCCAGCTCCAGCGCGAACAGCGGGTTGCCGCCGCTGGTGCGGTGGATCTCACGGACCGTGGAGCGGGGCAGCCCGGTGTAGCCGCGGTCGTCGAGCAGCGCGGAGACCTGCGCCCGGGAGAGCGGGCTGAGCCGGAACGCGAGGGTGTCCGGCGGCGAGGCGTTCAGATAGTGGTCGTACTCCTGGCCCTCGGTGCGCACCGCGAAGATCATCTGCACCTGGGTGTCGCCGAGGCGGCGGGCGGCGAAGCCGAGGAGCTCCGCGCTGGCCGGGTCCAGCCACTGCAGATCGTCCGCCACGACGAGGACCGGGCCGTCGGCGGCGAGCGCGCGCAGCGCGGACAGGACGGCGAGGCGCAGCGCGAGTCCGTCACGCTGGAGGGAGGACTCGCCGCGTCCGGTGAGCGCGGATTCCAGTGCTGTGCGCTGGGCGGCGGGCAGCCGCTCGGACACCTCGTCGAGGACCAGGCCGAGGAGGTCGGCGAGGGCCAGGAAGGGGAGATGCGATTCGGACTCCGTGGCCGAGCAGCGCAACACGGTCCGCGCCGAGTCGCCGTATTCCGCGCTCAGCGCCCGCAGGACGGTCGACTTTCCTATTCCGGCGGGGCCGTGGAGCAGCACACTGCCACCGCCGGCGAGCTGGTCACGGGCGGCGTTGAACATCTCCTCCCGGCCGATGACCAGGTCGGGGCGGGTTCTGGCAGGCTCCTTGAAGTCCCGTCGCACGGTCACCGCTCCCCTCGTGTGTCGTGTCCGGGCCAATATTAGGCAATCAGTCCTTGAAATTCGGATGGATGGGGTGGTGAGGGAAATAACAACCGTGTGACAGGAGGAAATTCAAAGCTCCGATGAATGAATAGACGGCCGTCCTCGCGGCTGCTCCCGGGGCCCGCCCGGGCCCGTCTCACGGCAGCACCCCAGCCCGCCGCGCCGCCACCACGGCCTCCCCGCGGGTGTGCGCGCCGAGCTTCCGCATCGCCGAGCGCAGATACCCCTTCACCGTCTCCGGCCGCAGCCCGAGCCGCTCCGCCGCCACCGCGTTCGTCGCCCCGGCCGCCACACACGCCAGTACGTCCAGTTCCCGGGGCGCCAGTTCCACCTCCCCGGTGGCCGACTCGGCCGTCAACAGGCCGCAGGCGTCCAGGAGTTCGGCCCGCAGCGCCGGGTCCGGGATGCGCGGGGCCAGCGCCCGCAGCGCAGCGTGCGCCTCCCGCACCTGCTCCCACACCGCGCTCGCCGCCGGGTCGGGGGCCGGTGCCGGACGCGCCGCGCTCAGCAGCTCGTGCACCTCCTCCCGGACCACCAGCGCCTGTTCCACGTCCCGGGCGGCCGCCATCGCCGCGCTCAGCATCCGGTCGCCCAACGGCTGGGCGGTGCGCAGCGCGCCGTAGAGGACACCGCGTACCCGGCGCCGTACGACGACCGGGACCGCGAGGATCGCGCGCAGGCCCTCGGCGGCCACCGGGGCGTCGTACTCGTGGCTGATCTGGCGGGAGGCGGAGTAGTCCAGGACGGCGCACGGGCGGGCGAGGGCGACGGCCTTGCCGCCGAGACCGTTGCCCGAGTTCACCGCGAGGGCGCGCAGGGACGGGGTCAACGTGCCGCTCAGTTCGCTGATGCGCATCTGCTGCCGGCCGCTCTCCACCAGGCCGCCGAAGGCGACCGGCAGCCCCGTGCCGCGCCGGAGCCGTACCAGTGCCGCCTGAATCTCCACCATCCCCGCCGCGTCCGTCGCCACCCGCTTGCCCCTTCGTTGCGGCCGTTCTGCTGCACACACCCCCGTACGGGGGTAGTGAGACCCACATCACGGATTACACGATGTCAGAGAGCCGCCCGGCAATGGTCCGGTACCTAGGAGGACAGATGACGACGGCGAGTGAGTCGTTCCGCAGTGCGCGGGATTTCCTGTTGGCACATCGCGAGGACTATGCCACGGCCTACGAGGGTTTCTCCTGGCCCCGGCCCGAGCACTTCAACTGGGCCTTCGACTGGTTCGACGTCATCGCCCACGGCAACGCCCGCACCGCGCTGCACATCGTCGAGGAGGACGGCCGCGAGACCAAGCTGTCCTTCGGTGAGCTGTCCGTCCGTTCGGACCAGGCCGCGCACTGGCTGCGCACGCGAGGTGTCCGCGCCGAGGACCGGATCCTGGTCATGCTCGGCAACCAGGCCGAACTGTGGATCACCGCCCTGGCCGCGATGAAGCTCGGCGCCGTAGTCATTCCCGCCACCCCGCTGCTGGGCCCCGCCGACCTGCGTGACCGCGTCGAACGCGGCCGGGTCCGGCACGTCATCGTGCGCTCCGAGGACACCGGCAAGTTCGACGAGGTGCCGGGCGACTACACCCGCATCGCCGTCGGCGCGGAGCGGCCCGGCTGGCTGGACTTCGAGGAGGTCTACGACACCTCCGCCTCCCTCTTCGTCCGGGACCCCGCACCGACCCTTGCCGACGACCCGCTGATGCTCTACTTCACCTCGGGCACCACCGCCCGTCCCAAGCTGGTCGAGCACACCCATACCTCGTACCCGATCGGCCATCTGGCCACCATGTACTGGATCGGCCTCCAGCCCGGCGACGTGCACCTCAACATCTCCTCGCCCGGCTGGGCCAAGCACGCCTGGTCGAACCTGTTCGCGCCCTGGAACGCCGAGGCGACCGTCTTCATCCACAACTACACGCGCTTCGACCCGGTCCGGCTGATGGCCGAGATGGACCGCGCGGGCGTCACCACCTTCTGCGCCCCGCCGACCGTGTGGCGGATGCTCATCCAGGCCGACCTGACCCAGCTGCGCACCCCACCCCGCGAGGCGCTGGCAGCCGGGGAGCCCTTGAATCCCGAGGTCATCGAACAGGTCCGGCGGGCCTGGGGCGTCACCATCCGGGACGGCTTCGGGCAGACCGAGACCGCCGTCCAGGTCTCCAACAGCCCCGGCCAGCCGCTGAAGACCGGCTCCATGGGGCGGCCGAGTCCGGGTTACCGGGTGGAGCTGCTCGACCCGGTGTCGGGCGCGCCGGGCGTGGCCGAGGGCGAGATCGCGCTCGACCTGTCCAACCGTCCCGTGGGCCTGATGACCGGCTACCACGGCGACCCGGACCGTACGGCGGAGGCGATGGCCGGGGGCTACTACCGCACCGGCGACATCGGCTCCCGCGACGAGGACGGCTACATCACCTACGTCGGCCGGTCCGACGACGTCTTCAAGGCCTCCGACTACAAGATCTCCCCGTTCGAGCTGGAGAGCGCCCTGCTGGAGCACGAGGCGGTGGCCGAGGCCGCCGTGGTGCCCGCGCCGGACGAGCTGCGGCTCGCCGTACCGAAGGCGTACGTCGTGCTCGCGGCGGGCTGGGAGCCGGGACCCGACACCGCGAAGGTGCTGTTCGAGCACTCGCGCCAGGTCCTCGCCCCGTACAAGCGCGTCCGGCGGCTGGAGTTCGCCGAGCTGCCCAAGACCGTCTCCGGCAAGATCCGCCGGATCGAACTGCGCGAGGCGACGGCCGCCGGGTCGACGGCCGAGTACCGCGAGGAGGACTTCCGATGAACTCGCCGATGAACTCGTACAGCCATGGAACCAGCGGGACTTCACTCCTCGGCGACACCATCGGCGCCAACCTCGACCGGGCGGTCGCCGCCTGGCCCGACCGCGAGGCGCTCGTCGACGTACCGTCCGGCCGACGCTGGACGTACGCCGAATTCGCCTCCGACATCGATCAGTTGGCGTACGCGCTGCTCGCGTGTGGGGTCGCCAAGGGTGACCGGGTGGGGATCTGGGCGATCAACTGCCCCGAGTGGGTGCTCGTCCAGTACGCCACCGCCCGCATCGGCGCGGTCATGGTGAACATCAACCCGGCCTACCGCACCCACGAGGTCGAGTACGTCCTCCAGCAGGCGGGCATCTCGGTCCTGTTCTCCTCGGTCGCCCACAAGAGCAGCGACTACCGGGCGATGGTCGACCAAGTGCGCGGCAAGTGCCCGGAGTTGCGCGAGGTCGTGTACATCGGCGACCCGAGCTGGGAGGCGCTGCTCGGCCGTGGCACGGGTGACGAGCCGTACCCGGAGCTGTCCTGCGACGACCCCATCAACATCCAGTACACCTCGGGCACGACCGGCTTCCCCAAGGGCGCCACCCTCTCGCACCACAACATCCTCAACAACGGCTATTTCGTGGGCGAGTTGATCGCCTACGGCGAGCAGGACCGGGTCTGCATCCCGGTGCCCTTCTACCACTGCTTCGGCATGGTGATGGGCAACCTGGCGGTGACCTCGCACGGCGCGTGCATGGTGATCCCGGCCCCGTCCTTCGACCCGGCGGCGACCCTGAAGGCCGTACAGCAGGAACGCTGTACGTCCCTCTACGGCGTACCGACCATGTTCATCGCGGAGTTGAACCTCCCCGGCTTCGCGGGCTACGACCTCTCCTCGCTCCGCACCGGCATCATGGCGGGCTCGCCCTGCCCGGTCGAGGTGATGAAACGGGTGGTCGCCGAGATGCACATGGCGGAGGTGTCCATCTGCTACGGCATGACGGAGACGTCCCCGGTCTCGCTCCAGACACGGCGGGACGACGACCTGGAACACCGCACCGGCACGGTCGGCCGCGTCCTCCCGCACCTGGAGGTCAAGGTCGTCGACCCGGCCACCGGCGTCACCCAACCCCGGGGCACCGCAGGGGAGTTGTGCACTCGCGGCTACAGCGTGATGCTCGGCTACTGGAACGAGCCCGGGAAGACCGCCGAGGCGATCGACGCCGGCCGCTGGATGCACACGGGTGACCTCGCGGTGATGCGCGGGGACGGCTACGTCGAGATCGTCGGCCGCATCAAGGACATGATCATCCGGGGCGGCGAGAACATCTACCCGCGCGAGATCGAGGAGTTCCTCTACACCCACCCGAAGATCGCCGACGTCCAGGTGGTCGGAGTACCCCACGAGCGCTACGGCGAAGAGGTGTTGGCCTGCGTCATCCCCCGCGACCCGGCCGACCCCCTGGCCCTGGAGGAACTCCGCGCCTTCTGCGAGGACAGGCTGGCCCACTACAAGATCCCGACCCTGCTCCAGGTCATGGACTCCTTTCCGATGACGGTGTCGGGGAAGGTACGGAAGATCGAGCTGCGGGAGCGGGCGGTGCGGGAGCGCTGACGGGCGGCCGGCCGGGTTGTGCGGGAGCGCCGGCCCGGGGTCGAGTCCTCGAACTAGCCCCCCGCCGCGTCGAGTTGGTCGGCGAGTTCGTTCACCGGCTGAGGTGTGCCCGTGAGGTCGAGGACGAAGAGGGGGACGCCGAGGGAGTCGGCGCGGGTGCGGGCGTCGTCGGCGTAGCCGGCCAGGGAGAAGTAGACGCAGCCGGTGGACTCCGTCATCGCGGTCAGCCACAGGCACTCCACGTCCCGGAGTGAGGCGGGGCGCACGGTGGGGTCCACCTGCGCCAGGATGCCGCGGGCGGCCAGGCCGATGCCGGACGGGGGCCGCTGGTCGGCGCGGCGGATGTCCCGGTAGCCGAGCCAGCGCAAGTAGAGTGCGGCGGCCGTGACCGCGTCGCGCGCGGTGCGGATCGTGACGGGCTGGAAGGCGGGCCGGTCCCGGGTGCCGCCGTCGACCCTGGGGACACTCGCGGCCGGTTGCGCCGGCGGCTCCTCCCCGGCGACGGGAATCCGCAGCAGGGTCCCGCACGGGCAGCCGAGTTCCGGGTACGGCCACTCGTCCAGGCGGCCGCAGGCCTCGCAGCGCACCGCGATCCAGTCCTCGTCCCAGACCCGGTGGCTCACGACCGTCGCCGCGCCGCGCGGATCGAGCGGTGGGGCCACGGGGGCACCGCAGACACAGGGATAGGACGGCGCGGCATAGACGTGCTCACGTCGGCAGGCCGGACAGCGCACCGGCACGCTCTCGGACATGAGCCCCATGGTCCTCCTGGGAACCCCTGCTTGTCCGCGTCTTGACGGCCTTCGTCCCTCCGCTTACATTTCTTCCAGATAGTAGAATCTAGTTTCCACAATGCGGAACTCAATGCGGAATTACTCACCGCGGGGCGCGACGGTGACGCGAATCCGACAGCCGAAGCAGGAGTACTCCATGGCTCGTATGACCGCTGCCCGCGCGGCAGTCGAGATCCTCAAGCGCGAGGGCGTCAGCGACGCGTTCGGCGTCCCCGGCGCGGCGATCAATCCCTTCTACGCCGCCCTCAAGGCCGCCGGCGGTATCCACCACACCCTCGCCCGCCATGTCGAGGGCGCCTCGCACATGGCCGAGGGCTACACCCGTACCCGCCCCGGCAACATCGGCGTCTGCATCGGCACCTCGGGTCCGGCCGGCACCGACATGGTCACCGGGCTGTACTCGGCGACCGGCGACTCCATCCCGATCCTCTGCATCACGGGCCAGGCCCCGACCTCCGTGATCCACAAGGAGGACTTCCAGGCCGTCGACATCGCCTCCATCGCGGGACCGGTCACGAAGATGGCGGTCACCGTCCTGGAGGCGGCCCAGGTCCCCGGCGTCTTCCAGCAGGCCTTCCACCTGATGCGCTCGGGCCGCCCCGGCCCGGTCCTCGTCGACCTGCCGATCGACGTCCAGCTCACCGAGATCGAGTTCGACCCGGAGACGTACGAGCCGCTGCCGGTCTACAAGCCGGCCGCGACCCGCGCCCAGATCGAGAAGGCGCTCGGGATGCTCAACGCCTCCGAACGCCCGCTGATCGTCGCCGGCGGCGGTGTCATCAACGCCGACGCCGCCGAACTCCTCGTCGAGTTCGCCGAGTTGACCGGCACCCCGGTCGTCCCCACCCTGATGGGCTGGGGCGCCCTGCCCGACGACCACGAACTCAACGCCGGCATGGTCGGCCTCCAGACCTCGCACCGCTACGGCAACGCGACCTTCCTGGAGTCCGACTTCGTCCTCGGCATCGGCAACCGCTGGGCCAACCGCCACACCGGCAAGCTGGACGTCTACACGGCTGGACGGACCTTCGTCCACGTCGACATCGAGCCCACCCAGATCGGCCGGATCTTCGCCCCCGACTACGGCATCGCCTCCGACGCGAAGGCGGCGCTGGAGCTTTTCGTGGCGGTGGCAAGGGAGTTGAAGACGGAAGGCAGCCTCCCCGACCGTTCCGCCTGGGCGGCCTCGGCGCAGGAGAAGAGGTCAACTCTCCAGCGCCGTACGCACTTCGACGACATCCCGATCAAACCGCAGCGCGTCTACGAGGAGATGAACAAGGCCTTCGGCCCGGAGACCCGGTACGTCTCCACCATCGGCCTCTCGCAGATCGCCGGCGCCCAGATGCTGCACGTCTACCGCCCCCGCCACTGGATCAACTGCGGCCAGGCGGGCCCCCTCGGCTGGACGATCCCGGCCGCGCTCGGCGTCGCCAAGGCCGACCCCGAGGCATCCGTCGTCGCCCTCTCCGGCGACTACGACTTCCAGTTCATGATCGAGGAACTGGCGGTCGGCGCCCAGCACCGCATCCCGTACGTCCATGTCCTGGTGAACAACGCCTACTTGGGCCTCATCCGCCAGGCGCAGCTCGGCCTGGACATCAACTTCCAGGTCAACTTGGAATTCGAGAACATCAACTCCCCCGAGCTGGGCGTCTACGGCGTCGACCACGTCAAGGTCGTCGAGGGCCTGGGCTGCAAGGCCATCCGGGTCACCGACCCCGCCGACCTCGGCACCGCCTTCGAGCAGGCGAAGAAGCTCGCCGCGGAGTTCCGCGTGCCGGTCGTCGTCGAGGCGATCCTGGAGCGCGTCACCAACATCTCGATGAGCCGGACGAACGACATCGGCGAGGTGGTGGAGTTCGAGGAGATCGCGACCGAGCCCGGCCACGCACCTACGTCGATCAGGACGCTGAAGGTCTGAGACCGCGGGAGGAACAGGGGGCCGTCCTTGAGGGACGGCCCCCCTTCTTTTTGTAGGCGCGAAGCGCCACGAAAAGGGGCGCGGGGCTGTATCGATCGGCGGCTCCGCCGCGGGGCGCGACCAGCCACGTACCACCCGCACCCCGCAACGATCAGAGCCCGGCAGAACCCGTCCGGCCGGCCCGGCAGATGTAACGCACGCCGCCTCACCGATCGTGGTGCTCCGACAGCCCCGGCCAGTCCTCCGGCCCACCGCCCTGCCACTCGATGAGATCGCTCTCCTCGACCTCGATCCGGTCCAGGTCGGCCAGCCGCAGGATCTCGACGACGTCGTCCAGGTGGGAGGCGATCCCGAGGGTCTCGTCGCCGGTGGTGACCCGACGGGAGCCGTCCAGGGCCGGGGGGTGGACCACGATGTGCGGAAACTCCGTCGGTGGATGTGTCATGCGTCAAGGCTCCTGCGAGTACGGCGGATCCGCACCCGGAAACACCGAAGAGCGCCGTGTCCGGCGCTCTTCGTGGTGGCCGTCCGACGGCGCGAGGCTGGGCGCGACAGGACATTCGCGCCGCCGGACGGGGTCATGGGGCGGGGTGTTGCGTGTGGATGATTCTGGTTTCTGTTCGGGCTGGGACCGCGGCGGTCGCGACGGAACCGGGGGCTCCTTCTCTCAGGTCGAGAAGGAGGCCCCGGGACCTTCACCACCGCACTGGCTCGCACTCCGCCGCGGTCCTGGCCCCGCCCGCGCCGTGCCGGCGACCACCCCTCATCCGGGTCGTCCGGCACACACGGGCCGTCTGTCGGTTCTCGGTCCGGCATGATTCCGGGCGGCGCCACCGCCTGGGCGCGACAGGACAGATGTCGGCGGCGGCGCCGTCCGGAAGTCTCAGAGCCGCGCGCCGGAGAGGCGCTCGACGGCGCGCAGCAGCGCCGAGTGGTCCAGGCCGCCGTCGCCCTGCGCGCGCAGTGACGCGACGAGTTGGGCCACCACCGCGCCGACCGGCAGGGCCGCGCCGACGTTGCGGGCCGCGTCCGTGACGATGCCCATGTCCTTGTGGTGCAGGTCGATCCGGAAGCCCGGCTCGAAGTCGCGGTTGAGGAAGTTGTCCTTCTTCCGCGTCAGCACGGTCGAGCCCGCGAGCCCGCCGTTCAGGACGTCGAGGGCGGCCGCCAGGTCCACGCCCGACTTCTCCAGGAAGACCACGGCCTCGGCGCACGCCTGGATGTTCACGGCGACGATCAGCTGGTTGGCGGCCTTCACTGTCTGCCCCGAGCCGTGCGGACCGCACAGCACGATGGTCCTGCCGAGCGCGTCGAAGATCGGCCGCGCCTCGTCGAAGTCGGCCCGGTCGCCGCCGACCATGATGGACAGTACGGCCTCGATCGCACCGGCCTCGCCGCCGGACACGGGGGCGTCCAGGACGCGAATTCCCTTGTCCGCGGCCGCCTTTGCGAGGTCGACCGAGGTCTGCGGGGTGATCGACGACATGTCGATCAGCAGGGCGCCGGCGCGCGCGTTCTCCAGGATGCCGTCGGGGCCGTAGGCGATGGCCTCGACCTGGGGGGACGCGGGGACCATCGTGATCACCACGTCGGCGTCCCGCACGGCCTCGGCGATGGAACCGGCCGCGGTGCCGCCGGCGGTGGCCAGGCGGTCCAACTTGTCCTGTTCCAGGGTGAATCCGGTGACGTCGTAACCCGCCTTGACCAGGTTCTCGGACATGGGGGAGCCCATGATGCCGAGGCCTATCCAGGCGATCTTGGGGAGCTTGCTCATAGGAGGTGCCTTTCGGGGAAGGTCAGCGGGGCAGCCAGTCGAAGGCCTCGGCGCTCGGACGGTCGCCGGGCTTGTACTCCAGGCCCACCCAGCCGTCGTAACCGGCCTTCCTCAGCTGGTCGAGGAGGTCTTCGAGGGGGAGGGTGCCGGTGCCGGGGGCGCCGCGGCCCGGGTTGTCCGCGATCTGCACATGGCCGGTCTTCGCCGCGAACTCCTCGATCACCGGCGGGAGTTCCTCGCCGTTCATGGACAGGTGGTAGAGGTCCATGAGGAAGCGCGCGTTGCCGAGGCCGGTCGCGTCGTTCACCTTGTCGACGATGCCTACGGCGGCGGGTGCGCTGACGAGCGGGTACAGCGGCGACTCGGGCCTGTTCAGCGCCTCGATCAGCAGGATCGCGCCGATCCGGTCGGCCGCGCGGGCCGCGAGGACCAGGTTCTCCAGCGCGAGCGCGTCCTGCTCGGCCGGGTCCACGCCCGCCACGCGGTTGCCGTAGAGCGCGTTGAGCGCGGTGGCACCGAGCGAGCCCGCGAAGTCGGCGGCCACGTCGATGTTCGCGCGGAACCGCTCCGACTCCTCGCCCGGGATCGACAGGGCGCCCCGGTCCGGTCCGGGGAGCTGCCCGGCGTAGAAGTTCAGCCCGGTGAGCTGGACGCCCGCGTCCTCCAACGCCCGCTTGAGCGCGTCGAGTTCGGACCGGGCGGGGGTGGGGGAGTCGACCCAGGGCCACCACAGCTCGACCGCGGTGAAGCCGGCCGCTGCTGCTGCCGCGGGGCGCTCCAGGAGCGGGAGTTCGGTGAAGAGGATCGACAGGTTGACGTTGAAGCGCTGGTCTGCGAATCCCATCGGGGTCGCGCTCCCTTCCGTGTCGGGATGCCTTGTCGGGGGGGTCGTGTCGATATTCCGTATGGTGGAATAT
>Ga0307511_10004972_pt1 | contig 13553 bp, 16 predicted proteins | sample 13_EM_MG_FD_200266 | JGI IMG/M metagenome (GOLD analysis project Ga0307511, IMG submission 200266) | Populus trichocarpa ectomycorrhiza microbial communities from riparian zone in the Pacific Northwest, United States - 13_EM | ecosystem: Host-associated > Plants > Roots > Unclassified | place...
GTTTATAACCCCCCCCCCCCCCCCCCCCCCGATGCCGATGCACGCTCACCCGGTAGTTCAGTGTTGGGGGATCCGGAGTTAGAACCCTGTATTCTCCGTCTCTCTGAACGTTGCTACAGCTCGATATATCTTATCCGCTGACGGTGGTTGGACCAGCAGAACGACACGACCAAATTTCCAACCTGACCAACCCCACCGCGCCATACATTGTGAGGCTCGAAGCTTGGAGAGTTTCTTGTGCCTATTTAACGACGATATGTGCTAGACTATGGTCTCCCCGCTGAAGTGGCGAACTCGGATGGTTTCTTGCTTCCCTTCATCAAACGGATTTGCCATTGGAACAATCGAGAGCCGGTGGCCATCCAGTGAGATTTCCCGCCGCGTCGACTTAATCAAAAATATCTGACCACCAAACGTAGATATGTCGATGGCAAGGACACATCATACACGCTTTTGGACCGTTTACTTCACATCCTCTGACCCGCCATAAACGAACAACCTCTCCTTCGAGTGCCACAGAAAATATCCGTCCCCGACTACCAAGGATTAGTCAGTGACCTTCGCAGTCAACGAAATCCCGTTCCATCCAATTCACAGAGCATTTTCCACTTGCGGTATGCAGTTCAGTGGGTGTTGATTCCTCCGTACTTACTTGCAGCAAGGTTCGGATGGCACCCGGCAACTTCTGGCATAAGGATACGCAGGTGATTTCGCCGCGCTCAGACATCTCCGGTATCTTCCTTTGCCGTGACAAACAGCTTTTGGCCCATCTCCCGGCCCCATCACTGCGACCGGATTCAACCGAACCGGCAACGCCTTTGCTTATGCCGTTTCGTACGACTGGTCTAAAGGCCACTCTGGAATGGCCCCCCGACATACGAACAAGATCATGTTGCATACATGCAAGGACGTGGAAGTTAAGAAGTGGTCGCCTAAGCAGGGAACTAGATTCGTGACTTGGGGCGGTTTCCTGCCATTAGCCTGCGGAACCCATTCCTTCCGGCCCTACGTTTGGACATACTTGAGGACATGCTGTCTTGTGTGCATTTCCTATACCACTCTCTAATGCCATTCTTTCCGTGATTGATATCGGTGCCTAAAACGGGCACATTGCATCCCTAGCATTGCCTGAACCCCCCCTCAGAATGTGTACGACAAGGAAGGGATTCTCCCCTTAACCGAATGGTCGGTAGCTGTTGTATCCCTTCCAATCCCGCCCTTCAATTGGGGTTCCATGAGAGTAATATATTTGGCACAGAGCGTGAGAACGGGAGGATCTACAGAAGGGTATCTTCTACTGGTTCACGCGGATGTTCTACAACGACTGCCGTCACCCGACGTTCGTCCAACCAAGCAGCGCACTTGATAAACGACTCTGTTCGCTCGGGCTCATGCCAGCTGAATATAGGGTAAGCGTGCACGGCATCTGGGGGGAAATCGGTCGTAATATCCACTCCGTCATCCGTCATCTTCTCGGTGAGCGCAACGAGATCATCAAAAAAAACTTCAGCGCCTCCACCCATGATATAAGACCGAGGGAACCCAGAGAAAAGTTTGGCATCTTCGCCGACATCAAGCGGTACCACGAATTTCGAAGCGGGGGAGAAGTATCGATTGTGTTTCAATTCCTCTATGTCGATTTCACCAATGTACGCGATGATGGGGGGTATTCTGCTGATGGAGAACTCACGGGGGAGTTCGAATATGTCGGATTCTGAGTTGAGGAAGTGAGAGGAGCCGCTTTCCAGGTGAGAGAAGGACATGTCTGCCCATGGAGATGAAGCAATGAGCCCTCCAGGGGGTGGTAGATGGGGGAAACGGTTTTCAACGATGTAGCGGGTCAATGTCAAGGCAAGGTTACCACCTGCAGAATCACCCGCTACAGTGATGTTCTGAGGGAGGAATCCAACCTCGCAGACGAGGTACTTGTACGCTGCAGTTGCATCGATGATCGCAGTTGGGAATGGGTTCTCCCATTCTAGGGGAGGCCCGGAACTGAGCCGATAGTCTACCGACAACACTCGGGAGAGAGACGTGGAATATTTGAGTATCCCCTTGGGAACAGATGCTGTCGGATGAGATGGGTGTGCAGTACCCGTCTACAACAGAGGTAAGTTCGGAGAAGGGGTGGGAAGGACGGCAGAAACAGACCATAAACGCGCCGCCATGGAGGTACAGTATCACCTTTTCATCCTTCCGAGCCTTGTCGTACACTGGTGACCACTTGGCGCCGTCCTTCAAAATCCAATAGGCAGGGATAGCGATTGACTTGACTCCCACTCTGGCTGCGTGTTCCGCCACCATTCCCACAATGTCCTCCGTCTCCAACTCCGGTATCCACACAAACCTCGAACTAAACGATCCCAACTCCTCCTGCGGAACTTCCAATGAGAGGTCACGGTTGGTAAGGATGCCGGTCCTGAGGGGTAACTGCGTGAGTTTCCGAAGTATTCTCAGGTTGATCGTGCGATATAGAGTCCAGTTCTTTCTGGGCCGGTTGGGTCGCCAGGAGTAGTAGACCAACCAGCATGGGAGTTGGATGAAGACCATGAAGGCGAAGAAACAGAGGAGGTAGAAGACCTTGAAGGGTTGGCGGTGGAGGAGAGGAGCCATGGTTGACCCGAATTGTGACTCGCGCAGGTTCAGGCAAGGATAAGAGGAAAAAGGTGCCGTGACTCTCGTTCGTATTTCGAACGCGTGCGCTGCCGGCGTATTCATTCGCCATAGCTCGCCTGTTGCTAACTACAGCGCGCTCATTCCGTTGGAAACTCGTTGTAATTATCAACAGTGGAACTGGTCCTTGAATGCCTCCGGTTTCCTTTCGGGGAGTACCCTGCTTGCGGCGGGCCGCCCGGCCGCCACCCGACTCACTCCGTCCCTTCGGTCGTCGCCAACCACACACGTAAGTGAGCGAGGACTCGACGCTCAGAGTTATATGTGCTGACATCGTATGCCTAGGATTTAAGAGCTTCTAGAGGTTGCATGGATAGGGTTGAGTTACTCGCTCAGGGTAAGGGAGGAATCCCTTCATCGTTGTAGCCACTGGTGAGTAATATTTTGGACACTTCCGAGGTCCATTATACTGACCTAAGCGGAGGGAAAAAAACTTACCCGGGGTTTCTTTCGCGCAATTCTGGCCTCTTGCTCGAGGGGATCAAATCGAAAACATCGGAGTTGCGGCTCATTGGGTCACTTTAGTTCACCCTCCTGGGAACTCTAGTGGGCACTCATGAGGGACTTGTGCCCTCTTCGTGCCGCCCCATTTTCTCGTGCGCTTCTCGAAGCCTTTGTTTCGGGTCAACGACCGAGCGGACCTCGAGTCTATGAACGGACTTCCATCGATTCAAGGGACATTATGGGGACAGCGGTTGTGGCCCCTATTGGTTTATCCAGTGTTTCCACACTGAGCGACGACACCAAGTCAGTTACAATCAGCTGCATATTCGAGAATCATGTCTCAAATGGACGGCAAAGGGCTGTCGGAGCGTTATACATCGGACGTAGGGTGCTATTTATTCCGTTCCCCGTGCGACGGTCTCGACTTTCCTCTCCAAGGATTTAAGCATCTATACGACTTCTACTCCGCCGAACGCTGTTCCACTGTCTGGTGCTCCACGTGGGGTTGGTAAAAATGGGTTTGACATACTCGCCAGAAATATGTGCAAAATCGATTTCGTATGAGTGAGTTTTATTTACTGATATTCCCCTCCACTCTTCGGCAACCTATAGAGGTCCAACTTGTCCTAAATCAACTTCTTCCCCCATCAGAGCCCCCCCTTTTCTGTCACCCTCTCTCCACATTCGACAACGACACCAACCATGTCAGAAAAGCGGCGTTCGAGCAGTACAGACAAGAGTTCTGGCACTGACATCCGCGAGGAGGGCTTCCACCAGGACATCGTGAGTGTTATTGCCCCAGTCTCTACGATTCTCTCATACCCTTCTCGTAGGATACCCTGGCTGGGGAGATGCAGGCCCTCGGACAAGATCTCTTGGAAGCCACTACCCATGCCAGGACGATGACCCCGGAAGAGATTGAGGAGATGATTGACTACCTCCTCGACGAGGTAACCCCCTCCACAGTCGTTATCACAGGCTTTTTACTCACATTTTGGATTAAACACAGCATGGAAAAGATCCTGTTAGCATTCGCCTACATCTGACGGCCCCCGCGACCGAGTCTCATTGTTTCCTCCCCAAGATCTTCCCCCCTCATGTCATCGAAGCAGCAAAACGCTACCGTTTTGACGAGAGGCTAAGGAACGATCCAGTGGAGTGCCAGAAGATCTACGAAGAGCTTAGGGTTGAGGCTGCTCTTCTGGCGATCGTGTGTATCTCCACCCCACCTTACTGGGTTGGGAACCTTACCGTTGTTTTGCTAGAACTCCCCGTACGCTGAGGTTCGTGCCGTTGTTGATAACAACGATGACCCCGCGATGCCTGCAAGTACTTTCCGTGCTTGGTTCATCGGAACGATATTCGTTACGGCGGGGTATGTCGATCACCTTTCGTTCCTCGGACCTGGCAAACGCTTCACAGTTTTAGCCCACTTTTACTGATTGACTATTTCAAGAGGGTTCATCAACCAGTTCTTCAGTATTCGCCAGCCGGGTATTACGGTCTCGGTCAACGTCGCTCAGCTACTTGCCTTCCCTGCCGGCAAGCTCTTGGAGGCAATCCTCCCATCCAAGAAGTTCACCACCTTCGGGTACACGTGGAGTCTCAACCCCGGGAAGTTCAACCTCAAGGAGCATATGGTGATCACTATCATGGCGAATTCCACACCATTCACCAACTACGTATGTTTCCTTGTAATTTCCCCGCCGCAGTCCAGCTCACAACCCGGGTGCCTAGCTCATCTGGGCCCAGTACCTGCCAATATACTTCAACGAGGGGTACGCTTCGGACTTCAGATACAAGAGTGAGTAGCCCCAACCATCCCAGTTCTTATTGGGATCTATGACTGACCACCATTCCAGTCGCCGTGGCACTCTCCATCAACTTTATCGGTTACGGTCTCGCTGGTCTAACCCGTCGGTTCCTTGTCTACCCTTCCCAGGCTGTCTGGCCCGCTAACTTAGCGACCATTGCCCTCAACCGCGCCTTCCACGCTGAGTCCAACAAGGTGGTTAATAGCTGGGCGGTCTCCAGGATGAGGTGGTTCGTGTACTGTTTCACCACCATGTTTATCTACTTCTGGTTCCCCGATTACATCCTTCAAGCGATGTCGTACTTCAACTGGATCACTTGGATGGCCCCGGAGAACGCCAAGCTCGCTGCGATTACCGGTAGCGTGACCGGTCTAGGATTGAACCCCCTTCCCACCTTCGATTGGAACCAGCTTGTCGTAATCGCTGATCCCCTTATTAGCCCCTTCTTCGTGAGCGCAGTTCCTTCCTCGTGTATTTCAGCGCTTATATACGTTCCTTACAGAGCATCATGAATGTGAAGGGTCCATTTCCAAAGATTCAAAGATCAGTCATCGCTGATTGGCCACTTCCCTCCGTCCGCAGATCTTCCTCGGCGCTCTCGTCACCTTCCCCATCATTGTTGCTCTCTGGTTCACCAACACCTGGTACACCGGCCACCTCCCTATCAATTCTAACCGTGTGTTCGACAACACCGGCAAGCTCTACAAAGTGGGGTCGGTCGTCAACGACAGGACCCTATTCGATGAGGCATCCTACAAAGTCTATTCCCCCGCCTAGTGCGTCCCTCCCCTCCGTTTCTGATTGGGCTCGGCTGAAGTCGCATTCCCAGTTTGTCCGCCGGAAATTCCACCATGACTGGCGCCCACTTTGCGGTATACACTTCCCTTATTACTCACGCTGCTTTGCATCACCGCCGCGAGATCGTTTCTGGCTTCAAGGACATGATCAGTCGCAAATCGGCCTTCACCAATTCCAAGGACGTCCACATCCGCCTGATGAGGTCATACAGAGAGGTTCCTGAGTGGGTCTACCTCATCGTTTTGTGCGTCTCCATCAGCATCGGTGCCGCCATTATCGCCGTTTACCCTACCAATACCACCCCCGCCGCTGCGTTGTATGGTGTCTTCCTCGCAGTCATCTTCTGCATTCCTTCCGGCATAATCATGGCAGTTACCAATGTGGAGGTCACCCTCGGTGTCGTCGCCGAGTTGTTCGGTGGTCTCTGGTTCCCCGGTAACGCCACCGCCCTGATGTACCTCAAGCTTTACGGACACGTCACCTCCGCACACACCATCCGGTTCGCCCAAGATCTCAAACTCGCTCACTACGTCCACATCCCACCCTGGGTTACCTTCAACTGCCAAATGTTCGCTACCCTTGTTTCCACTTTCGTCTGCACGGGTATCCTCAACTACCAGATGACGAAGATCCCCGATGTTTGCGCACCTGACCAGAAGAACCACTTCACCTGCCCCGGTGTCAGCGCTTTCTTCGCTGCTTCCATCCTCTGGGGCACCCTCGGGCCAAAGAGGATGTTTGGCCCTGGCACCATCTACAATAGTCTCTTATGGTGTTTCCCCATTGGTGCCCTCCTGCCGGTTCTGTTCTATTTCCTTGGCAAGAAGTGGAAGGTTTTCCGATACTTCCACGCTCCGGTATTTTTGTACGGCGCTTTCATTTGGGCCCCTTACAACCTGGCGAACATTTGGCCCTCCGTTCCTATCGCTTGGTTGTTCAACCGTCACATTAAGAGGCGATACCTTGGCTGGTGGTCGAAGTACAACTAGTACGTGCTCCTTCCCTCGCGTCTAACCTGGTTGTGCTAAGTGCCCGCTCCATGTTAGCATCACCACGTCCGCGTTCTCTTGTGCTATTGCTCTTTCCGCTCTTGTTGTGTTCTTCACTTTGCAACAACAAAACATCGAGATCAACTGGAGCGGAAACACTCGACCGTTCGACGGCTGCGACGGATCTGGGTGTGTCCTCCACCCCGTCCCGGCGGTCGGTCACTTTGGCCCGGGGCCTGGAGAGTTCTAAGACCTCGACGGTTATAAGATACCTATCCCTTCGTTCTTAGTCATTCCTACATTTTGTACTCATTACATTTCGTGTAAACCCCAGAGTGAGGATACTTCTGGTTCAACAGATACGCCTTTTTTCCAGGTGATCTAGGTGATCTTATCCGCTCTCCTGCCGATGCCGCGCCGGGTAGCAGAACGGGCTGCCTCCGAACCCCACCCGTTCTTTAGAAATCATCCGTACATCACAAGGTATGCGGGGCGGATAGCGTGGTCAGTGTAAACCACCATTTCATCGTAATTCAGGTCCCGACCCGGTTGGCCATACACCTGTTTATGGTGACGTGGTTAGACCTTCCGAATGCTCTGTACCTTCACAGAGAGGCGCATACCGAGTCGTACCCCGAAGGGGGGCCAGTTAGGTTAGGCTCTGAAAACACAGTCGTGTATTCATACCCAGCGAGGACATTGTTCAGCAACATCGCCTTCCAAGGTAACTTGATCTTGTTCTTTGCATAATCGTTTGCCCTGAAACCCATTCAGAAAACGAACACCCTGGATGGTGAAGAGCCCTGCTCACTTTGACGACTTTGTAGATGTGTAAATCCCCGGTCCGTACCGTTGCCAAGCACGCGTCTTTGCGTAGGCCATATCGAACGACCCCTGAGCGATCGAACAGAGGGAACACTTCGGGCTAGTGCAGAAAACGTTTTGGCCAGGCTCTCCAAGGCGGCAGTTTCTGGTCGTTCCATGCCACAGCAAGTGCTCGTTACCGGGATATTTTCCTTGCGCGGAGAAATTTCCCTTTGCCTCCAATACTTCCCTGTAGAGAACGAAAGCGGTTAGATAGGTGGAAACCCCATTGAACCCTCGGTCCAACCTGCCTACCGATACGCCCAGTAGTTATCCCAAACACTTGGGGCGGCTACGATCCTGTACACCATACGTATCTGCGGCGGTTTGTTGGAGTGCGCCCATGCGGCGTTGAACTGGTCGACCACTCCATGTCGGCCAAGTTAGTGCACCATCCCCAACACGTCAACAGTTCGAACACATGGCTCACCTGCCCAATATGTAGTGTGATCCTGCGGCACGGGGAGAATAAAGGGGCCGTGACCGACGAGGTATGAATCGCAAGGATTACAGAGAGGAAAGTAATCGCCTATGTAAGGGACGGCGCGACAGTATATGCACCCTCTCAGAGCAAGCCTAGGTGGAGTGGGAAGGTCAGAGTCAGGAGTTCTTATACAAATCAGTCAACTGACTCCTCGTGGCCGGTGCTACAATAGTTCCAGTGCGACCCGGCAGGGTATCTCGTGGCCCGGTTCGTACAACCCGTAAGGGAACACGTTTCTGTAACCTGCATTCAGTACGTATGACACTCTGCTGAAGAGAATACACGGACCCATGTTCTGCTGCTTGGCTGCAGTAGCACACGTCTTGCCACAGTACGGATGGGATCCCGATCTCGGGCGTTTTTGACAATGCTTCAAAGATGTACACCCGTTTAGCCTCTCAAATATGGAGAGAATACAAAGAACCAACTCACATCACAGGCCGCCCCCGCCACCTTGGGAACTTTCGAGGCACACGTCTTGCCGCAGAATGGGTGACGCTTCCCTGTCCCCTTGTCATAGTATTGGGGTTTGACCCCACAGACCTAGTTGGTATTCCGTAGAACACTCTCTTGTAGAAACCGCAGTAGAAGCTGTCACACCTGGCACATTTGGGCCTTGGGGGCCCAAGTTTTCTTGACGTTGAACATTTCAACGGAAATCGCTTCCCAACAGCTCCGAGGGACGTTTCTCCAGGAGAGACCAGACGTGATCGATGGCAGCAGTAAGATAAACGATGGGTAAATTCCAGCAGGCACGGAAAATGTCCTTAGGTGGTTGCTGGAGGTCGTGTGGCAGAGATCCTAGGGTGTGCTCCTGGGTTGCCCGATACCATCAAGCGCCGGCGGTCGTCCTTCCATTCTGGGGTGTTACTTTCTCCGTTGTTGGAAAGGATCTGGACACCGGTGCTGTGAACGCACGACGCGTCAAGGAAGTATCAGGCAGAGTTAGTTCCATTTCTCTTCGTGAACGACCCCATTCAAGGTTTTGAAACGTCCGGAAAATCGTTCTACCCCACGCCGAGCTGCGTCATAAGGTATCCCATCCTCAACCTTGGTGAGACAGACGAAGCAGAATCGGGGGAGTCCCCTGACGGTCAAGGCTATCAAAGGGGTGGAGGTGGTACGTGATCATCGATCAAAGAGTTCAACCTGTTCGGAGTTTGTCCGAAAGGCCCCACTACACGTGGATACCCACCACAGGAAAGATATGCCCAGGTTAGGACGAGGGGAATTTTAGTCTACTTGGGAGTTTACCCAAGGGCGACTGGAGGTCCTATTGTAGGACAGGGACGCATACGGCGCCCAATTTCGTATCTCGCCTCAAAAGTTCTCGAGTCCGCCGGAGGGTTCAACGCTATAAACTCTGCTGGGTGTTTAGGCGTCGGGTGCAATCTCACCGATTCAAGGCATCCGCCTAACGAGAAGACTGAGTACCAATCGTATATTAGATATGGAACGTGCGGGAGTGGGGAATCTACAAAAGGACGCCTTCCCCTTCGCTTGGTTGTTCCACCTGGCGCTCGTCAAACCAAGTAGCGCACTTGATGAGCGATTCCGTCCGTTCGGGTTCATGCCATCTGAACACGGGGTAAGCGTGCACGGCATCAGGAGGAAAATCGGTCGTAATATCCACTCCATCATCCCTCATCCTCTCGGTGAGCACAACGATATCGTCGAATCTCGTCTCAGCACCTCCGGCCATGATATAAGACCGAGGGAACCCGGAGAAAAGTTTTGTATCTTCGCCAACGTTGGCCGGAACCACAAATTTCGACGCGGGAGAGAGGTATCGATTGTATTTCGCTTCTTCTGGGTCGATGTCACCAATATATGCGCCTATAATGCGGGCAGAGACACTGCGAGGGGGGGCGAAGATGTCGGATTTAGAATTGAGGAAATGAGAGGAACCAATTCCTGATCGAGAGAAGGACATGTCTGACGATGGTGATGAAGTAATAAGCCCTCCGGGGGGTGGTAAATGGGGAAGACGGCTTTCGACAGTGTAACGGATGAGTGCCAAGGCAAAGTGACCACCTGCAGAATCACCCCCCACGGTGATGTTCTGAGGCAGGAATCCAACCTCGCGGACGAGATACTTGTATGCTGCGATTGCGTCGATGAGTCCAGCCGGGAATGGATTCTCTGGTTCGAAAGGAGGTCCAGAACTGAGCCGGTAGTCGACCGACAACACCCGGGAGAGAGACGTGGAATGTTTGAGTATTCCCTTGGGAACAGATGCTGTCGGGTGTGACGGGTGCGCAGTCCCCATCTGTGACGAGAGTTAGTACGCAGATAGGATTAAAAGGGGAGAAGAGCAGACCATAAACGCGCCACCATGGGTGTACAATAGTACCTTCTCATCCTTCTGAGCCTTGTCGTACGCTGGTGACCACTTTGTGCCCTCCTTCAAAATCCAATAGGCGGGTATAGCAATCGACTTGACCCCCGCTCTGGCCGCATATTCCTCCACCATTCCCACAATATCCTCCTTCTCCAACTCTGGTATCCAGACGAACCTCGAACTAAGTGGTTCTAACTCCTCCTGCGGAACTTCCAACGAAAGGTTGCGCCTGCCAAGCACACCGACCTTGAAGGGCAACTGCCATGCGAAACTCCGGAGAATTTGCACCCTGATCGTGCGGAATAGAGTCCAGCCCTTTCTTGGTCTGTTAGGTTGCCAGGAGTAGTATACAAGCCAGTATGGGAGGCGGATGGAAATCGTGAAGGCGAGGAAACCGAGGAGGTAGATCCCTTTGAACGGTTGGCGGTGGAGGAGTGGAGCCATGGTTGATCTGGACAGCGGTTGACGACAGAAGAGGGCTCAGGTTGTGCTACAAACATCGCGTGCAACCAGCTTCATCGTATACCCGTTGATCAAGCCGTACTGCCGTGGTGTTGCGAACCACTCTCCGGCCAATAGACGCCGGAAGAATCCGGAGAAGTGACCGGATCGGATCAACAAATGACCGTTCTTCCACTTCCCGTCGGTGTCGTCAGCCCCTGGGTCTTCTGTAAACCGGAGAACCTAGTAGAAATGTTTGGACACCGGACCAAAGTCCAAGCAAATCTGCTGCTGCTGGTCTTCTGCCTCCGTCGGCCCCTTGTGATAATCGGGAAGGAACGCGGTTTTCGGCTGCCGTGAGCCCCAAGTGACTACGATCCGGCGGGCACGCGACTCACTATACAGATACCTTGTATATGATTGGTAGAGCACCAAAATGTCCTGTCCTAGGTGTGTGTGGCCCAAACAGACAAAAGTGCGAGAACAAAAGGCAGGTCAACAAAACGGTGACACTTTACAACCATTAAGCGCTCCTGGACTCACATCGGATGTTCATGTCAAAGCCGTGGATTCGTTGGCTTCGAGCGTTGAGAAATCAGAGGTGATTCCACATGCCGGGGACACAAAGTCCCTGGCACCGAGCAGTACCACCTGGGAAGGCCTGCAGGTGGGTTTTGCCAGTGGCGATGACCGTTCATTCCACGGCCACGGTCTGCCGTGCGGACAAGAATTCCGATGCAATGGGAAATGGCCATTGTCGGGTGTGTGGCGGTCCCCAGGGTACACGCACAAACTCTAAGAATGCAAGAAGGGGCACCGCCCTGGCTCCGTGGTCCATGCGAGAAGGTTGTTGGCCTCTGCTGCGACCTTCGCCATGCCCTGCGCACTGCGGACGTGGACGGGCGGACCCGATCCCGGAGTATAAAGTATCAAGAGCTTACATCGTTTCGGCCCCCACACCCTTGTAACCGGCAAACATGAGGGACTTCCCCCAAGAACTTGTGGAGCAGGTGATTGACGAACTTTTCGCCCTTGTAGGAAGAGATAATAGCTACCAAGGCTATTCCAAGCAATCCCGTGGCGCCCGCGAACCCGTTTGGGGTATTTCCGACTACTCATTGGTGTCAAGAGCATGGGCTGAGCCCACGCAGAAGCATCATTTCAGTACCCTCTACGTCGATTCTCCGGCCATATTGGAGAAGTGGGTTTCACGCATCTCACCGGATCCCACTGGCGTATCGCGTCACGTCCGCAAGTTGGTCCTGGCTGGCTTCGATCTGGAAGATTTCGAGGACTTTGAAGACCATTTACTCGCCCTCACTCAGGTCGAATGCCTGACGGTCGATGACTGCGCTTGCGCCCCCTGTCACCCATTCAATATGGAATGGTTCTCAACGATAGGGTCTTCTTTGGTCGAGTTGCAGATCAACGATTCACCGGTCGCGCCGCATACCATCACTTCCCTACTGGCCGTACTCCCCCTGTTGCGAAACCTACAAATCCACAACCTCGAGAACCCAGACGACGCGTACGAGGCGGACCCACCTGCTCCCCCAAAAATACCATTCTTTGAGGGCGCCAATCGCTTCGCCTTGCATTCCGACTATGGTCACAGATACCCCGAACGCTCACTCGATTGGATCCCCGTTTCCGCGCGCTTTGGTCAATTGGAGGTGGATATGGCGTGTTTACTGGGTCAGCAAGACCTCGTGAACCGATGGCTTTCCTCCTCTTGTGCAACGCTGACGAGTCTGGTGATAAAGGATGACCCAGACGGTACGCCTCCACCAGTGACCTAACGTATATCGATCCGTCCCACTGACCGAGTTATCTTCTAGCTCTCATCTCCAAGGAACTTGGACCATCGAGTCTTTTGTCATGCACCGCCCTTGAATCGTTGCAAATCCCGATATCCCCCTTTGTTGAAACTTTTATTCACCTCATCGGGACGTCGACGCAACTCGCGAAGGTTGTCTTAGACTTGCACGGCAGGTTCGGCCGGCGTGCCGTACAGCTGGGTGATAGGGCTTTGGATGCGATAGAGAGGTGCCTCTGTCCAATTGCCAAACGGTTCAACGATGCACACCCTGGAAGGAAGATGGAGGTGGAGATAGTCGGGTATATTGGGAAACAGGCTGAGAGGATCCGGGTTCTGAGAGCTCTCAACGACAGGATGTTTATGCCCACGCTGAAGAAAGAGGCGAAATTTGTGATTCCTCCTATATAGGACCCGAGTAGATGTATTCTCATCTTGGTAGAATCTTATCCGTTGGTGTGGCACAGGGTGAACCTCTTTTATTAGGAACTCGGTGCCTCGCCAGCCCCCATCCTTTCTCCAAGCTTCACCCCCGGGGCATTGGCATGCCAGTTATCACTTTCATTTGTATGTACTACGGCGGCCTCCCACAGGGTCACATGCGTGCATAAACATCCGTCGGTGAGTGGACCTGACTGTCAGCCGTATTTTGAGCACAGAATGTGTGGAGGAGCCAGGAAACAAGTTCTCGGTACGGGATCGATCGGAATACACTAAGCCTGTGGGAGATCTACAAAAGGGTCACCCCTTCCCCTCCGCTTGCATCACTGGGACTGTGGGTGGTATTGTAACCGGTAATAATTGTTTACTAGTATTATAATTCCAAGGGGAATTAGAAGGGACCTAAAATTGGTTACAACAAAGTGGCGCGCATTATAATACAGTGTTG
>Ga0307511_10004974_pt1 | contig 13550 bp, 9 predicted proteins | sample 13_EM_MG_FD_200266 | JGI IMG/M metagenome (GOLD analysis project Ga0307511, IMG submission 200266) | Populus trichocarpa ectomycorrhiza microbial communities from riparian zone in the Pacific Northwest, United States - 13_EM | ecosystem: Host-associated > Plants > Roots > Unclassified | place...
GAACTACCGGGGTAAGTGGGAGGGGGGGGGGCTATGTATATGAGACTGCATGTTCCAATGACATCTATCTATCTGGCATCAAAAAAATAAATTCACTGATCAATATCAATACAGTCACAGGGATGATCGTCCGAGACAAAGTACATGACTCGAAAATCCGTACATACATACGTAGACTACTAACTAGCATAACAAGGGGCAGGGTATAACAGGCTGGGCATACGGTTACTTGCAGCCTGGTCATGGGAGACACAGCCAACTGCAGGAGGAGGTTTTTCGGCCATGAAGTAGCCTAGGGATGCAGGCTTGGGAGTCAGGATTCTGCACCGGTTGGTGATGTAGCTTACTAGATGGCTGCGGACTGCATAGTCGTTGGTGCTGAATTGTTTACAATTCGCTGTAATACAACTATCACATGGACCATAGGTAGATAGAGTTGGCTTATAGACGGCTTGGAGACAATGACTAACGGAAGCAAGTTTCTCAGGTGTATATTTATATCTCTGGCTTCACTCACGAGCAGCCTCGTTGGCTGGCCATGGCCATGTCCATGGACTCAGATACTATATTTTTTCTCCTTAGAAAAAGGAAAGAGCTTCTTACTACTTAACCACGTGATCAGGGCTTGGCGTGAGTGCAAGTGTTAATTTATATGAAAACATATACATAACACCAACGCGGGTAGACACCTTGTGCTGTATATGGGGGCGGTTGATATCGTTTTAATCCAGACAGTAAGAAATATTACCCCATAATGCGGTATTGGGCGGGAGTTTTTCAACTCTCATCCAGCTTAAGTGGGTTGTAGTGATATCGATTGACGGGTGTAACTGGCGATGAATGTACCGTACCTATCACCCCTCAGTGAGTGAAATTGAGATTAGAAACTTGCTTCTTCTTTTTCAACTGTTCCTGCTGGCTTGCTGCAGACTAACCCTGTTTTGAGCAGTCAAGTTTTTAATTTTCGAAACCCCACAACCCAATCTTCGCCACGAGAAATTGTTGGTTTTGTGCCAATGAGTAACATATCTCCTAGGACTGTTTGAAATGAACTGGCTCAGCTCGCCAAAGTTGTTTTTCTGCATGCAATCTATCAATCGTAAGAATCGTACATAAATGAACGCTGGTGTATATTTGCCCCGGTTTTCAGCAAGGGTCGTCGGGGAGTGTGATAGTGACGACTCCACCATCGCAAGATCCTGTACAGCAATTTGACAAAAGGTTAGCTACATAGTACAGCCTTGGTCCCCGGGAGAGTTTGGTAAGCGGTGTAAAAACAGAACATCGCAGCTCAGCTGAGCCCTGTGGTAATGAACCTGGTTGTTTTAGTATTGTGTAGCCAATCGAGCCCTGAATTCAGAGTCACTTACCCTATAGGTCTATCTCGAATAACCCTGTACAGTAAACCAACCATGTTCCCGAGTCGATATTTGAGTTGTCTCAACACACTTTGTGCCAACCTTATGCGAACGAACAAGGCTTTTTGAATGCAAGACATCAATCAGTCGGGGGTCCTGGGTGACACCTAATATGACATCATGTCCCCAAAATTGAAGAACCTCCCCTTACCCGTTGGTGTGTGTAAACAATCCCATCACCATGGATAAGTTAGAGTATTCTGATAGCAAACGGGGTATGCATGTGCTTCCATTAAGTGACCGGGAGGTAACCTGCATTCGGTCAAATTAATCCCGCAAGAGCTCTGTCTTAATCCTGCGGCGGACAAGTGCTCAGTCCTTTGGCAAATTAATTGAACAAACCCCCTCATTCGGTTTGAGGGCATTTCACAGCCTCCGTGTGCAGATGCGGCCCATTGCATTGGAACAAGATCAGCTCTAACTTTTGCAGAGACTGTCATTATGCTGGAAACTTTTGGCACCAGATATGAAAGCCAGAGTTCCGGCCAATAGCCGCTATGGCTAGCCAACCGACAAATTAAACACTACGCACGAAACATGAAGCCGAGAATAATAATGTTTCAGTGCACGTGCGTGCCGCCACCTTAACAAGCGGTGTTCATAGCTCATCAGCGAACACCGGTTATGGGATCTAGATCATGGAGAGACCTATCCTCTATTCTGCCAACGGATGGTGGTTGAAATCTTGCCTCCTATGAGACAAATATTTGCAACATCCATGCCAGATGCCAGTCTATGCCAGTGGCCTTTCACCTGCAGCCGTCTGGATTATTAAGGTAATTATAAAGAGATGGTGGATAGAATGTGAGTAAGTTGCATCTTATGCATATGTAGTAAGTTAAATGTTTATTGGATGAGATCTAATGATCCATGCATACTATAAATATGATTGCGATCAATTGAGCACCTCAAGAAGAGTGGGGTCCGCGCCCCTGTGCAGTAGTGAATTCGAAAGAGATAGGATGAACGTGTTGGCACAAGCCTCGTTGGTGAGCGGGTCTCTCCAGCCTGTCTTTGTCATAACCTTGAGGATCAACCCCAGCGACGGTTTTACTTCAATCGTCTCCACTTCCTACTTTCAGTATACAGTCCACAACACCCTGATCACGAGAGGGCAGCCGGAAATATCGGGCTGTATTGATCGAAGCAACTAGGGCGATGGAGATCGGATGGGTAAGTGAAATGCTCTGACTACCGTTATTCAACAAGCTGACGTCTCACACTCCAAGCCTTAGTTTGTTCTCCAGCCTATCACGATGGCGCTCTCCTCAACTTAGAGGATTTAAATCTGCAGCCAGCTAGTAGTGTGGCAGAGTCTCGCCCCCACCCCACCATTTTGGGCTTTGCAGCCTTCAATCGATAGCTAACTGTAGATTTTACGCACCAGCGATGGCACCATTTCTGCCACACGCTACCTAGGATGTGGATTGCTGCGGCAGCACACACACTTCATCCCGGGCACACACCCACAGCGCCCAAGCGAAAGGGAAAGTTCGGCAGGTATTTCCAATACCCTGTTTGCTGGACTAGGCTCAGTCAGATTCAAAGTCATCTCCGGATGCTGATTCGCCGACATGGTTCCAGAAAAACGGTAACCCCCCATGATCTCTGCCACACCAGAAAACGAAAAGAAGGAAGGGAATGTTGATCCTTGGTCCCAGGCGTCAGATCTACCTGTTTGTGTCTTAGTGTCCGCTCAGGTACCAGGGACGAGGAGCTTCGAAAGAATAGCGTCTGTGCTGCTGGTATTTGATGGTGTGCTATTCGAGCTCTTTTGCTTTTTTTCATCTTTGTTTCTCACATCATTGGGTCAAGTCACTTGGGCCAGCCACGTCGGCCATTGGGACCAACTCATCCCACACCGCCACACAACCTGTAGAGGAAGGTTGACTATCTAGTGAGCAGTAATCTGCTTGCCCTACCGTTGGCAGAACTCTATAACTGACCCAACACGGGTCAGTGAAAATTTGTGAAAGCTCATTAGCCTCCAGGACCATAACAAGCCCGGTGGAAGCATAACATTCAAGTTGCGGAATTCACAAGCGACATCCGTGGTGCGAGGGTGACAAAGTTGGTGCTTTATCACACCTTACCATGTCTGTTGGATGCCAAGGATATTAGAGTCAGGGCATTTCGCAAATCGTGCTTCATGAAAAGATTCCTCTTTGTCGGAGATTGAGAAACCAACAGGTGTTTGTTTATCCATTGCCGCGAGGCGGCATGGCAGGTATTCATACCTCCTGCTCAAATAATCGATCGGGCGAGCGGGACTATTTTTCCAGTTGGTGGTGGAGGAGGGGCGAAACAAAGCAAGTGAGACAAGGTAGAGATCTCCATACTGACCGGGTCTGTGTGGCTCGTTCAGACCCTTGTCTCATTTGTGATGACAGGAAAGTTTATCCACGGCGATTCGATACGTTGCCGATTTCCCTCTCTCGGGTGTGGATGGAGATTAATCTAACCCCCATGGACGCAGGGATTGCGTTCTTAGTGACACACGGACGCACACCATTTTGGCACGGCTGTACGCAAAATCCCACTCATGCGAAACGCACACAGACATCACAACCCCATCATCCATTTGTGGCCTTTAGCTTTTCAACATATCCGACTCATGTGTTGCATATCAAACACTCGACAGGGAGGGTAGGCGCTATTTTGCACAGCAGAAACCCACCGCGTGGATTACCTCCAAGCTCTCGATAACAAAGAAGTGTACCGGGATTGTCTCAGGCTGTAATCTTGCGGATGACTAGACAGTACTTTACACCTGCATAGAATGAATTGATAATTTTCCCTAATGAACTGGCCTTGTAAGAGGCCGCTGGAGTGGCAACTGATAGGCCTAGTGTTCTGTTGTCACTGGTCTTCGACTAACCTAATATGCCCTTGTGAGCTGCAAATTACGATCGCGATAGGTAGGTGACTTGTGACAATCCCTCGGGCTTTTGTGACCAGGGTGGCAGTTGGCGGCTTTTTGATCAAGTGGAGTTAGGGAGAGCGAATGAGACTGCGATCTGACCATGCTTCAATTTTGAGTTAAGTTATCGACTAGTCTGGGTTATTGAGAACCCGGCAGCCCTGTCACATTCCAACTAACGCCAACGCAGCAACGAATCCAAAAAAAAAAACAGACTTCCATGCAGGCTCATGCAATATGTAGTACCCGCGCGGAGATGCCTCAATTTTCACAAGCAGTCAGAAACCGGCTTAGACAAGCATCATCATCTTTTTGTAACATGTATCATCCTATCCCAGCCTTGTCGACCACGCCTTGACGTTCGCCGGCATCAGTTGAATAAGATTATGTACGGCCATGCCTGCTGCCTATTATATATGCAACCTGCGTGTATGTAGCGTACTCTACCTATTGTACGACTATCGGGGTTTTGAACATCAGCTAGGTACTATACCTACTGTACCTACTCTACTCTCGTTCACTTTCTGCATTCATGACCCCGCCTTCCCCATTTTCTTGCTTTTTTCCGGACCCTGCTCTGGCCCACCGGCACCTGTGGTGAGTGCGAATGGATACCACCCACGAGCTTTTCCTCACATCCCTGTACATTGGCCGTCATTGTTCTATGACATCGAGGTTACTCTAACTCAGCCGCGCATGGAAACGAAGGTTTGGAGCGCATGGGTCAGTGCTTGCCTACTGCGGAATGGTGTGGATAGAAACGGCGCCCGAACCATCTCGTTTCCAACCCATATTATCGATACCCGAAGGAGAAAGGCGTAATGGAACAGGCGCAAAGTTTTGGAACTTAAGACTTGACCGGGCTAATGGGGGCCAAAACCGTATTACTCCATTTTATACACCCTCTACTGTAGCCGGGAGCCTCGGACATGCAACAAAAAAGAAAGAAAAGGTTCAGGCCTGTAAGAGAGAACGGGCCCTCCTCGAACCCCCCCTGCACGCCTCCTGCTGTGCAGAGCATACTCTAGTTACCCGTGGCCTGCCGCTTCGCTCAGTTTGGACTAAGAAATAACTGCTCACTCATTTCACTATATTTGGTCTCTGGTCTTTAAGATAGTTGGGCTGCCCACTTCCTCATCACCGTTATCATCATCCCAGTTACGAACATCCACTATCAACAACCACTGCAACATTGATCTGAACTTGTACTTGTATGCTGTCTTCCATTGAAGCACAAAAGACTGTTACTAACATATTTCAGACAGACTCGACACACACACAATGCAGGCTCAACCTGATTTCTCTAATTACATCGACTCTCCTATTGACGAGGTGTCGATATATGGCAATTCAACATATCTCAATCACCTCAAAAAGATGCCCACGGCATACACCCAATCCCACCAGCAGCAGATGGATTATCTGCATCAGTATCAGGGGCACGGTGTCCGGATTGCACAACAGGAGGAGGAGTGCAGCTATGGGAGCGTAGGAATGTGGGGACTGGAGAATATGATGGTAGAGGGAACCCAAAAGCCATATTCTGAGGCTTATCAGTACCCTCGGCCTTTGCTTTCTCTAGCTACAGCATTTGAGGAGCCAGAATATGCCTTATCACATCTGGATACGAACTCGGCAATCTCGTCTGCCCACCCTGATGCTGCCACTTATAGCAATGAGTCTTCTCCATTCATGAATAACTACATGCTTCCCTCTGCTCCCCGAACTCCGGTCACTCCTGCAACAACGCCACTGCTAAATGGTCAATACTACACTGTCCCTGGCGTTCCAGGAGCCTTCGTCTTGGTCCCAGTCATGGCTCGGGATCTTGAAGGCAATTATACTACTGTTTTCTATCCGAAGCCTACTATATTGGATTCTTGTGTGGAGGAGAATTACTCCATGGGCTTCTCTGGATTAGAGGGGGGTTACGGGCAGAATGGGACGTACAATGTTGGAATGCAATGTGCACCCCAAGAGCAGCAGTCTTTTGAATATATTGAGGACAAGGTGTCATATATGGAGGACGCTCAAGATGATGGCCCTGAGCTTGTAGGAATGGGGCTGTATGATGAGCCCCCAGAGCTTCTCTATTCGACTACATCAACCCCAGAGCTTGCTCGATTAAACACTCCCGGCTCCAACGATGGCCGGGGACTAGTACTCGAGCAAAGCTTTGGATTGCCAGAAGAGGAAGACGATGATGAAGAGGATTACGAGTATGAGGAAGAAGAAGTTGAGGCTGAGCAGCAGTGCATGAGATATTAGAAGGCCCATATGGCTCTGCGTTGTATTATTTCCCTTCATTTTGTTATCCTGGCGTGGTCACGTTATCTTTTATGAGCATACATAGCGAGGGATTGTGTCATCTTTCCTTTTTCCTTTCTGTCAGGATCATGTTACAGGTGTTCGCGTGGTGTTTTCTCTACCTACATCCGGGTCGGTTTTTTGTCACTTTCCAATTTGTTTGGGGCTGAGCCCGAGGTTCAGCCAAAGACAACGAAGCAGAGAGTCGGGAGCATAAAGAAAGGGTAAAATTTTATGTGGCGTTTTGTTCTTTGACTCGTTTACTTTCTTTTATATCCTCGATACTAATGTTTTACAATTTCTTGTTCAATTTATGCCGTGGCGATATGTACTCTATACATTGGGTTGGCTATTCTGTTGTTTAGCATTGGCATGCATTCGTTTACATTTTTGAGGCAACGTTTTCAGTCTGCGCCTCTATTACGATATACTATGGTATGGTGGAGGTATTTTGGGTTTCTTTGTGTTTGGTAGCCAGGTTCACAGATAGGTATGGCATGATGGCGGAGGGGTAAAGGATTAGTTTTGGAGGATGGCTAGGGATTGGGAGGAAGGGAATCAATACTATAATCGAATCAGCCTACTATAAATGGCTGCATTCACATTCGATTGCTTACCAAAGCCATTCATCGTTGTGCCATTGATATCGTCATAATATCCTTTTGGCCGCACTTCCGCTGATTTATTCTACAAGTGTTTGCCTGGCTGCGTCATGTGGCACGGGTCATTGTTTTGCAATTGTCAGACGGCGCACAGCGATACCCTAAAAGTAAATACTAATTGTGACACCCCTTCAAACCAAAATAACCCTACCTAAATGCCTCTAATATAAGGTATACGTCAAATTCCTTACCAAAGGGCAGCGTTGTATGCGCGACCTGTACGCTCCTTATGTGCTCCCAAATTGCCCGCCGGCAGCCCTATATGTTTACGAGCTCGAGACACATGTAGCTCCACCGAGTGTCATGTAGGTAAGGGAAGTCCAACATACATGCACACGTTAACCGCTGGGGTCAATTGAGGTTTAACGTTCAATGCTGTGGTTCTAAGCATTGTAATTACTGCTGTACATCAAATATAGCTTAGCCAGTCCCACATCCAAACCCGCACAATGCCACTGCCCCACGGGCTGAGTCTATTAGCTGCCCCCCCGGCGAGCCTATATACGTAAATCAACTTACCGGTAACCACATCGGCCTTGCGCCTATACGGTTACTCTGATGTACGGAAATGATATAGAAGCCTAATAAATCGATACCTATGAAACCCTGTTCTCGTGTCATTTTCATATTTTGCCTTTTTACCCGAACAAAGGTGCCGCAAAATGGCCATAGTAAAACGGGGCTAGCGGTAACGCCCCATGCACTCTGGTCATATCATGTTCTCGACTCTCTGAAGTCTTGTGGCCGTTTGATGTTGTGCAACTAGACTAGGTAAGTTCGTCGTTGCAAGACATTGAGCTTGGTCACGTGTGTGCCAAGGAGGGTAGACCAAAAGTTGATGAACCAATGGACAAGTAATGAGATGATTTAATTTTACGTGTTTGTTTGTAGTTGTTCTCGACTAGGAGGTCTTGGTGATGCTATTGGCCACCCCTCTGAAATTACCCTGAACCTAAATAAGTCGAGTGAACATTCTACCACCCAGCTGACTAAGATATATACCCTATTTGTGAGATAATCCCGAAATCCGTACCCCATGTCTTCTGTATGGGCGTGTTCTCTATACCATATGATCTTTGCATTACAGCTCATATTTGCCGGCAGGATATATGACATCGGTATATTAGGATATGATGTGTAACTTATAATGCGGCCCTATCTACTTAACTGTGTCGTGTCATGTCAGAATTGAGCATCTATGCGGATTAGAGTCATATCAGTGTCAATCAATATTACAATTCAGCAATAGAAAAAAATATAAATCCCCTGCACGTTCGTTAGTTCAGCAAATTCGAACACTTCCCTTGGCCGTAAGGCACAACCAGACTAGTAGTCATGCACGTTATATCGCAACAGACGTTGTGAATTGCATATGTGAGTAATATCGGGAGGTTTAAGTTATCGGGCAATTATGGGAGCTGTTATCGATATCGAGGAATATATTGTCCACTGTATTTTATGAAGCGGAATATATGTGCATATATTTACAAGTAAGTATATTTATATGTAGGCATGCGCACTCTTAACTTTCCGTTGCAAAGCCAAGGCGCTGCGTCTGGTTGCATCTGTCCTGGTTACTTATCCAGAACTACAAGTTTCATGAATTCGAACTGATCATGGTCATGAGGGAATTCCATATATGCCCGAACAAGTAGTACCGGTAGGGGCTGTTCGGAGGCTCGAGGTCCGGCTTTGTGCCATCCGAATTAAGTGTTCATATCCACACCATGATCATCCATGCAAGGTCCTTAACTCCACGAATAATGATATTGCTGCCCTCCGAGCAGCTGCAGTAACAGGCCAGTACTCTAAACGTATACGCGTCCGAGTCTCAAATCATAGCTCGAGTAGCGAAGTCATCCGGGGGGCAGCGGTTCAATGCAAGGGAGGCAGGGCTGAACGAGCCCGAGGCTTGTTAATAGGTGGTATTGCCCTTACCTTCCATATTCCATGAGACACATAAGTATATGGACTCCTGACGGGCCAACGTTAACCTGGTTAGATCATGATCAGCTAACACGTGAAATGACATTCCATGAAGTCTAGACCTATAACTTTACCCCGGCCACAGCTCCCGTCTTCATGTCAGGATCAGAAATTGGTTCTACCTTCTACTTTGCAGAACCTGTAACATCCCACCCAACCGAATAAGCTGAACCCATAGAGGGCGGCCCGTCCGCGGCCAATAATTATCACAAAACAATCCGTACGAGTGTTGACCGGGGGCTTTCGTATGAGCTGGCCCAACTGGATGAGTGAGGTGGCCAGACGCACAGGTTGGAAAGAGTTGGCTTGCGTATGCCTGGAAGCTTTGCTCTCTGCCTGTCCGCCAATGTAACTTTTGATCGGGGATCGCCTCGGGCTGCGTTTATAATTATACACCTAGACACCGTATAAACCAACGTGCTAATATTCTATAGCTGAATGATACGTCTCCGTCAGCAAACTCTCCTATCAAGGCTGCCTTGTCTTGCAATCGACAATATGACTATATATATCGGGATGGATCTCGGATCGGGAGTTGCATAAATTAATAATTTCAGGGCCTATCATATTATTATGCCTCACCTAGCATGGCATGGCAGTTGGAAGTAAGTAAGTACGCTCCGCATAAGACAACCCTCTCCGTCTTCACCATGGTCAGTCGTCAGTTCGTCCTACCCTGCCTGCCTGCGTGGGGGGCCTAAGGCTGATCTATAAGCTTTTTTTCACCGAAAAGGCGTTCGGAATCGAGAAGCTCGATATTGGATTTCCCGATCGATATATATGTTACAGTCTCGGAATAAACTAATACGACACTTATTTCGCGCAACATCTAGAAATCGCAGACTTTGACGGCCTGGGCTATATAACACCGACACACATGTCGATGCATGTGGGGTGTGATAACTTGCCAGTTTTAGTTGCACTTCACTTTTTTGTGTGACGTGCGTTAAGCCAGGTGTTTTTTGTCTGCGCCTCGGTAAGAGAGCTTCCTATGCACTAGAACTGGCCAAGCAAAATCTGGCGAACAAGAAGGCCCTTGCCTTTCATTATGGAAAGACAGGGGGTACGATACTCTACCTGTAACATATGTCGGAGTGTGTGGGGAGCTTATTCAGTGAAATGAAGGTTAAATTATTTGTGGAGGAAAGTGTAAGCGGGGCTCTCCATTTGGGGGCTTATGATTTGTCTGTTAATTACTTAGATTGTGCATGTGCATGGAGAAATCTTAGCGAAGGATCAAGGATAACCAAAGGCACATTCAGGGTAATGCCTACCTACATATTCATCTTCACGAATGCTGCAACCCAAGTAGCAAGCAACGGACCCGAGATTGTCACATCACTGAACCTAATAAATCTACCTTTTTCTTATTGCTTACTACGTTGAGATATAGTGCGACTGTGCCTCTAGTAAGCTAAGCTCCAAACCTTGAATTTCGCGAGTTCGAAATTCGGCAAATTCCCTTTAGACGAAGGTTTCGAACCGGTCATTGCCGTTACAAAGGGTTCAAGCATCGCGAGATTACAAGACGGCATTATGCCAAACAGCCCTCACTTGCCGCCGTGAACGTAATAATTCATGCCGAAGCCCTTTTCTAGCTTTAAAACGGATCCGTGCACGCGGGTATATGTACGCTATCTGCATGGCCCTCCATCCGATGTGAATCCCCTCGCATCGTTTCAACCCTTTTCAGCTAAATATCTTTCACAATTCAAATTCCAGGAAAAGCCTTGGCCTGCGCCTGTGCTTGTGTGCAACGTTGTGGGCGTTGCGTTTGCATCTTTGCCCTCTTTTTTAAAAATTTGAAAGGCCTAAAACATGAGGTGACAGCGGGAAGTGACCCAGTGTGCAACATGAAAAAAAAAGCCTAATCCTAGTTGATGAATGACCCATCCTACTCTGTAAGTGGAATTGGACGGAAGCTTCCATCCCATCCCATCCCCTTCCCCCCCACGAGCGCACATGGCAAATGCAGACTGAAAAAATATCATGGGAGGGATGGATTCTAACCGATTAGTAATGCATGTGTATCAGAAGGTCATATCATGATAAAAGCCCCAAAAAAACAAAAACAAGACTTGGATGGTAGCCGGGGTGTTTTGATGTATCCACCATGCAGATCCCATGAGTTTCGCGTGTGGAAGGAGCAGCAGGCAACATCTCGAATGCAGGATTTCCATTGGCTACGGAGGAGTCTTGAACCTCCTATTTCATGCATTTTTGCTTTTCTTATTATTTTGATGGTGCCAGCGCTGGTCATTGGCAATGAAGCGCTGCGCTGCAATCCATGTTCTCCGTATTTAACATGATCCACCCCGCTATCGATACGCTTTCTTCAGCTAAAAGTCCCACGCCATGCCTCGGCTCGAACCCGTGAGCTCTGACCACCTGTTGGATGATTGCTGGAAAAAGGGATGAAAATGAGAAACCAAGGTTTGACAGGGTACAAGTGGATCCAAGTCACGGTACCACGTCGTAAGTGGTTCAAAACTTTGAGTCCCAGAGCCTGTTATGGTTGCCACTGCCGTGGCAGCGGTTGTGGTCCAGCAGATTGTGGGTTGAGCCCCTTGAGACAAATCATTGGAAGTGGATCTCTGTCTCTGCAGCTCGTCTCGGAACCGCTTGTAAGTGGAACCGCTTATAAGTGTCTCTGGTAATACGGTGTTTGACTTGGGTTATACTATCTCAGGTCGGTAAGCTCCCCGCGTGTGCAACGTTCCCATGGGTTGGGTAATTGATATGTATGTTTTAATATCAACGTTATATGCATCTGTCTGACTGAGAGCAAATCCATGAGATTCCTACTGCCTACATTATGTCGTCGTATGCGGTCAAGTGCCGGATGGACCACCTCTCTACAGGCCTAGTCAGCCTCGTGCATAAACCTCAATCTATATAGTGATAATCATATCAATAAACTATGATAGTGCAGAGAAATACATAACTGGACGTTGCTTAAATGCAGCGATCCTCCGCTGGACTTGCATCTCATGATCAGGCAAGAGTGGAGCCCCGAGATGATTTGCCCTGAGTTGGGATCGCCAGCAGAATAAGGGTCTTAGTACGAGATCAGGTACTTGTAATTACCCGTATACATACCATCCCTTGCACCGGTACCCCCTTGGGGATCCTCCGCTGCAGAGTTGTGGTCTTATATCCAACACAGCTGCCTGCTGGTGTCATCGGGTATGGCGAAGGTCATCCAAAAGTTCCTTATTTGTTGAGATACTCAATTAGCGCCTCCTGACCACGAAGGTCTCTGCAGGACGGCACGAGAACACTGTAGGACTAGTTTGATAGAGCAGTGTTGCCCGAAAAGCCCTTGATATGAGCTCAAGATCCATGTGTTGCCCTTGTAAAGCCCTTGATATGAGCTCAAGACCCATGTGTGTATGCATGGAAGTAAATGGTCACTGGTACACTTTTCAAGAGAGATATGCATATAATCTGCACTATATGTAGACACCTTTGAGGCAGAATCCATCAAATAACAACAGGCGCACACGTTTAGTTCAATGAACTCCCTCCCCCCCCATGTCTCGCTAGCTAATGTCATATTCCTCGTACATACACCACTGCATACTGACGTATCATATGTGAACATCTATATACCCTCAAACTTCCTGATTCGACAAAATAACCTGACCTCGTCAATGCGGCTAACAGTCTGACAAGGGTGCATGGTGGGTTCTCAACTGTTGACCATTAGCAATAAATATACACACCGTATGCATAGCAAGCAATTGTTCATCTCTCATTCCCCATGGCTAGTTGCAGTTGCGGCTGCAGCAGGAAATCGGAATGGTCAGGGTTAACGTAACTGGATCTATTCCTGTGTGTATGTGGGAGCCCTCTCCAACGAATGAAAAGCAAGTACGGTACTACGTTACGGAGTCAACACATGTCAGTTGTTTCGAATTTCAGCGGTGTACCACCAACTTTTATTAAGCCTTGAGACGGTTAATGTGAGGTCGATGTTCGACTCCTGGGCTGGGTTTTTGTCGATCATTTCACCACCCCAGGCCAGCTGCGGCTGGAGACTTTTTTATTCAGGTAGGCAGGTCTGAGGCGTGGACACTTCGGGGATGCGGGGATATAGCTAGCGATACATATGACTCGGTAGTCCCTCTATAATTACTCTTTTGATTGCACTAGAAAATTGCTTCTTTTGGTCCACAAAGTTGCGTTGATCATCACCATGACCTTGTTGCACTTGTTGTCCCCCCCCCCGGCTGCCTGCTTGCTCGAGGCCTAGGG
>Ga0307511_10004975_pt1 | contig 13549 bp, 9 predicted proteins | sample 13_EM_MG_FD_200266 | JGI IMG/M metagenome (GOLD analysis project Ga0307511, IMG submission 200266) | Populus trichocarpa ectomycorrhiza microbial communities from riparian zone in the Pacific Northwest, United States - 13_EM | ecosystem: Host-associated > Plants > Roots > Unclassified | place...
AAGTGCTACTTTCACCGGACTGACGGCCTGCCGATGACCGGTCACGTCAAGGACAGCGGGCTGCCCTACACCCCCGAGCAGAATCGTTACGTCGCCGCCGTCGAGCACTACGACGCGATCGTCGGCGAGCTGGACCCCGCCACCGGCTGGACGGTTCAGAAGGACGTCGTCGCGGGGTCGGTTCCCGTTGTGCAGCAGGAGATCACCGCGCTACAGGCCGGGCCGTGGCCGGCCGAGCTTCAGGACATGATCACCAAGCTGATCGCCGCCAAGCAGTCCGAGTTGGCCGACCGCCAGCACGCTGCCGCCGCCGTCGACGAGGGCAGCTTCGACCATGACCTGGACGCCGTCACCCACGACAACGGCGCCGCCCAGGACGCGGCCATCCGCACCAAGCTGGGCCTGCCCCCGCGCTGATCACTGCTGCTGGTCGCGCCACTCCACCGTCTCGTCGTACGGTCCGATGTGCCGCTGCTGCGGCTGGTTGGGCGGCTGGTGGGGTGGCTCCAGCCGCACCGTCCCCGGCGCGAAGCTGGTCAGAATGCTGGTCACCGCCAGGCCGATCGCCAGGTTGATCAGGCCCGTCGTCAGCCGGCTGGCCAGGTCCACCGGCAGGCTCAGCGGCAGCACCACCGCGATCAGCGTCAGCAGGACCATGATCCAGGTGAAGAACGTCGTCGCCCTCGGGGTGGTCAACAGCAGCAGATGCAGCAGCCCCGTGGCGGCCAGCGCCACCGCCGCCGAGACCAGGGCATAGGTCACCGTGTTGGCGTTGCCCCAGGCCCCCTCGGCCTTCGGCGCCAGCACCTCCACCTGCACGATGCCCCGGGCGATGAGGATCCCCACCACCGCGATCAGCCCCGCCACCAGCGCGGTTGCCGCCGCACCCGCCCACAGCCTGCCCGCGTCGACCCGGATCTGGGTGTCGTTCTCGGTCATCGCTCGTCCTTCCCCACACGGCCCACACCGTGATTGTCCCGCCCCGGGCCCCAGCGCGCCCGCCGTCGAACGGGGCGCGTCTGGATGGCGGAGCCGCCTACCCGGGTCCTTCCTGACGGCGGCGACCCCGAAGCTAGCCCCGCTGTGCTCAGCCCGTGACCTCGGGCCGACCTAGACTCGCGTCCGTTCGGGTGGGACGGGAGAACAGGGAGGCGCGACGGTGCCGTACGAGGCCGCGGGTGGACGCTACGAGGACATGACCTACCGGCGGTGCGGGCGCAGTGGCCTGCGGCTGCCGGGGATCTCGCTGGGGTTGTGGCACAACTTCGGGGACGACACGCCGTACGAGACGGGGCGGGGGATCGTGCGGCGGGCCTTTGACCTGGGGATCACGCACTTCGACCTGGCCAACAACTACGGCCCGCCCTACGGGAGCGCGGAGCGGAACTTCGGCCGGATGCTGGCCGACGACCTGAGGCCGTACCGGGACGAGCTGGTGATCTCGACCAAGGCGGGCTACGACATGTGGCCGGGCCCGTACGGGGAGTGGGGCAGCCGCAAGTACCTGCTGGCCTCGCTGGACCAGTCGCTGGGCCGGATGGGCCTGGACTACGTGGACATCTTCTACTCCCACCGGTTCGACCCGGACACGCCGCTGGAGGAGACGATGGGCGCGCTGGTGAGCGCCTATCAGCAGGGCAAGGCGCTGTATGTGGGGATCTCCTCCTACTCGGCGACGAAGACGCGGGAGGCGGCGGAGATCCTGCGCACGGCGGGGGTGCCGCTGCTGATCCACCAGCCGTCCTACTCGATGCTGAACCGCTGGATCGAGGCGGACCTGCTGGACGCGCTGGACGAGGTGGGCGCGGGCTGCATCGCGTTCTCGCCGCTGGGCCAGGGCATGCTGACCGACAAGTACCTCAACGGGGTGCCGGCGGGATCCCGGGCGGCGCAGGACAAGTCGCTGTCGACGAGCCTGCTGTCGGACGAGAACCTGGCGAGGATCCGCGCGCTGAACGGGATCGCCCAGCAGCGCGGCCAGTCGCTGGCCCAGCTGGCGCTGACCTGGTCGCTGCGTGACCCGAGGGTGACCTCGGCGCTGATCGGGGCCAGCTCCGTCAGGCAGCTGGAGGACAACGTGGCGGCCCTGTCGGCGCCGCCGCTGACCGACGACGAGCTGGCGGCCATCGACAAGCACGCGGTGGAGTCGGGCATCGACCTCTGGGCCAGCTCACACCTGGCCGGCTGACAGGGGCAGCCGCACGGTGAACACGGTGGTGCCGGGCCGGCTCTGCAGGGCGACGGCGCCACCGTGCGCGGTGACGAGCGAGTGCACGACCGACAGCCCGAGCCCGGTGCCGCCGCTGTGCCTGGTCCGCGAGTCGTCGACCCGGTAGAACCGGTCGAACACCTTGGCCTGGTTCTCCGGGCTGATGCCGGGCCCGCCGTCGGCGACGTCGACCACGGCCCACCCGGCCTCGGACCGCACCCGCAGCCACACGGGCGTGCCGGGATCGGTGTGCACGGCGGCGTTGGTGAGCAGGTTGTCCAGCACCTGCCGCAGTCGCATCGGATCGCCGACCAGGGGCAGCGAGGCCGGCTCGACCTCCAGCGTGAACGGATGGTCGGGCCGCCCGGCCTGGAAACCGTCGGCGGCGGCCACGGCGATCTCGACCAGGTCGACCGGCTCGGGCCGCAGCGGCGTCTCGGCGGCGTCGAGCCGGGCCAGCAGCAGCAGGTCGTCCAGCAGCAGGCTCATCCGCCCGGCCTCCTCCCGCATCCGCGCGAGGTGCCGTTCCCGCTCCGCCGGCTCATTGGCCGCGGCGTACGCGAACAGGTCGGCGTAGCCGCGGATCGAGGTGAGCGGGGTGCGCAGCTCGTGCGAGGCGTCGGCGACGAACTGCCGCAGCCGCTGCTCGGCGGCCGACCGGGCGACCAGCGACTGGTCGATGTGATCGACCATCACGTTGAACGCCGACCGCAGCTCCTCGACCTCGACGCCGCCGCCCGCGCCCTTGGCCCGCACGGAGAGGTCGACGGACTTGGTAGTCAGGTCAGTGGAGGCGATGGTGTGCGCGGTGGACGCCATGTCGCCCAGCGGCCGCAGCCCGCGCCGCAGCACCTGCTGCCCGGCGACGACCAGCACGATCAGGGCGAAGCCGAACGTGACCAGGTTGACCATGACCATCCGGCGGATGGTGGCGTCGGTGTCGGCCTCGGACAGCCCCACGACGGCCACTTTCCCGGGCGCCGTGTTCATGAACGGCGCCGCGACGAACCGGTACAGGGTGCCGTCCACCATGATCTTGTCGTCCGGGTGCGGACCGGTGAGGGCCCGCCGAGCCATCGCCACCAGCTCGGGGGGATAGGGCGACCCCTGGGGCCGCGCGTTCACCACCCGGTACTCGCTGTTCGCGCCGAACTGGAACTGCACGCCGATCGGCGGATCGTGGTCGTTTGAGCTGGGGTGCCCGAACTTGCCGGGCGAGATGCTGGTGAGCTCGCCGGTCGACTTGTACTGGGACAGCACCGTGCTCAGCTGCTCGCCCAGCCGGTCCTCCAGGTACTGGTGCAGCAGCCCCACGGTGATCGTGCCGACCAGGCCGAACACCACCAGCGCCAGCACGCCCAGCACCAGTGCCAGCTGGGTGCCCAGCCGCAGCCGCCGCCAGGCGGTCGTCAGCCGGTTCATCAGGTCGCCTTGCGCACCACGTAGCCCACGCCGCGAATGGTGTGGATCAGCGGCTCGTTGTCGGTGTCCAGCTTGCGGCGCAGATGCGAGATGACCAGCTCCACCACGTTGGACCGGCCGCCGAAGTCGTAGTCCCACACGTGGTCGAGGATCTGGGCCTTGGTCAGCACGGCCGGCGAGCGTCGCATCAGGTAGCGCAGCAGCTCGAACTCGGTCGGCGTGAGCGACACGCTCTCCTCGCCGCGGCGCACCTCGCGGGTGTCCTCGTCCAGCTCCAGGTCCTCGACCGCGAGCACCGAGCGCTTCCAGCCGGGGCCGGTGGTGCGGCGCAGCACGGCCCGCAGCCGGGCCATCAGCTCCTCCACCGCGAACGGTTTGACCAGGTAGTCGTCGCCGCCGCGGGTCAGGCCGGCGACCCGGTCGGCGGTGGCGTCCTTGGCGGTCAGGAACACCACCGGCACCATCGCGCCGGTGGCCCGCAGCCGGTCGAGCACGGTGAAACCGTCCAGGTCGGGCAGCATCAGGTCGAGCACCACGATGTCCGGATTGAACGCCGCCGCCTCGCTGAGCGCCGTCGACCCGTTGTTGGCGACGCGGGCCTGCCAGCCCTCGTACTTCGCCACCGTCGCCACCAGCTCGGCGATGTGGGGCTCATCGTCGACGACCAGCAGTCGGACCGGGGCCTCAGCCTTGTCAGCGCGCACAGCCCCATGGTGCGGCAGGGGGCCGACAGCTGGCGACTCGACGCTCGGGTCGACAGCTATCCGACAGAACACCCACAGCGTGGGCACAGCCTCGGTGCGCATTGTGGGAGCCATGCGGCACGTCGAACAGGTGATGGGCATGCCGGTCTCGGTGGACGTCCGGGACCCGGCCGACCTCGCGCCGCTGTACGCCGACCTGCGGCAGGTGGACGCCCGGTTCAGCCCGTTCCGCCCCGACAGCGAGGTCAGCCGGTACGGCCGCGGCGAGGTCGCCGACGTGTCCCCTGACCTGGCCGAGGTGCTCGGCATCTGCGAGCACTACGAGCGGATCAGCCTCGGGGCCTTCACCGCCACGCCGCCCGGGCGGCCCTTCGATCCGTGCGGCGTGGTGAAGGGCTGGGCCGTGCAGCGGGCCGCCGACCGGCTGCGGGCCACCGGGGCCCGCCGGTTCTGTGTGAACGCCGGCGGCGATGTGGTGGCCGCCGGGGAGCCCGAGCCCGGACGGCCCTGGCTGGTCGGTATCCGGCACCCCGAGCAGTCCGACCGCATGTGCGCCGTGCTGGGCGTTCGCGACCTGGCCGTGGCCACCTCGGCGACGTATGAACGGGGCGAGCACATCGTCGACGGCCGCACCGGCCTGCCGGCCCGTGGCCTGCTCAGCGTCACCGTCGTGGCCGCCGACCTGACCACAGCCGACTGCGTGGCCACCACCGCCTTCGCCATGGGCCGCGGCGGCGTCGCCTGGGCCGACGCCCAACCCGGCTGCCTGATCTTCGCCGTCGACGCCGACCACGTCGTGCACCGCTCCGCCGGCCTCGACGACTACCTCATCGCCGACGTCGTCTGACCCCACCAGTCACATACGCCCCATTCAAAGCCACGTGTGGGCCATAGTCGCCGCCATAAGCCACATGCGGACCACATGTGGCAGGGGAGTCAGCCGGTGGTGAGGCGGGCCAGGCGGAGGCCGCTGAGCAGGAGTTCCAGGCCGTACTCGAAGGTCTCGGCGGTGTGGTGTCCGGAGCCGGCCGCGGTGAGCAGGGGGAACAGGACCGGGTCGGGGGCCTCGGCGAGGGGCTGGGGGGACTGCTCGTCGGCGACGAAGCCGGCCACGTAGCTCAGCACGGAGACGAGGGCCCGCATGGCGTCCTGGGGGGTGAAGCCGGCGGAGACGAGGGTGCGCAGCGACAGCTCGGTCAGGCGGCTCAGCGCGGGGTCGGCGGTGCCGGCCTCGGCCAGCACCCGGGCGCCGTCGCGGTGGGTCAGCAGGGTGCGGCGGTAGGCCCGGGCGATGTCGCCGAGCTGGTCCATCCACGCGCCGGAGGGGACCAGGGAGCCGAGCCCTCCCCGGATCATGGCGGCGGCCATCTGGTCGACCAGGTCCTGCCGGTTGCGCACGTGCCAGTAGAGCGCGGGCGCCTGAACGTGCAGTCGTTCGGCCACGCCGCGCAGGGTCAGACCGTCCAGGCCGACCTCGTCGAGCAGCTCCAGGGCGGCGCGGACGACGGCATCCCGGCTGAGTTTCACGATTGACAGCTTAATGGCGTTCTGCCGATGCTTAACGCCGTTAAAGGGGGGCGCATGACTGACGTGATCATCGTCGGCGCCGGGCCGACCGGCCTGATGCTGGCCGGCGAGCTGGGCCTGCGCGGCATCGACGTCGAGGTGTACGAGAAGCTGCCGGCGCCGACCGGGCAGTCCCGGGCGATGGGCCTGCACGTCCGCACGGTGGAGCTGCTGGACCAGCGCGGACTGCTGCCCCGGTTCGAAGGCACCGGCCGGCGCGGCAAGCTGCTAGGCCACTTCGGCGGCCTGTTCAACCTCAGCTTCGACCGCCTGGACACCCACCACCCGTACGCGCTGACCACACCGCAGGCCGCGACGGAACGGGTGCTCGGCGAATGGGTGCGCGATCTCGCTGTGCCGGTGCGCCGCGGGTGGGAGCTGGTCGGTCTGAGCCAGGACGCCGAGGGCGTCACGGCGGAGTTCGCCGACGGGAGCCGGCGCCGGGCCCGCTACCTGGTCGGCTGCGACGGCGGCCGCAGCATGGTGCGGAAGCTGGCCGGCATCGCCTTCCCCGGCGAACCGTCGCCGATGGACGCGCTGCTCGCCGACGTCGAGCTCACCGAGGAGCCGCCGACCGGGTTCAAAGTCACCGAAACCGGGCTGTTCGGCCACTACCTCGTCGACGGCGACGTGCACCGGGTGATCGTCAGCGCCGCCGACGTCAGCGAGGACCGCGACACCGAGCCGACGCTGGCCGAGGTCGCCGAGCGGGCGCGGCTGATCGTCGGCAGCGACTTCGGCATGCACTCGCCGCGCTGGCTGACCCGGTTCGGCACGGCCAGCCGGCTCGCGGCGTCCTATCGGGACGGTCGGGTGCTGCTGGCCGGGGACGCCGCGCACATCCACCCGCCGGCCGGCGGCCAGGGGCTGAACCTGGGCATCCAGGACGCCTTCAACCTCGGGTGGAAGCTGGCCGCCGAGGTCGAGGGCTGGGCCCCGGACGGGCTGCTGGACAGCTACCACACCGAGCGCCATCCGGTCGGCGCCGCGGTGCTGGCCAACACCAAGGCCCAGGCGCTGCTGATGGATCCCGATCCGAAGCTTGAGCCGCTGCGGGCGGTGCTGCGTGATTTGGGTGCATACGACCAGGTCAACGACCACCTCGCCGAGCAGGTGTCGGGGGTGGGCGTGCGCTACGACGTGGGTGGTGGAAATCCTTTGCTGGGACGGCGAATGCGGAACCTGGAGCTCGACGGCACGACCCTCTACCGGCTGTTCACGACCGGCCGGGGCGTGCTGCTCGATCTCGGCGACGGAGCACTGGCCAAGGCGGCGCAGCCGTGGGCCGGCCGGGTGGACGCGATCGTCACCCGAACCGATCAAGTAGCCGAGTCGGGTTTGCTGCTCCGTCCGGACGGGCATGCCGTCTGGGTCGGAGAGGAGGCTGCCGGTGTCACAAGTGCGCTGCGAAACTGGTTCGGCGCCCCTGATCACCGGTGATGCTCCGATAGGGTGGGGTGGCTGTGACCGGTCACACGCGTTCTGTTACGGTTGCCGCGCAAACCGGGGAGCGGCCGGGTTTGCCAATTCCGTTGGCGCAAGGCCACTTCCGCTTCGCCAGACCTTGATCACCGGCAGGTCGGGACTCCCGCTCGGGGTGAGTTCCGAGCTGTTGGCGGCCAAACTGGCGCAGCGCGGTCCCGTCGTCCGCAATCGGGAGCGGACGGCGGGACCGCTTCGCGGCTCACCGCCCGGCCACCGGCCACGAATCGGGCAAAGATGTCCGGGCATTTCGACCGCGGGCCCGGTGGGCCCGCGACCCTCCACCGGCGATGGCGGTAGCTTGCCCGTCAGAACCACCTGATGGGGCGGGGGAAGCACGTGACCAGCGCGCATCCGGCGGTCCGCGGCGGCGGTGTCCTGATCCGCCTGCTCGGCCGGCCCGAGATCCTCGGAGTCGACGGCCCGCTGGCCGTAGACTCGACCGAGGCGCGCACGCTGCTGACCAGAATCGCCTTACACCCCAACGAGATCGTGCTCACCGAGCACACCGAGGCGGCCGATGAGCTGCGGGTGCTGCTGGACAAGGCCGATCCGGGCGGCGACACCGAGCTGATCACCGAGCGCTTCGGCTACCGGCTGCGCATCGACGCCGAGCGCATCGACGTGCACGACCCGGCGGCCATCTCGGCCGCCGATCTCGCGCTGCTGCCCGACACGCTGCGCCGCGACCTGGTCGGCCGGCAGATGACCGAGCTGCACCGGCAGGGCCGCCGGGCCGAGGCGCTCGCCGTGTACGAGCGGATCCAGGCCGGCCGCCGCGACCAGCCGCTGGACCCGGTGCTGCGCGCCCTCTACGACCGCATCCTCTACGACGACCCGTCGCTGCTGCCGCCGGAGCCGTCCAGCGTGGAGATCGCCGGCGTGGTGGCGCCGGCGCAGCTGCCGGCGACCCCGACCGGCTTCACCGGCCGGCACGAGGAACTGTCCAGTCTGGACCGGCTGCTGCAGGCCGACACGTCCACGCTGGGCGTGGTCGTCGGCGCCGCCGGCACCGGCAAGACAGCGCTGGCGGTGACCTGGGCCGGTCAGGTGACCAGGGAGTTCCCGGACGGCCAGCTGTTCGTCTGCCTGCGCGGCTACGACCAGAACCGGCCGCCGGCCGAACCGGCGGACGTGTTGCGGCGGTTCCTGATCGCGCTGGGCGTCGCGCCCCAGGCGGTGCCGGTGGACCTGGCCGAGCGGGCCGCGCTGTACCGGTCGCTGCTAGCCGGCCGGCGGGTGCTGGTGCTGCTGGACGACGCCCGCGACTCGGAGCAGGTCCGGCCGCTGCTGCCCGGCGGCCGCGGCCCGCTGACCGTGGTGACCAGCCGTCGTCGGCTGGACGGTCTGGTCGCGCGGGACGGCGCCGCGTACGTGCCGGTGGGCACGCTGCCCGGCCCGCAGGCGGTGCGGCTGCTCGACGAGGTGTCGGACATCCCGTGGTCGCAGCGCGATCCGGTGAACGCTTCACGAATTGCAAACCTTTGTGGTCATCTTCCGCTGGCGCTGCGCATCGTGGGAGCCCGGCTGGCGATGGCCCCGACCGGGGCGCTGGCCCGGCTGGCCGACGAGCTGGCCGACGAGCGGCACCGGCTACAGGTCCTCGACATCGAGGACGCCGACGACGCCATGCAGGTCAGCGTCCGGCGGGCGTTCGACGTCTCCTATCGCACGCTGCCGCCGGAGTACGCGTCGGTGTTCCGGCTGCTGGGCTTCTTCCCCGGTGTCAACTTCGGGCCGCACCTGCTGGCCGCGATGTCCGGCAGCCCGGTCAGCGCCGCCCGCGCCGCGCTGCGGGCGCTGAGCGCGGCCCACCTGGTCACCGAGACCAGCCAGGACTGGTTCACCATGCACGACCTCGTGCGGCTGCACGCCCGCGAGGTCGCCTTCGCCGAGCTGCCCCAGGCCGAGGCGTTCACCATCGGGGCCCGCGTGCTGGAGTACTACTGCGTGGTCTCCGACCGGGCGCGCCGCCTGATCCGCCCGCCGGCCGACTCGCTGGCCCCGTCGCTGTGCTCGATCGTGGCCACACCCCGGCTGGAGACCCGGGCCCACGCGCTGGCCTGGTTCGAACGCGAGCGCGGCAACCTGATCTCCGTGCTGCGCAACGCGCACCAGGCCTCGTTCCACACGCGCGTGTGGCAGCTGGCCCGGCTGCAGCTGGACTTCCTGGCCACGCACTGCCCGTGGGAGGACTGGCGGACCGGCCACGAGTTGGGGCTGGCCGCGGCCAAGGCGGCCGGCGACCGCAACGGCCAGGCCCTCATGCACCACGGCTTGGGCCTGCTCTACGGGCGGCTCGGTGAGCACGAGCGGGCGTTGGCCGAGCACGAGGCGTGCCGCCGGCTGGCCGAGGGCGACGGGGACCTGCCGGTGGTGGCCCTGGGCTCGGCCCACGCGGCGTCGGCGCTGTTCCACGTGGGCCGGCACGACGAGGCGGTGGCGCTGTCCCGCCAGGCGCTCGCGCTGTACCGGCTGCTCGGCGACCGCTACCGGCAGGCGCAGCCGCTGAGCACGCTGGGCGAGCTGGCCCGGCTCAGCGGCGACTATGCGGCGTCGCTGGCCTACAACCAGCAGGCGCTGCACATCTATCAGCAGTACGACGACCAGGAGCGGCAGGCCTGGGTGCGGGTGCACCTGGGCGAGACCAACCGCGCCGCCGGCTGGCTGGACCACGCCGAGGACTGCTTCACCGAGGCGGTGCGGCTGTCGCGGGTCAGCGGCACGGCGCTGCGTGAGGGCTACGCGGTGCGCGGCCTCGGCGACGTCTACCTGGATCGCGGCGACAAGCTGGCCGCCCGCGCGGTGTGGGAAGAGGCGCTGCGCTCGTTCGGCCATATCGGCACGCCGTGGGTGGCCAGCGTGCGGGCGCGGCTCGCGAAGTTGTTCAGCTGACGGAACTCGCGGGGCCGGTCGCGCGTCTGTGCAGGCATGACACGATAGGTCCAACCAGCGGGAAAGTTGTTACTCTGAGTAGCGTTTTGATAGGCCGTTCCGGGGAGACGCCTCACGAATGGTTATCAAGTTCCCGTAAGTTGGACGCATCGCTCGCCTCAGGGAGCTGCCCCGCATGATGCTGCCGTCCACGACCGTCGAGCGAGCAGGTGCCACGCTCGAGTTCGGCGTGCTCGGTCCGGTACAGCTGCTGGTCGACGGGCGCCCGGCGGCGCTCGGCGGATCCGGCGTGCGCAGCCTGCTCGCGTTGCTGGTGCTCGACGCCAACCAGGTCGTCTCGTTCGACCGGATCGTCGACGCCCTGTGGGGCGACGAGCCGCCCGAGACCGCGCGCACCATCGTGCACGGCTACGTGTCCAAGCTCCGGCGCATCCTGGCCAAGTCCGGCGGCAACGCGTCCATCCGCACCCAGCCGCCCGGCTACGTGCTCCAGGTGCAGCCCGAACTGGTCGACCTGCACCGGGCCAAGCAGATGATCGGCGAGGCCAGCGGCCAGCCCGCCGCCGAGCGGGCCGCCCTGCTCGGCCGCGCCCTGGAGCTGTGGCGGGGCCCGCTGCTGGCCGGCGCGCAGCTGCAGACCGGCCAGCCCGACATCGACGAGCTGCGGCTGGCCGCCGTCGAGGAGCGCATCGCCGCCGACCTGGAGCTCGGCCGGCACGCCGAGGTGATCGGCGAGCTGCGCCGGCTCGTCGACGACCATCCGTTTCGGGAGCGGCTGCTCAGCCTGCTGATGCTGGCCCAGTACCGGTCCGCGCGGCGCATCGACGCCCTGGTCTCGTACCGGCGCTTCCACCGCTACGCCACCGAGGAGCTGGGCATCGACCCCGGTCCCGAGCTGCGGCAGCTGCACGAGCAGGTGCTGCGCGACGACCCGGCGCTGCGGCTGCCCGTGCCGGCGGCGCCCAAGAACCGGCAGGTCTACGGCCCGGTCATCCCGGCCCAGCTGCCCGCCGCCACCAGCGCGTTCGCCGGCCGGGACGTGGAGCTGGCCTGGCTGGACGGCCTCCAGCACAGCGGCGGCATCGAGGGCGCCATCACCGTCGCCGGCGTGGTCGGCCCGGCCGGCGTCGGCAAGACCGCGCTCGCCCTGACCTGGGCCCACCGCAACGCCGCCGGGTTCCCGGACGGCCAGCTGTTCGCCGCGCTGCGGGGCTTCGACGCCGGTCACGAGCCGACCTCGCCGGCCGAGGTGCTGACCCAGTTCCTGCTGGCGCTGGGCGTGCCGGCCGAGGCGATCCCGCTGGACCTCAACGAGCGCGCCGGGCTCTACCGGTCGCTGCTGGCCGAGCGCCGGGTGCTGGTGCTGCTGGACGACGCCCGCGACTCCGAGCAGGTGCGGCCGCTGCTGCCGGCCGGCTCCGGCTCGCTGGTGGTGGTCACCAGCCGTCGCCGGCTGGACGGCCTGGTCGCCCGCGGCGGCGCGCGGCTGCTCGCGCTGACCACGCTGTCCAGCGAGGCTTCCGTGCGGCTGCTGGACTTCTCCACCGGGCACCAGCGCCGCAGCGCCGAGATCGACTCGCTGCGCCGGCTGGCCGCGCTGTGCGGACACCTGCCATTGGCGCTGCGCATCGCCGCCGCCCGGCTCGCCGCCAGTCCACAGTGGACCGTTGAGGACCTGGTGACCGAGCTGGCCGACGAGCAGTACCGGCTGCGCGGCCTCGACCTGGAGGACGCCGACACCAGCGTGCGCGGCGCGTTCGACGTCTCCTATCGCACGCTGCACCCCGACCTGGCCGAGACCTTCCGCGCGATCGGCGTGCACGAGGGCACGTCGGTGACGCCGCACGTGATCGCCGCGCTGACCGGGGCCGACCTGGTGACCGCCCGGCGCCGGCTGCGGGAGCTGGCCAGCGCGCACCTGCTGACCGAGACCCGGGCCGACCGCTACACGCTGCACGACCTGATCCGGCTGCACGCCCGCGAGGTCGCCGCCACCGAGCTGACCGACCGGCAGCGGGCCCGCGCCGCCGAGAAGTTGTTGGACTACTACCTCCTTGTCGCCGACCGGGCGCACCGGCTGGTCCGACCGCCCCGGGACGCCCACGAGCCGACCGTGTCCGGCGAGATCGCCGACACGCCGATGCTGGCCTCGGCCGAGCAGGCGCTGCGCTGGTTCGACGCGGAGTGGCCGAACCTGGTGGCCGCCGTGCGGCTGGGCGCGGCGGTCGGACTGCACCGGCACACCTGGCAGCTCGCGCTGTGCCTGCGCACCTATGTGTACCTCCGGGGCCTGACATCCGACTGGGCCATGCTGTTCGACCTGGGCCTGCGCGGCGCGCGGGCCGGCCGCGACCGGGACGGCGAGTCGCGCATGCTGCGGGGCCTGGGCAACGCCGCCGAGCTGGTCGGCGAGTTCGAGCTGGCGCTGCGGCGCTACCAGCAGGCCCACCGGATCGCCGTCGAGCTGGACGATCCCGCGCTGGTCGCCATCGCCGGCGACAACCTCGGCGGCATCCTGGCCGAGCTGCGCCGGTTCGACGAGGCCGACGCGCACCTGCGCACCTCGCTGGAGCTGTACCGGCGGCTCGGCGACTGCCAGGGCGAGGCCGTCGCGCTGAACAACCTCGGCGTGCTGGCCCAGGACCGCGGCGAGGACGAGCAGGCGTTCGACTACTACCGGCGGGCGCTGGAGCTGCACGAGTCCGGCGGCAACCACGAGGACGGCGCCCGCTCGCTGGCCAACCTGTGCTGGGTGAGCCGGCAACTGGGCCGCTACGAGGAGGCCGAGGGCTACGCCCGCGACGGCCTGCGATTGGCCCAGACCTATGGCATGGCCTACGTCGAGGCGATGCTGCACCACCAGCTCGGCGAGCTGCACCTGGAGCAGGGCCGCGCCCAGGCCGCCCGGCTCGAACTCAACCTCGCGCTCACCGTCTACCGCCGGATGCGCTCCCCCTACGCCGACGCCGTCGAGGGTCTCCTGGCCGGTTTAGCCGACGTTTAGTGCCCGCGCTGCCGAATGTGAAAGCGTTAATGGCAGACACCGCTCGATGCCGCCGGCATCGAGCGGCTGTGTGCGGGAGATGCTGGGGGACCCACAGAGGGGGTCCGTCGCCCGCACGGTTCAGCCGATGTTCGGGGAGAGCGTCGGCCGGACCAGTTGTACGGTTCCTACCTGCGCCTGGGGGTCAGGTAGGAACCGTACAGACTCGGGCGGCGTGTGCTCGCGGAATGCGCGAGCCACGTCGCCCGTCGTTTGTTGTGGGGGGCG